>RCMY010005750.1_pt1 | contig 10478 bp, 9 predicted proteins | sample 2041341 | NCBI WGS metagenome assembly RCMY01 (sample SAMN09708234, study PRJNA481090) | Marine sediment metagenome, whole genome shotgun sequencing project.
TAAAGAATTTTTGAAAATACATAAACAGTGTTTAGAAGGTGGTATAACAGTGGAGCAGGCAACCAAGCTACTTGGTTTCAAGAGCAGAACCAGCTATTATAGAAGAGCTAAAGATTTTTCTTAAGCAATTATACTTAATGATTGGCAAGATAATAAAACTAATTGAATATTTAAGAAAAATAGAAGAACGAGCATCTGGCTCGTTCTTTCTTAATTTGTGGAAAATGCGAAATTTTTATTTATCAGTACTAGTATCACTACTTATATATGACAAAATTAGCTCTGTACCTTTCTCTAGAAACTCCAATTTGTTATCAGCATTAGAATATGAAAGTTCTTCAAAAGTAATAAAATTATTGATTAGAGAGTATCTGCAGAGCATCTCAATATAGTCTTTAGAAGGTCTTAAAATGATAATTCCATTTTGAATAGTAAGATTATTGAAAAAGCGCATGCAATGATTTTCATGAACTTCTGATATTTTTAGTGTAATTGAAGCAGTCGATAAATGCTCTAGTTTTCTTTTAATATCGCACTCAGACCACATATAGCCTAAACTAGTGCAATGTTGTAATAATAGGTTCATATCGGCGCTTAGTTCAGCATCGGCGAGACAGGATGGGTTATTCAAATTGAAAATATAGTTTAATAAAACAGAATCTATAGGATAAAGAGCATTCTTGACAAAATCGGTATATGCTTCATTGAGTGCAAGAATCATTCCAATTTTATTCAAAGCCATAATTTCAGATATTGTTTTAGTATAGTGATAAGAGAATTTTCTTTCATGGATAAATAAATCAATGTTATAAATTTTAAAAATCCTTCTAAATACTTGTGTTCGAGTCATACTCATAAATTTCCTCCAAGTCACTAAATTTATAATGGGAAATAGATGTTGTCAAGCTAAAAATTAGAAAATAGTGCAGTATAAGCATATAACAATACTGATAAAATGTAAAATTAAATATTTTAGTACCTACTAAAAGGGAAATAAAGTTGACAATAGTCAAATAAGTATAATCAAATGGAATCGAATTTATCATAAAGTTGTAATTACAACATTAGTACATATTTAAAATATAATGAAATGTAGTACAATGGAAGTGTTCTGTGTCAGAAAATTTTGTTAGGAGAATTATAATATGAGTAAGAGAAATATTGATTGGAATGATTCGAAATTAAAGCAAAGATTAAGTGAAGGAAGAGGAACTGGAGAAAAAGAAGATTATACTCCTTGGCATAAAACGCAAGATTTTCCAAGCTACGGGCGTGCTAGTCGACTACTTGGGGTTAAAACAGGTAGAATACATCATTTTTTTTCGAAAACTCAAAGAGACTACTTCTTATTACTGGACTGGGATGATTCAGTTTATGACATTAGAGAACAGTTCCCATTACTTGATTATAAAACTGTAATCAGTGAATTAAGTGACATTGAATGTAGTAAATTCTCTAATGATATAGCAGATTATGTTTTAACAACTACATTTCTTGTAACGATGGTTAATGACGATGGAAGTTTTAAGTACTTCGCTCGTTCGGTAAAATATGCATCTGACTTAGAAAAGAAGATTGCCCAAGAAAAGTTGGAGATAGAACGAAGGTATTGGGAAAGCAAATCAATCGAATGGAAGCTAGTGACGAATAAAGATATAAACATGGTAAAAGTAAAGAATCTGGAATACATAAATCAATCATCGTCACTTAAGTATACGAACGAAAGTTTTGAAGAAATATCACATCGAATACGTGATAAATATTTATGGGGTAACGATAAGATTCTGAGCACTATTTTTGCAGATATTGATAATACTATGGGCCTTCCAAGGGGGGAGTGTATTCTTATTTTCAAATCACTACTTGCTAGAAAAATGATTATTGTTGATATTAATGAAATGATAGATATTAGGAGACCGATGGAATTAGTGTTTCGATATTAGGAGAAGATTTATGAAGCTATTGGTGAATGCACTTATAAATATTGATGAGACTCTTTACAGAGTTCTTTGGATAGATTCTGAGTACTATGTAATTATTTCAATGACCGAAAATAAGATGCCTATTTTTATCACGAAAATTGAACTTGATAAAAAGATTAGTAAAGGAGAGGTCGAAGAACATTTAGTTGTTGAGATACCTATTCAAAATTCTCCTATACTAAAAAAGGATGAAGAAAAAAGAGAGTCGGATTGGAACAAACTTAAAGTTTTTTTAAAAAATGAACCAGATATATATTTCAAGAAATTCAGAACCGAGCAAATCAAAAAACATAAACATAATATTGGGTATTCAGAGCAATATATTAATATTTTGATGAAGAAGTACTGGAGAGGAGGAAAGACGAATAATGTCTTTTTGCCTCAATATAAGAACTGTGGAGCACCAGGAAAGAATAGAGGTGAGAATGGCTTAAAGAGAGGAAGACCAAGTAAGTATACAGGAGGAGTAAATGTAACTGAGAAGTGGAAAAATGAGTTTTCAAAAGCTCTAAATAAGTATTACTACTCAAAATCAAAGAACTCTATTACGATGACTTATTATCTAATGAGGAAAGATGTACTTGAGAGAGGCATAGAAGATATACCAACAGTTGGGCAGTTTCGCTACTGGTTTCTTAAGAATCGAAGAGTAAAGTCTGAGATTGTATCTAGATATAGTGGGAAAAAGTACCTTAGAGATTATAGACCGCTACTAGGAAATAATTCGGACACACTTCCAGGTGTATTTGAGATTGATGCACATATTGGGGATGTGTATTTAACCTCCGATTTTAATAGAAAATACATAATAGGGAGACCAACATTATACATAGCTGTTGATAAATTCTCCAGAATTATATGTGGGATGTATGTTGGATTCGATAGTTCTTACTCTAATGCAGCAATGGCTTTGAAGAATTGTGTTTCTGATAAGGTTGAGTTTTGCAAACATTATGGAATCCCTATTGAGCCTGAGCAGTGGCCTGTTGCAGCTTTGCCCAATAAGCTAGTAGCAGACCGTGGTGAGATTGAAGGCACCTCTATTGAGAATTTAATAGAATCACTAGGTATTGAAGTAGAGTTAATGCCTAGCTCAAGAGCTGATTTGAAAGGGATTGTTGAAGGTTTCTTTAATTTAACGAATAGTCACATTAAGTCACTACTTCCAGGGAAAATTGATTTAGATGGAAGAGAGAGAGGAGACGGAGATTATCGGAAATCAGCAACGCTAACTATGAGAGAGTATACTGCAATCATTATCCATACAATATTGTATTATAACAACTGCTTACTAATGAATTACAATAGAACTCCAAAAATGATAGAAGATGACCTTGTCCCTACACCAATCAATCTTTGGAACTGGGGGTTAGAAAACTTTGGAGCTAACATTAGATATGGTTCACAAGAAGTCATATTGGCACTAATGACAAAAGCAGAAGCTAGTATTACAAGACGTGGAATAAAGTATAAGAGTATGTACTATGCATCCAGTAGTTTAACCAAAAATGGATACTTTGATAGAGGTGCTAATAAGCTTAAAAAAGTGCATATTTATCTTGATAGTAGAAATCTTTCCTATATCTACATCGAAAATCCATATTCGATGTCTATAGAGAAGTGTGAGTTGCTTCCTACTAGTCATAAATTTAAAGATAAATCTATTGAAGATTGTGAGATACTGATTAATCAAGAGGCTGATATTAGGAAGCAATTTAGTGATAATAACTCTAATAAAAGAACTGAACTCATACGCGAGATAGAAAACATTGTAAGTAAGGCGCAGGCAGAGATGACTTTTGACGTTAGTACTAGAGAAGTTAAAAACATTAGAGAGAATCGAAAAATAGAAAAACAAAAGAAAAAGACGATGGAAGCTTTTGAATTAGATTTATAACGAGGTGTATTAATGGAAGGAAAGTTAGCGAGCTACATAGATTCAAAAATTCCTCAGTACAAAGGAAATCCTTTAATAGAAGCACTGCCACAAAGTAAAAGCGACTTAGAACTGATTAAGGAGTTAACTGTAGACGTTGACTGGTTCAATGAGTTAGATGTACTAGATGATGACGAGAAAATTTATGCCATGGACTCAATACAGTATTTATTCCAGCCTATCCCAAAGGTTCTAGATATGAAAAAAAGCATTGATAGGTTGATAAGAGTTGGGTACATGAATCGTAATCCTCTATCAAAAAACAATCTAAATCACCAAGTTCCCAATATCGCAATAATTGGGGTTTCTGGAATTGGTAAAACAACTACAATTGATAGAGTTCTATCTACCTATAATCAAACCATATATCATAATTCGTATAAAGATGTTCCATATAAAGCAACTCAAATTGTGTGGATAAAGTTAAACACGCCATTCGATGGTTCACTCAAAAGTTTGCTATTTGAGTTCTATGGTGAAATTGATAAACTTCTTAAAACAAAGTACTTCGAAAGATTTAGCAAGAATCGAGCTACAACAGATATTATGATGCAGTCTATATCCAATATTGCTAAGAGTTGTAATGTTGGATTGATTGTGATTGACGAGATTCAAAATCTTGAAAATGTATCAAATAAAAATAAAATGATGGTCATGAATTTTTTTGTGAGCTTAAGTAATACAATAGGTGTCCCTTTGGTTTTGGTTTCTACGCCTGCAGGAATTGAGCTTCTAAGACAGGATTTCAGACAAGCCAGACGTATGGTGTCTGCGATAGATTCTATTATTTGGGATAAGTTAGAAAATGATGAATCCTGGAGTATTCTGGTTAATTCTATAATGAAATATCAGATAACACCAACAAAAGCATCATGTGAGAAGGAACTCATTGATACTTTTTACAACGAGTCAGGGGGAATAGTTGATATTCTTAAAAAACTTCATATATCATCACAAGTATTAGCTTTAAAACGCAAGGCTGATAAAGTAGATAGAGAAATAATTGTCTTTGCAGCTAAGCAATCACTTAAGCTAATTGAACCAATGATGACCTCAATACACACTCCAAATCCATTTGGAATGCTATTGTATCCTGATATTAATATTCCTGAAAAACTAAGAGTGGATACAAAGATGAGTACGTCACGAAAAACAAAGGTAGATAAGAAAAAAGCTAACGGAGGGCTAAAACAGTATTCAAATCCTCAAGATTTAAGAGAAGTGATAAAATTTGGGAATCTTGAAGGTAAGAATGCATATTTGTCTCTGAAAGATGCTGGGTATACAGTTGAAGATATTTAGAATCATGTAAGGAGGATAACATGTACTTTTTCCCTACACCATATCCAGACGAATTGTTCTATAGCATTATAGCGCGATACCACTATTTATCAGGTAATGTTAAGAACATTCATACTGTGTTAGATTTATTTGGGACAAGAAATGCTGTAAGTACAATAGAGTTTCCAAGTAGGCTTGAAGAATTAAATAATTCGCTCCCTAAAAGTATTCAGATTGATATCTCAAACATAATCCAAAAAAATACACTATTAGATTTTTATTGTGCTTTTAAAAGTAATGAGGTGCGTGAAGACATAATAAAGGCGATGTATGAGAATGGTGGTAAAGGAATACATGTTAAGTTAGGATTAGTTAGCGGAGGAACTTTGTTCCATAAGTACTTAAGATACTGTCCAAGTTGTATAAAGGAAGATACAGATAGTTTCGGAGGTCCATATTGGCACCGAGAGCACCAAATTGCAGGAGTTTACTTATGTACGAAACATGCTTGTTTAACTCTTAATAGTGATGTACTGCGCAATCAAACGAATAGGCAGCAGTGGTTTACGCTGAGCACAAATATTGCTAAAGATAGTGGGGAACTCAACGAATATACTATGGGAATTATTGACAATTTTAAGACTTATTCGAGTTACGCATACTATCTTCTAAAGAACCCGCAATCTAGGAATCTTGAGTGGATAAAAAAGCGTTATAGAATTATTCTGTTTGAAAAAGGTTATGCTAGACTAAATAATTACGTTAAAATTAACAAACTCACAAAAGACATTATTAATTATTTTCCTGCTGAGTATTTAAGACTAATGAACTGCAATGATAATTTTAATTGGGTAATCAATCTATTAACAGGAAATAAGAATCCAGATACTGTTAAACACCTAGTTTTCTTGCAATTCTTAGAAGTTCATCCTAGTGAGTTTTTTGATTCTAAATATGATGACTTAGGTTCTATTGATATTAAAGAGTATTTCCAATCTATATGGGATAATAGGCTTACGGAGCTAATTAAGATTGGAAAATCACAAAGAGAAATCTTTCAAATAATGAAAACGAGCAGGATAACGGTAATAAAGCGATTGAATGAATTAGGGATTGAAGTTCAGTGGGCTTATAATGGTGGGACTAGATATAAGAAAAAGTACACAGAAACAGATGAGTTCCAGGCAAAAAAAGTTGAGATGCGTAATTCTTGGATAAAATGGCATGAAGAGAATCCGAAATTAGGAAGTCATTCAATTCGTAGAGACCATGATTTTGTGTATGCATGGTTACACAAGTATGATAATGATTGGGTCAAGAAAAGTTACAGAGTATCAAACAAATCTAATACTACTAGAGTAAACTGGACCGAAAGAGATTATATGTTATTAGAAGAAGTGAATGAAGTAATTCAGTCCATCATTCTTGAAGGGAGTAATAGGGTGACCCTTGGTAGAGTCGCAGCAGTACTTAATATAAAAGGTTGGATATACAAGAAATCACAGCATATTCCCCTTACAATGGAATATATTAATAGCCATTTGGAGTCTGTAGAAGAATTTCATAAAAGAAAGCTAAATACCGCTCTTAATCAGCAGATGTTAGATAGCAGTCTATTAAGTTACAACAAAGTCTTTGAAAAAGCAAAAATCAACTATAGGTATAAAGAGCGGTATAGAAGATTCACAGAAGAGAAAATAAATGAGATTCTAAAATAAGAACTCCTGTAAAATTGGAATATTTTCTAATTCTTATTCGTATAATGATATATGAGATAAACAGGAGTACTAATGTTCGGTACACATTTTCTCATTTGGTTGGAATTAGTCCCCCGCTAGTGAGAACCAGGGTAAAGAGAGTCAGATTGGCTCTCTTTTTCGTTTATAGAATTTATAAGTATTATTATATAAGAGTAACTATACATAAAAAATAACTTATCAATTAATTGAAGACGTATTAAAAAATCAGGATAGCCTTTGAACTATCCTGATTTTTTCAGTTTTAAATTTGGTGCTAATTCTTGCAACCATTTTTCTCACAAGTGATTCGTTGATGAGTTTCAACCCAATGACTAGGGTTTTCTTTAGTGTTGGTACCACATCCAGTCTTTCCACCCTTACTTCCACTATGAATTATTCCAGTTGGAGTATGTTTCACTGCCATGAAATAGACCTCCTTTCTTATTAATTTGTTTTTGGTTCAATATTTGTATATTTATAAGATAAATAAAAAATACGTATAAATACATTAATATGAAACCCACATCAGAGTTGATAGATAATAGGATTTCTAATGGCTTTGAGTTTTCTGCTATATTTTAATTCGTTTATGTTATACTTAGTAATAATACATTAAGGGGAAGAGTATAATGTTTTACTGGAAAAAATTAGATAAAGCAATATCTGATACTATGATAAATGAAACTATGAATTTTTTCAATAGAACCCTTAAAGGCCATAGATACGAAGTAAGAGATGGTCAAACAGATATGGCTCTGGATATAGCCGAAGCAATGGCTGAAAATCAACATATTGTTGTAGAAGCGGGAGTGGGGATTGGAAAATCATTTGCTTACTTAGTCCCTTTAATTCTATATAATAAGTTTGATGGAAATCCAGTGGTTATAGCGACCTCATCCATTGCACTTCAGGAACAGCTTAAGGATGATATTAAAAAAGTCTCGAGATTACTTAATGAGTTCCCTAAGATAAATCTTGCAAAAGGGAAGAGGAATTATGCTTGTCTAGAAAGATGCATAGATATTAGCTCAAATGATGCAATTCAGCACGAACTCAAAAATAATATGGTTAATTATGTTCGGGCTGGAGTAATTGACAAGGCTGATTTACCAAGCATTTCTAATGATATATGGACTCAAATTAATGCGGAAAATTGCAATCCTTATAATTGTTCTTGTAAGAGTAAGTGTGTTTTCATTAAGGACAGAGCAAAGCTAAGGAGTGCTACTGGGATTATTGTTACAAACCAAGATATGTTGATTCAAAACTTAAAAAACAGAAAGGATTTTAGAAATGAAATTTTTAACAGTAATATAAAGTATATTGTGGTTGATGAAGCCCATAATTTCGAAGAAAAGGTAAGAAACGCCTTTACTAGTAAGTGGACTTACAATTCTTTGAAACACAGTCTGTATGAAGTGTTGAAGTATACGGGGAATAAGCGTTCAAGTATGACAACAATAGAGGAACACCTATTAAGTGCAATAAAGGATTTATTTCATTCCTTTAGTTTTCAAATTGAAAATCAAATTGATTTTAATGACTTTGATATTGGAACTAGATATTATTTAAACACTAATAATATAGATGAGTTGATTTTAAATGCTGTTGGGTATTTGGACTCGTTTTTAATCCAATTGACAATGAATATGGATGATAGATATGAGGGCACAGACAATGCATATGAAAGTTTGGAAAGGTTTTTGGATTTCTTGAAAACTCTTACAGCGGAAAGCTCGAGTTATATATATTGGGCGACTTGTAATAGAAAAGAGGCATATAATGTGAGTGTTGAGGTTTGTCCAAAAAGAGTAGATGAAATAATTCAGGAGCTAGTATTTGATGACCCTTATATAAGAACAATCTTCACATCTGCAACTATTACACATACAAAAGGAAAAACTGATGAAGAATGCTATTCATATTTCACAAACAATATTAGCTTTCCCATCAATGACGTAGATGGTTTCATTTCAACACCAAAGGATTCACCATTTCCGTACGATACAAATTCTATGCTCTATACATCTGACAACTTACCTGATTATAAGTTGAATCCAGATTTATTTATAGAGTTAGGAGTCAAGGAAATTATTAATCTTGCAGAAATAACGGATGGTAAAATGTTGGTTTTATTTACTTCAAAAAAAGATATGAATGAAGTGTATAAGCAGATGATGGAGTTAAAGCTACGATGGAATATTTTAGTCCAAGATGGTAGTTCTTCTCAAATGGATATATTGTCTCGTTTTAAAATGGATGTAAATTCAATTTTATTAGGTACAGGAACATTTTGGGAAGGGATTAGTATAGAGGGTGAGTCTTTATCATGTGTTGTTATTTTTCGACTTCCTTTTCCTGTGCCTGACCCGATAATTGATTATAAGTGTAATATTTCTAATGATAAGATGAAAGAAGTATTGTTACCTCAAATGATTATTAGATTGAAACAAGGGATTGGACGGTTAATAAGAAGTAGTTCAGATAAAGGTATTGTTGCAATTCTTGACCCTAGACTTGGAGAAATGAGCAAGTCCACTTATAAACAAGTTGTATTCGAGTCTTTACCAATAAAAAAACGAGATAATCAACTCAATAGCGTCAAAGATTTTTATGATTCATTATTGAGACAATAAATACATGATGTATACAATATTCAAGTTTAAATAATATATAGAAAGAGGGTATAATCGGTGCTAAAGAATCCAGAAAAATTCATATTAAAGAATTTACGCAGAGATTTACACAATAACAATATATCGCCTAATAGCATTCAAGATATTGAGGAGCTATTAACTGACAAACTCAGAATTTTAAGTTATAGGGAGTTATTGAAGATTAAGAGTGAGATAGAAATGAATTTGCAAATATTGGAATTAACAAGTTTTGATAAGCTGATTGCGAGTAAAATGGTCTATATACCTGTATATCTATCTACTATTTCTATTATGCTAAATATCAAAAAACCGAATGAAGTGACATATTTAATCGCTTCTCTTATTGTCGGAGCATTGCTATTATTCACAATATATATAATAATACATCAATCTACTAGCAACAAAGCGGAAAGAGAAGAAATTGTTTACTTAAGATTTAAAATGAAGAGTGTAGAAAAGATGATAAATGTAAAACATTCAAAAAGAAGTAGAAGTAAAAAAATTAAATATAATTTTTACTAAAGCAAGTACAGATAACTTCACTACGATGTCTAATACATTTCTCGGAAGTAGTTGACAATAGTATCAGTCTTGTACATAATTGTTTTAACAACAAATGATTTATGCATTTGTAGAGCTATGATAATGAGATACTTGTCATGAGGTGCCTCATAGGAGTTCCATTGGATTCAATATGTTCACCACGACATGAATAGGCTAATGCTGAAAGAAAACATATTTTAGGATTCGGATTTCGAATCCTTTTTTTCATGAAATTTGTGGTAATTGTTACTATGATAATTTAAAATAAAGTCATACCAAAAATTTAAACACCCCACTTAAGAGTGAAGCAGCAATAACTGCCTCGCTCTTTTTTTACCCC
>RCMY010006430.1_pt1 | contig 10478 bp, 7 predicted proteins | sample 2041341 | NCBI WGS metagenome assembly RCMY01 (sample SAMN09708234, study PRJNA481090) | Marine sediment metagenome, whole genome shotgun sequencing project.
AATGCCTATAAGGGGCAATTATTACTATGTTAGACATCATTAACATCACTGCCCCTATTTTTATCATCATCGCTCTTGGCTACTTATGTGTACGCTTTAAAGTCATTGACCCCAAGCATGCTAAGGGCATGGGTAGTCTGGTACTATATATTGCGCTACCAGCACTGATGTTTAACGCTATCGCTGGCACGCCTTTTCAAGAAGTCATACTGCCGCACTATCTGTTTACCTACGCTTTGGGTTCAGTTATGGCTTTTATGGTTGGTATCATGCTTACCAAAGTCATTTGGCGACAAGATAACGTCTCCGCGGCTTTAAACTCTGCTGCGCTATCGTTCTCTAACAGCGCCTTTATCGGCTATGCTGTCGTCTCCATGGTTATCGGGTCTAGCAAGGCTGCCGCCTATTTATCGATGAACGTCATTATCGAAAGCCTTTTAATCCTACCGATGCTGTTTGTCATGGCTGAGATGAACCCCTCTTCCAGCAAGTCTCTAGCCAGCGTCCTACTAGACATTGGTAAAAACCTCACCCGTAACCCGCTTATCATTGCCATAGTGGTCAGTGTGATCTTCTCTATCTTTAGTATTCCTATACCGCAAGTAGTCGCTCAAACCACGCAGATACTTACTGGCGCTGCAGCTCCTGTCGCTTTGTTCGTTATCGGTATGAGCCTATATGGGTTGGAGTTAAAAGGCGATTTACCAAAAATCACTACTATCGGTTTAAGCTCATACTGCATCCGCTGCTGGTAATGCTTGCCATCACATTAATATCTGGCGGCTCGCAACAAGATAAATATGTCGCTATGCTGTTTGCCTCAGCACCAGTCTTTTCTACCATTGCTATCATCGGTCAGCACTATGGGCTGGTTAATCGTATGTCGGCTATCGTTATCGTCTCTACGATAGGCTCGTTCTTTAGTATGAGTGCTGTGCTTATTTATTGGAAGATGACGGTTGGGTTTTAGGGGGTGGTGTTTTTGAACGGTGGCGATGATTGAAGTATGATGTCGATGATTAAAATGAGCGATGAGACATTGAGAGTCGATACTCCTAAAAATAAGTAGCCAATCCCGCCGTCCGCTATTATCTGCTTAGCCGCTGGCGTGCAAGCTTTAGTGTCCGCTGGCGTTCGCTCTAAACGAGCGACCACCACCAGCCACGGCTCGCATCGCCATCGTCGTTAGCAGGATAACCGCTCTAGTCGGGGCTAAAACGCTCCCCAAGTCAACTTATGTGGTGATAGATAAAGTAAGTTAAAATCTTGTATAACTCTGAATTTAAGGTACTCTTATCCCATCGACCAAACCAATAATATAGGCAAGTGAATGTCTTACGAAAATACCATAGAAAATGAGTTTATCGCAAAGCTCGAAGCACTGAAATATACCTATTGTTCTGATATACGCAGTATCGAGGCGCTGAATAAGAACTTCCGTGAAAAGTTTGAAGCCTTAAATAAGGTGAATTTAAGTGACAATGAATTTAGTCGCTTAATGGAGCTGGTTATTAGTCCTGATGTATTTAAGAATGCACAAACACTACGTAATATGAATAGCTTTATTCGGGATGATGGCACACCGCTTAACTATACCTTGGTTAATATCAAAGACTGGTGCAAAAATGATTATGAAGTAATCAATCAACCACGTGTGCACCATGATGAAAGCTATCATCGCTATGATGTTATCTTATTAATTAATGGCTTACCTGTCGTGCAAGTGGAGCTTAAAACGCTAACCGTAAGTCCCCGTCGGGCTATGCAACAAATAGTTGACTATAAAAAAGACGTAGGTAATGGCTATACCAATACGTTGATGTCTTTTATTCAGCTATTCATCGTCAGTAATCGCAGTAATACTTTCTATTTCGCTAATAATAATAATCGCCATTTTGCCTTTGATGCAGATGAGCGTTTTTTGCCTATTTATCAGTTTGCAGATAGTGAAAACAAAAAGATTACGCACCTTAATGACTTTGCTGACGCATTCTTAGAAAAATGCACATTAGGTAAGATGATAAGCCGTTATATGGTACTGGTTGCCAATGAGCAAAAAATGCTTATGATGCGCCCTTATCAAATCTACGCGGTTAAGGCGATTGTAGACTGTATTCATCAAAACCGTGGCAATGGTTATATTTGGCATACCACAGGTAGTGGAAAAACCCTGACCTCTTTTAAAGCCTCAACTTTACTCAAAGACAATCCAGATATTGAAAAATGTCTGTTCGTGGTTGACCGTAAAGACTTAGACCGTCAGACCCGTGAAGAGTTCAATAAGTTCCAAGAAGGCGCTGTTGAAGAGAATACAAACACCCATGCCTTAGTTGAACGATTGCTGTCTGATGATTATGCGGACAAAGTCATTGTTACGACGATTCAAAAGCTAGGTCTTGCGCTAGATGGCAGTAATAAAAACGATTATAAAAAACGCTTACAACCCTTGTCTGATAAGCGAGTCGTATTTATCTTTGATGAGTGCCATCGTTCGCAGTTCGGTGACAATCATAAAGCGATTAAAGAGTTTTTCCCCAATGCTCAGTTATTCGGCTTTACAGGTACGCCTATCTTTGAATTGAACAGTAATTACGTGCAACTCGAAGGTGACAGCGGACAATTTAAAACGACGGAAGACGTTTTTCAAAGTCAGCTCCATGCCTATACTATTACTCATGCTATCGAAGACAAAAACGTCTTAAGCTTTCATGTGGACTATTTTAAGCCTGAAAAGCCGCTAACACGTAGCATTCATGGTGCATTAGCGCAAGAAGCTGTCGTTAAGGCAATATTAGATAAACATGACAGCGCCACTGACTTTAGGCGTTTCAACGCATTATTTGCAACGGCTTCTATTAACGAGGCTATTGCTTATTATCGCTTATTCAAGGAAGTACAAGCAAAAAAGCAATTAGAAGATGTTGACTGGATACCCCTTAATATTGCTTGTGTATTCTCACCACCTGCCGAGGGTGATAAAGACGTCAAGCAGCTCCAAGAAGACCTAGTACAAGAAAAAGAGGACAATAAACACAGTCCAAACGAGAAGAAACAAGCGCTTAAAGAAATTATTAGCGATTATAACGCTCAGTTCGATACCAATCATCAGTTGAGCAACTTTGATCTTTACTATCAAGACGTCCAACAACGCATCAAAGACCAAAAATTCCCTAATAGCGATTATGCTCGCCATAATAAAATAGATATTACTATTGTGGTCGATATGCTATTAACAGGTTTTGATTCGCAATACTTAAATACGCTATATGTCGATAAAAACCTCAAATATCACAGTTTGATTCAAGCGTTTTCACGTACCAATCGGGTGCTTAATGATACTAAGCCATGGGGTAATATTTTAGATTTTCGTCATCAAGAAGACGCAGTAAATGAAGCGATTGAGTTATTCTCTGGTGAGCAAAAGGACAAAGCCAAAGAGATATGGCTGGTTGACCCCGCTCCTGAGGTCATCAGTCAATTTGATGAAGCAGTCAATCAATTAGAGCAGTTTATGCAATCGCAAGGACTTGATTGCACCCCACAAGAAGTAGCAAACATAAAAGGCGATAGAGCACGGGGCGAGTTTATCAATCGCTTTAAAGAGGTGCAACGTCTCAAAACCCAGCTAGACCAATATACTGACTTAACACCTGAACATGCTCAAACTATTGAGGCTATTATTCCCAAAGAAACGCTACTGGGCTTTCGTGGGGTTTATATCGATGTGGCGCAAGATTTAAAAGCTAAGCAGGGCAATATAGGTGATAAAGAAACAGATAACTCTGTAGAGGAATTAGACTTTGAGTTTGTACTATTCTCCTCTGCACATATCGATTATGACTATATCATGGGTCTAATCGCTCGCTATACTCAAGAGCCAACAGGCAAAAGTAAGCAGAAGATGAGTAAAGAGCAGCTGATTGACTTGCTAGCCTCGCAGGCAAACCTTATGGATGAGCGTGAGGATATCACCGCTTATATTAATAGCCTAAAAGTAGGCGAGGCGTTAAGTGAAGCCGATATAAAGCAGGGCTATAGTGCGTTCAAAGCCAAACGCTCCGCTAAAGAATTAGATAATATTGCCAATAAACATGGTATAGATATCGAAGCGCTTCGAGCCTTTGTCGATGATGTGCTATGGCGAAAAGTGTTTGATGGAGAGGTGCTGACTGAGTTACTTAAACCGTTAAACCTTGGCTGGAAAGCACGTATGACCGCCGAGATGGCATTGATGGAAGAGCTTATGCCTTTACTTAAAAAACGTGCCGAAGGGCAAGAGATATCAGGATTGTCCGCTTATGAAGACTAAACCAATAACTGCTGTGCCAAGATTACGTTTTCCTGAGTTTCAAGATGATGAAGCTTGGGAGATAAAAAAACTCGAAAATCTAGCAGAAAACTTAGACTTTAGAAGAGTTCCAATTACTAAAAGTGATAGAACAAAAGGTAATATACCTTATTATGGTGCTTCTGGAATTATAGATTATGTCAAAGACTATATTTTTGATGAAGAGTTGCTTTGCATTTCTGAGGATGGAGCTAATTTAATAGACCGTGTTTATCCAATAGCGTTTAGTGTTTCTGGTAAATCTTGGGTGAATAATCACGCGCATGTTTTAAGGTTTAAACAAAAGCCAACACAGTCGATGGTTGAAAGTTTTCTGAATTTTAACGATATATCGAGCTATCTCACAGGTATGGCACAACCTAAACTAAATAAGCAAAAGCTTAATAGTATAAAAATACCATTACCAACTATTCTAGAACAACACAAAATAGCCACCTGCCTATCTTCATTAGATGACTCAATTAATGCTGAAATTCAGCAATTAGACTCTTTAAAAACACATAAAGCTGGCTTGTTACAAAAATTGTTCCCTGTTGGAGAGGAGACTGTTCCTAAATATAGGTTTCCAGAGTTTGAGAGCGATGGCGATTGGAATATAGAAAAGTTAGGCGATGTTTGCGAATTTCAACAGGGTATACAGGTTGGCATTGAATTACAATCAAAGACACCAAAACAAGATTATGTTCGGTTTATTAGAATTGAAAACTATACGCAACAGTCGCAAGATTTTAGATATGTACCTAATAACCTAGTTAGAGATAAGTTTATATTGAAGAATGAAGTAGCTATTGTAAGGTATGGAGCAACTGCTGGGTTTATTGGTAGAGGTCTTGAAGGGGTGTTAGCTAATAATCTTTTTAAGGTTACGCCTAAAGAAAAATTTCTTGATTCAGATTACCTACATGTATTCTTAAAATCTGCTAACGTTTATGATTTTTTCCAATCCGAAATGACAGGAGCTGCTATGCCTGCTTTGAGTTTTGGAATTGTAGGTGCATTAAATATAGCAGTACCAAACTTAGAAGAGCAGAGAAAAATAGCCAGTTTTGTATCCTCATTAGATAATCTTATAGGTTCTCAAACCAAAAAAATCAAAATATTAAAACAGCATAAGCAAGGGTTAATGCAACAGTTGTTTCCAATAAATATTACCTCAAAATAAGAGATGTTATGACTAATAATATTAAAGAGTTTACAACACTAGAAAATATTGCTCAAAGTTTCAGAAGTACTCTGGATAGTAAGAAGTATTTACTACTGTTTGCTTATAATGGTATTGGTAAAACTCGTTTATCTATGGAGTTTAAAAATCTAGGAAAAGAAGAAGATCAGTCAGACACATTGTATTTTAATGCGTTTACAGAAGACTTATTTTATTGGGACAACGATCTGAATAATGATTCAGAAAATGAATCAAAAAGAGAGTTACGATTAAATAGAAAGTCAAGGTTTTTTCAAGGCTTAGAGGATCTTGAAATGGATAACCGTATTGGCGAATTTCTTGTTAGATATGCAGACTTCAACTTTAAAATACTTAATAAGACTGTTGAGGGAAGAGACGGTAGAGATAAAGAAGTAACCTATGTCGACTTTGAAAAAGAGGTTCTAATAGATGGTAAGTTAGAGAGAGTTGAAAGTATTAAAATTTCTAGAGGCGAAGAAAGTATTTTTATATGGTGTTTTTTCCTAGCTATTGTTCGACTGGCCATAGACTCTGAAAGTGAAGATGATGTATATAATTGGGTAAAATACATCTACATTGATGATCCAATATCATCGTTAGATGAGAACAATATAGTATTAATAGCTTGTAATCTAGTAGACCTGATCGACCAAGATGATGTAAAGCAAAAGTTTGTTATATCTACTCATCACAACTTGTTTTTACATATACTAGTTAATGAATTTAAGTCGAGATTAGGTAGAAACTGGGAAAAAAATTTAAAACAATTTTCTTTAGAATTGAGAAGAAAATCAGGAGATTACATTCTCAAGGAAGAAAAAGGTGATACTCCGTTAGCTTATCATTTAACTATTTTAAAAAATATACAAGAAGCTATCAGTGAAGGTAGTATTGAAGTTTATCATTTCAACCTTATGCGTAGTTTGCTGGAGAAAACAGCAAGTTTTTTCGGTTATAAAGGTTTTGGAGAGTGTTTAGAAGGTGATAATGAAGATGTTTATTGCCGTCTCTTAAATATGTATAGTCATGGAAAAGACTCAAGTTTTGATTTTAGAAGACCCAGTGATGATGATAGAGAGATGTTGGAATCATTAGTTGACTTGTATATAGATAAGTATGATTTTGCATCATAAGTGAATTTTTTAACTTTTCATTATTTTAATAACAGAGTAAAACATGACCCAAGAACAAACGAATAACCTTGGTAAAACCCTTTGGAATATCGCCGATAGCTTACGTGGCTCTATGAATGCCGATGACTTCCGTGACTATATGCTGTCCTTCCTATTTTTGCGTTATCTATCAGACAACTACGAAGAAGCAGCGAAATCAGAGCTGGGCGTAGACTATCCTGTATTGAATGAAGAAGACAAGCGTACGCCATTGTCTATATGGTATGAGCAAAATCCAGAAGATATAGAAGCGTTTGAGAAAATGATGCGTCGTAAGATGCATTATGTCATCAAGCCCAAATATTTATGGTATAGCATCGCAGAGCTAGCACGGACACAAGATAAAGAGCTGCTAAATACTCTAGAAAAAGCATTTAAGCATATCGAAAACGACTCTTTCGATAATGATTTTCAAGGGTTGTTTTCTGAGATCAATCTTGCATCAGAGAAGCTGGGCAAAGGCTACGAAGCCCGCAATAGTAAGCTTGCTACTATCATTGCTGAAATAGCTAAAGGAATCGCTGAATTTAGCACAAGTAGTGATGTCTTAGGTGATGCTTATGAATACCTGATCGGGCAGTTCGCAGCAGGTAGTGGCAAAAAAGCAGGCGAGTTTTATACGCCGCAACCGATGTCTACGATATTGTCTCGTATCGTCACGCTTGACAGTCAAGACCCTGCAACAGGCAAACGTGACAAGCTAAATAAAGTGCTCGATTTTGCTTGTGGTTCAGGATCGCTACTGCTCAATGTACGCAATCAAATGGGAAAAAACGGTATTGGTAAGTTATACGGACAAGAGAATAATATAACCACCTATAACCTTGCCCGTATGAATATGCTGCTTCATGGCGTCAAAGATACTGAATTCGATATTCATCATGGTGATACCCTAAAAAACGATTGGGAAATGCTCAATGAGCCAAACCCATCAAAGAAATTGTTATTTGATGCCATAGTAGCCAATCCGCCGTTTAGCTTACGCTGGAAACCGACGGAGACCACGAGCGATGATTTTCGATTTAAAAGCCACGGTGTCGCTCCTAAATCTGCCGCTGACTTTGCGTTTTTATTGCATGGCTTTCACTACCTAGCAGATAACGGCACGATGGCGATTATCCTACCGCATGGGGTTCTATTTAGAGGCGGTGCAGAGGAGCGTATACGCACCAAATTACTTAAAGATGGACATATAGATACGGTCATTGGATTGCCTGCTAATTTATTCTATTCAACAGGTATTCCTGTCTGTATTTTAGTGCTTAAAAAGTGTAAAAAGCCTGATGATGTCTTATTTATCAATGCTAGTGATGAGTTTGACAAAGGTAAGCGTCAAAATGATATCAATGAAGACCACATTAATAAAATCGTCGATACCTATCAATATCGTAATGAAGAAGAGCGCTACTCTCGCCGAGTACCGATGGAAGAGATTGAAGAAAACGGTTTTAACCTTAATATTACTCGTTATATCAGTACCGCTGAGCCTGAAAAGCAAATTATATTAGAAGATGTTCATCAGCAATTGGTTGAGATAGAACAAAGCGCACAAAGCGCCAAAGCCATGCATAATCAGTTTTTACAGGAGCTTGGATTAGCTACCTTGCCTTAGAAGCGATATAAGTTAATTTTATAATAGTTACTCTGGGACGCGGTTTAGCCCTGACAGCAGCGGCTATCCTGCTGACGACAATGGCGATGCGAGACTATGGCTGGAAGTGGTGTCGAGGTAACAGCAACGCATCCAGCTACTTTAGTCCGCACGTCATTGGCTAGGCAGATAATAGCGGAGGGCAGGATTGGCTATTCTAAACTGCTAGTAGTATTACTACTCAACGTAATTGTCTGAGTTTGCTAGATACGCCTGCTTGGTAGCATCTTTGGCAGCGACTAGTTTGCAGTCTGCTGTACTGTCACAAGGAAATTTGAACTTATTGTCATAGAACCAGCCTTTTTCTACAAAAGTATCGCCTTGCCATACGCCATTCACGGCACGTTTATCATCATCATAGGCCGCTCTTGGTGCGGTTAAATGACCGAATCCCCATGCTTTACCTTCTTGCCATGAGCCGGCATAACGAATGCCGTTGGCTCTGACCTGTATGCCTTCGCCTTCACCAGATAACGCACCATCGCTAAAACTGCCTTCAGCCCAACCTCCTTCACTATAGAATGCTTTGCCATGACCATTAGGTTCGCCATAAGCGAATTGACCTTCATAAATTAGCCTATCATCAGCGTATAATTTACCTTGACCCTGAATTTGTCCTTCTAAAATTTGTCCTTCATAGCGTTTACCATCTGACCAAGTAATTTCTCCGTTACCGTCTCTAAGATCGTTTTTCCAGCCTCCTTTGTAGATATCACCATTCGACTGAAATATTTCACCGTAACCAGATCTTTGATTATTTTTCCATTGACCTTCATAGCGTGTACCGTTGCCTTCGGTATAAACTCCATGTCCATGATGTCTGTCCTTATAGTAATCGCCTTCGTAGACGTCTCCTGCCCAAGGACTATACTCGCCCCAAGTATAAGTGCCCTGTTTACGTCGACCATTTAAAAAGGTTCCTTCGTATCGGTCGCTATTATGATCACTGTTTTGACCCCAAGTGAAAATGCCGGTAGCCAATTGTCCATTAGGCACGTATTCACCTTGGTAGCGATTACCATCGGTAAATTGCATGACGCCAACACCCATTGGCATGCTGTCTATAAAGGTACCTTGGTAATGATCAAAATCGCAGTTGGTTGCCACCTCCCAATCGATGCGTCCCAAGCCTTTAAGCTTGCCGTGAGTAAATGTGCCTTGATAGCGACTGGCCAATTGCGAGTCGTTATACCATTTGGCGATACCTTGGCCTTCAGCATAGCCCGCTTCGCAGTTACCCTGCCATTTAACGGTCTCTCCAAAGGTGTTGCGAGGTTTATAGAGGTAGCAGCCATCATCACTTTTGACATAAGTATAGAGATCATTATCAATGGGTTGACCCATTGTTTTGATAGAGACTATCACCGCATTGGCAGTAACACTAGTGAAGCTCAATAGCAGTAAGGTGCTAATTAAGGGATAAATGAGGGTAAGTTTCTTGGTCATAGTAGGCTGATATCCGTATCTTATTATTTCTTAGTTATATGAACGATAAACAATTATCGTATATTTTGATAAGTATAGCTAATTGGTGGGTCTTTATAAGCATTTATTTCAGCTTTTTGGGATAGTATTTTGCTCAGTGATTAAAATAGTCATGAATAATCATCACGCTAACCGCCATTATCCTGCCTAAACTTGTTAAAATAGCTCACCAATTTTATCTATTGATGGACAGCTATTTATGACAACCGCCACTACGCCCGCTACTAACATTCCTACTATGCCTATTATAAAAGCAGACCGCATCTTAATCCTCGATTTTGGCTCGCAGTACAGCCAGCTCATCGCCCGCCGAGTACGTGATTCTGGCGTATTCTGTGAGATGTTTCCCTTTGATATCGATACTCAGCGCATCACCGATTTTGGTGCAAAAGGTATTATCCTATCGGGTGGCCCTGAGAGCGTTCATGCGGAGAATAGCCCGCGCATTAATGATGCGGTATTTGAGTTGGGCGTACCTGTACTTGGCATTTGCTACGGTATGCAAGCCATGGCAGAGCGCTTCGGCGGACAAGTTCACGCTAGCGATATCCATGAGTTTGGCGCCTCGACTATCAATATCGATGGTAAGTCTGAATTAATAAACGGCATCGAAGATAGCAGCACAGAAGGCAAGTCAGC
>RCMY010005920.1_pt1 | contig 10475 bp, 12 predicted proteins | sample 2041341 | NCBI WGS metagenome assembly RCMY01 (sample SAMN09708234, study PRJNA481090) | Marine sediment metagenome, whole genome shotgun sequencing project.
AACCACAACCAGGCATAATTACAGGAAAACTGATTCCTGCAGGGTTGCGAAATATTGAACAAATTACTCGACGTTTTTTATATGATTAAGTATTTGAGATATGACAAATGTCAATCTAATAAAGTGCCAATTAATTTTGGGTTATATGGTTTTATGGGCTGATCAGGTTACTAAAAGGATTTAAATGAAATATCGTACGTTTACTGCTGAAGATCAAATTTCTTTTGCCGAACTTTCGGGTGATTATAATCCGTTGCATGTGGATGAGGTGTTAGCGCGACGGTTAATTTTTGGTTCAACAGTGGTACATGGTATTCATGCACTATTATGGAGTTTAGATTGTTTGCTGGAGCCAAGAGAAGGCAGTGTCAAGCTGAAATCTATAAGAGCTATTTTTCCTAAGCCAATAAAAGTTGGTGAAGAAGTCAGCTGCTCAATAGACAATCAAGAAAATGGTTGTTCCAGAATTGAGCTGTTTAATAGTGGTTCAATTGTAACCATAATAACAATTGAGCTGGAAAAGTCAGTACAAAAGAATTTCGACTACCTTGAAACTTGTTTTCCCAAAAAAATGAAGTCTCTCGCCTTGTTGGATAATGACATAGAGACAGATTCTGGCACTTTAAAGTTATATCTGAATGTGCCTGCGGCAACTAAGATGTTTCCGCATTTAATCAGATGTTTTTCGCCGTCACAGATTGCGGTGATACTGAGTACAACGCGTCTTGTCGGTGTGAAGTGCCCAGGATTGAATTCTATTTATTCTGAGTTAAAGCTTAGTGCAACGCCACACAATGGCAAGACAAAGACGAGCTATGAGGTTGAAAAATTTGATAAGCGTGTAGATTTAGTTCGTATTAAAGTAGATGCGCCTGAAATAACGGGCACCATAAAGGCCTTTTGTCGCCCAGCACCTCTGCAACAAGAGAATTACTTGAGCCTAAAAAATAAAATTGAAAAAAATGAGTTCGCTAATCAACGTGCAATAATCATAGGAGGTTCCCGTGGTTTGGGCGAAGTTGTAGCAAAGCTTCTATCGGGTGGAGGTGCCGATGTAAAGATTACTTACCATTATGGCAAGGAAGATGCTAGCCGTATTGTTGATGATATTGTTTCGAATGGCGGGATAGCCGATAGTTTTTGTTTTGATGTTTTGAACCCTATGATAGACCCAGATAATATCTCGATAAATAGTTGGATTCCTACGCATTTGTACTATTTTGCCACGCCTTTCGTATTTTCAGCTGTTCAAGGAAATTTTTCTCCTCAGCTATTCAGTAAATTCTGCGATTATTATATCGTTGGATTTATCAATACGATCAATTTAGTTAGTGAACTTGGATTAAAGCGAGTTTTTTACCCATCAACAACGGCAATTGATGAGTTGCCTACCAACATGTGCGAATATACTGTCACTAAAACAGCAAGTGAAATGCTTTGCAATTTTCTGGAAAAAAATGATGCTGAAGTGATAATCCATAAACCTAGATTTCCAAGGGTGGCGACCGACCAGACAGCTAGCATCATACCTGTTATTAATCATGATCCAGTGCCGATAATGATAAAAGAGTTGCGCTATTTCAATAGGTTATAGATTTTAGGCAAAGAAAATTCTTTCTGTAGAACAGACATAGTCAATCATGCGTTCAAATGGTTTGTTCTGCGTTATGTCGGGTCGTATAAGGTTTTACCATCCTTGGCCGCTTTTATTAGGCTGGAAGTTACGTTGGAAGCATTGGCGGCAAACAAAGGTACATTATGAAATTTCCAATATTTCAGTTCGCCCCCTTTCAGTAAAGCGGGTAGTTTTGCTATATTAAACCGCCATTGAATACCGCCTCCTTGTAAAGTGACAGGCACTTCTTCTTCACCATCAAGGACGGTAATTTCAGGGTTTGAACTACTTTCTGGGCTTTTCCTGGGCACGGGGAATTTGTCTCCCATGACTCCTTCAATGTGATGCACTTGAGTCATCACATCATAAGACTTACCAATTCCGATAATTAATGTGTTGTGTGCGGCCATATACTCAAACGGTGAACCAAATCCCGCAGGTCCAGAGGCGTTCTCATGTCCTGCTATCAGCGCTTTTGCCAAAGGCCCTAATGCAGAAACTCTATAGACAGGGTGGCGGCTCTGAACTACGCCCTTAGTACGTCTAAATAGCTCGGTAATCAGGCCCATTTGTGACGGTGTTTTTTTTATATTAAAAACAGGTCTGGCTTTAAAAGTTTCTATGACAGAACCTATTTTAGGGTCGCCAAAATAGAATGCTGGCATAACTAGGGTACGATTAGGGCCGCAAAAATCAATTAGCATGTTTGCTAACTCAAGAGCAGTGCCTTTGTAGTAAGGCAACATATGATTGATAGAGCTATGAACCATAAGTATTTCAAAATTTGGATCCAAGCGCTGTTCAAGATGTTTACGTAATGAATCAGTATCAAATGTGCCATGTATCAACTGATTGATTGGGGATAGCCTTCTACGCGAGGCATAGTAAAACGTTCTTAATGCTAAGAACCAGTGCTTAGGTAAATGTCTTAATGCTAGATCTGATAAGGTATGCAGCATACTCATAATAAAGAATGTTTCTATCTGATTTTAGGAATTCTTTTTTATAAAGGTGGTAATTGAAGTGACTGAGTTGAGCTTCATAAAGTCTTCAACCTCCAAGGTTATGTCGAAGGTTTGTTCAAGTGCCATCATAAGATTGACCTGAGCGAAGGAGTCCCAAATATCCATATTTTCTGCGGCGCTATCTTTATTGATAGTAGAAAGTGGAACATTTAGGGTCTCTGCAATGGTTTGCATTACTTGATCCTGTGTATTCATGGTTATTAGGTCTCTTATAATCTATTGAGAAGTGTAAATATGCTATTTCTCTGTTTTATGGGTAACTTTAATCGGCGGAAATAAATTCTTATCGAGCTGGAATCCTGATAAATCTCTTTTGTAACGACCATTTTTTTCCAATAGGAAATCGTGATTATCATAAAAATTTGAAACTAGCTTATTTTTATGGGTTTTTAGGTAGTCGGCAGCAACGCTAGATACTTTATTTGAAGCTAAGTAATTTAGCATAAAAATAAGAAAGGCTGTTTCAGCTTGGCGTCCAATAACACGACAGGACATCAAGAAACTATCAATCTCTGTTTCCAAAGTATTTAGGTGACGAAATAGAGCAAGACCAACAATGCCACTATATCCAAAAGTATCGGAAAGAGAGAAAGTAGCGACTGTCCATTGTTTCGATTCTATGAAATAACGTATTTGTTGCTCGCTATATCGGCGAGTAGTTAAATTAAACTGGTTTGTTTTTTGAGTTAATTGAGCTAATCGACTGATGTTATCTGTGGAATCAATACTAATATTCATTTCCATTTTAAGTGATGCTAAATATTGACGAATATCATTTCCACCTGATTCAAGTTGCTTCTGTAAGTTTTTGCGTTGATTTTCCTGCACATATAGCTGAGTCTTTTGTTGATCCTCTTGAGTCAAGGAAAGTATTTCTAATCGAGCAATTTGCTCTAAACAAGCAGGTATCTCAACAGGCTTAGCAGGTGTTTGAATTACTTGTACTTGAGGCAGTTGGTTTAGGACAATGTTGCATTCATGGTCACTGTCGTCAACAAACACAAAAGACTCTAGGCCTAAATTTAGTTCTTCAGCTAGTGAAATAAGGTTTTCTGGTTTTGGTAGCCAGTTTACTCGTTGTGCCGAAAAGTGATGTTTACGCAAGACTTGATGTGGATGTTTGTCTAAAACATCTTGAACATCTTCCGGGTTATTTTTGCTGCAAATCGCAAGAATGAAACCTCTTTTTTGGAAATCTAATAGGCGGTGTTGAAAGTCTACAAAAGTATTTCCTGGGTATTCAGGCCCCAATGAAATGCCATTAATGCCATCCTCTCCTACAACCCCACCCCACAAGGTGTTGTCAGCATCAAGGACGATTACTTTAGCTTTTGGGTATTTAAGAACTGCGGCCAGGTTTAAAGTACGTCGAGCTAGTTCATTTGCCGCTTGTGGTTTGAATGGGAATCGTGAAGTATACCAATAGCGTAGATCAAAGAATTGGTTTCTGCCAAGTGTAGCAAGCATCTGATCTAGATCTACAAACATACTTGATTCAATAGTATTTCGTAATTTAGTTGCAATGGCTTCCTTTAAAGAAGCCCACCACACTTCTTCAGAACGATCGGCCTGGGCATCAAAAAGTCCAAGTGCTGCCGGTAGAGTACGTGGAAGTATGGTTAGAACAAAATGCCCCGAAATATTCGTGCGAAATTTGGAAAGAATATTTGCCAAATGCGTAATTATCTCATCATGTATTTGTTTTAGCTGGTCATCGTTATATTCAGAAATAGGGTTTGCGAGACTGGGGTGTAGATCTTCGCGTGTTAGTAGAAACAATGTTAAATCAGGTTTGTGGGCGGACAAGCCAGAGTTTTCTTGTGATTCCATGATGTTCATACCATATGGGGCATGATAAGTATGAAGTTCCAGGCCTTGAATTGCTGCGTGAAATTCAAGCCATGGGTTTAGAAGATCGCTGGTGTAAGTATGAATAACGCCTAAACGAAATATATGCTCAATAGATTCTAATGTATTTATGTGCCGAGTTAGTTTCTTGGCGTCTGGAAGTGAGATGCTTTTGTGCCAATCAGTCGTCTGGCCACTAAATTCTCGCCGTGTCCGTAGTGCCAGGAGTTTATCTATGTAATTTTCTTTTTGTTTCATACTAAGCTTTTTAATCTCAAACTATGTCGTTTATTTGCATTGTATTCAGTATCTAATACTCCTAATGTTGCAACTTTTTGCGTTTAAGCTGGTTTCATTTTTTAAATGGCTGTCAGTCATGAGTTCAATATGGTGACATTTTTTGTATATGTATTGAGCTTGAAGAATTAACCAAAAGATACCTTATATCTTGTGTGTTACTAAAGATCAAAAACAATGTGCAGTGTCTCCTTGATGTTATTTATATACTGTTTTTCAAGTTTGCCCTGTTTCTGTCTGATGCGTGATAAATCAACCGCTCGTAATTGTTTGAGATTAATATGGCGGTTTTTATCAAGGCCATTCTTCTTGCTGGGTTTAAGGTTGACAGCGAAAGACCATGATTTATGGTTAGGCAGTAGTGGTGCGACAATCAAGGTTATCGATTTGACATTAACAAGATCGCCTTGAACAATCACACAAGGCCTTAGATTTATTGTCTCGGTACCCTTGGTCGGCTCCAGGTCAACCCAGTAGATATCAAATTGCTTAAAATTAATCATGCATTAAGCTGTCGGATACTGCGTTGTCCCAAACTTGCAGTTCTTCTTGGTAATCCGCATCTCCAGCCTCTTCTTCGTTAGCTTTGACCAAAGCGGCTTTAAGGGAATCTTTCCGTGCTTGTTTCAACAACTGATTAATATACGCACTACGGTTAGAAGCAGCCACACTATTCAAAAAGACATAGCTATCATCATCTAGGGTAATGGTTGCTCTAGAGTCACAATATTTTCTCGGCCGATAAAGTATGAGATATTATCATACTAAAAGGTGTGATGAATGTTGCGGAAAATAAATCACCGAAACAATGTGTTTTACGATTTGATTCCATTCATGTAACGCCGAATGACAGGTCTGTTGCAATGCGCTTCGCTTATTGGCACCCTACCTATTACGACTTACGCGTTACCGATAACCATTTGGGTGGCTTCGTTGGATGAAAATCGAAAGTGTGCCTGTTCTGGCCTTCTACTTCTTCCCAAAGGCCAACAAAAACTAGGTTGCCAGTATGAAACCGAATATCCCATAAGGAGGGTTTGGGCTGGTGCTCAATGATTTTTTTCGCTTGCGCAACTTCAAAGCGTAAATATCCATTGCTAAGCTGAATAAGATCTCTTTCTAGGAGCCACCGAAAGGCATGTGGATCAATTGAAACTAATGATGGAAACAGTGCCGTGAATGTAGTTTGTTTAAATACCAGGTAGCAAATTTTGTTCTCCTATTGTCATTATGTGTATTAATTATCAGTCCAGCAACAGTTTGAACATAGGCAGCAAAAAAATTTATTTCACAACTAGTAATTGTATGAATGTGCTCGTTTTGACTGTCATAAATTTCAAGATCACCTGTGTTAGTCAACTGACAGCGCCTATGTACTATTGTATGCCGCAGTAAAACAAAGTGAACGAAGGGAATTTCGTAATTATTCGCGAAGCCGAGTCCCTTCTTCTGCTATTCCAATTTTAGTCGTTATGCCATTGTTATTGTATACGCTCCGGGGAGGGGCTACCTGGGTGCGGTGAGTTCCAAGGGTCTCAAGTACATGGCGATCAAAGCTCGTGTTTTCAGCAAAACTAACGGGATTGAATGTCAACGTTTACGTACCCAATGCATCAATCCCAGCCTGCGCAATCTGCGCATCCTGATGCGACCGAACCCCACTCACACCCACCGCGCCAACAAACTGCCCTTCCACGCTAATCGGTAGGCCACCTTCAACGGGTAATGCGCCGGGTAAGCCTAAATATTGCAGCTTGCCTTCAGTGATATTGTTTTCTAGCACTTTGGTAGGGCGGCGGAAGGCGATGGCGGCGCGGGCTTTTTCTATGGCGACGTTGACGCTGCCATATTGCACGTTGTCCATGCGTTGTAGGTGAAGTAGGTGGCCACCGTCATCGACGATGGCGATGACGACAGGCCAGTCATTGCGTTTAGCTTCTGCATCTGCATTGGCGGCAATTTTTTTTGCGTCTTCTTGGATGAGGGTTATTTTGGTGCTGGTCATGTTGAGCCTTTAAGTTCGATATTGGATGATTTTTCAGGACTGTGGCTGAGAAATGTTGCTGCCGGGTGGCACACTGTGGGTTAGCCAGACGTTACCGCCAATGGTGGTGCCGCTGCCAATGGTAATGCGTCCCAGTATGGTCGCGCCAGCATAGATCACCACGTCGTCTTCAACGATGGGATGGCGTGCGTTGCCTTTGACTAATGCGCCATTTTCATCGACTGGGAAGCGTTTGGCACCTAAGGTTACCGCTTGATAAAGCCGTACGTTTTTGCCGATGATGGCGGTTTCTCCAATCACCACGCCTGTGCCATGATCAATGAAGAAACTAGCTGAAATTTGTGCGCCGGGATGAATTTCAATGCCGGTGACAGAATGGGCGATTTCAGAAATCATACGTGCAATCAGCGGTACGCCAAGATTATGTAGTTCATGTGCCAATCGGTAATGGGTGATGGCCATGATACCTGGATAGCAAACCAGCACTTCGTCGACATTGCGTGCGGCGGGGTCGCCTTCATAAGCCGCAATGATGTCGCTTTCAAGCAAGGTGCGTATTTTTGGTAAACGTTTGGCGAATGCGCGGGTGATATCGACCGATTGTTGTCGATCCTCGTCACTCAGCACTTCCAGGCCTGACTTATAGTGCAATTCATGCTGTATCTGTACCATCAGTTCACGCAAGGTGACATTCAACGTGTGGCCAACGTAATGATCAATGCCCTCATCGGCCAGATCTGACGAGCCGAGACGATTGGGAAATAACGAGGCACTTAAACCTTCCGCTACGCCCGCGAGTATTTTTCGGGCGGGAAGTTTGGGCGGACGGTCGTGACGTTGGCGGCTTTCTAGCGAGGCATTTCGCAATGTGCGTAATTCATCAACAATGCTGTTTACGTCCAGATTTGTGCTCCTCAACAGGAGGTCGCGTGTGCTTTTGGTATTAACCACTATACTTTTAGTCCTTGTGCATCAAACATGCCTTCAAAAAGGACGCTGCTTAGGTAACGCTCTCCAGAGTCCGGCAAAATCACCACGATAGTTTTTTCGGCATTCTCTGGGCGCTTGGCATGACGTACCGCTGCAGCAACCGCTGCGCCGCAGGAGATACCAGAAAGAATACCTTCTTCACTGGCTAGGCGGCGCGCATAAAGCACGGAATCTTCATTGCTCACTTGCTCAATCTCATCGACTAAAGACATGTCCAGATTGTCCGGCACAAACCCAGCACCAATGCCCTGAATCTTATGTGGTGCGGGTACGAGTGGTTCACCAGCGCGATGCTGAGTTAAAATTGGGCTGGCGGTTGGCTCAACAGCGATGGAGGTGATGGCTTTGCCTTTTGTATTTTTAATGTAGCGTGAAACGCCTGTAATGGTGCCACCCGTGCCAACACCAGATACCAGAATGTCTATTTCACCATCGGTGTCGTCCCAGATTTCCGGGCCGGTTGTTTTCTCGTGAATGTCTGGGTTAGCCGGATTGGAAAATTGTTGCAGTAAAACATAGCGATTAGGATCTGATTCGACTATTTCTTTCGCTTTGGCGATTGCGCCGCCCATTCCCTTTGGTCCTTCCGTTAATACTAGCTTTGCACCCATTGCAACCAACAGTTTCCGTCGCTCTATACTCATGGTTTCTGGCATGGTCAGTGTTAATGGCATGCCGCGCGCTGCTGCGACAAAAGCCAATGCAATGCCTGTGTTACCACTGGTTGGCTCGACAATTTCTTTTCCTGGTCCAAGCAAACCTTTACTCGCCGCATCATCAATCATCGCAACGCCAATACGGCATTTAACAGAATAGGCGGGATTACGCCCTTCGATTTTGGCCAGCACCAATGCCGTTGCACCATCGGTGATGCGATTGAGACGGACCATTGGTGTATGACCGATAGATTGTGAGTTGTCTTCAAACCAATTTGCCATGATTGTTCCTTGTTGTTAATTTTTAATTGAATCAGCGGAATTCACTATAGCGCATTCATTCCTTTGTCGAAAGTGTATGCTTATAAATTCCAAACATTTGAATTTTTGAGTATGACTTTTTTATTTGGGCGCTTAGAAAACTGGCGACGCAATCGCATTCTCAAACGCGAAACAATATCCGACGCTATTTGGTTGAAGGTATTAAAGCAACTGAAGTTTCTTCAAGGCTTAACGCCGGAAGAAACCACACGTTTACGCCAGTTTGTCATCTTGTTTCTTCATGATAAAACGATATTCGGCGCACATGACCTAGAAATCACCGAAGAAATGAGTGTCACAATTGCGGTGCAAGCTTGTATCTTGATTCTGGAACTTGATGTAGCGCACTATGATAATTGGGAAGAGATCATTGTTTATCCAGGGAAGTTTATTCTGGATTATGAGTATGCAGATGAATTTGGTGTGGTCCATCATGCTCATAAAGTAGCTTCGGGCGAAGCTTGGCTTGCAGGGCCAGTGATTCTATCATGGCAAGATGCAGCGAGGATTGACGCGAAATCCGGTGATAATGTTGTCATCCACGAATTTGCGCACAAACTCGATATGCGTCACCAAGGCGCGAATGGCTACCCCATTTTACACGCCAACATGAGTACCCAAGTTTGGCACGACATTTTCAGCAAAGCCTATGCTGGTTTTTGTGCGCGGGTTAACAGAGGACAAAAAACTACGATAGATCCCTATGCATCAAAAAGCCCGGCAGAGTTTTTTGCCGTATTCAGTGAAGTATTTTTTGAAACGCCTTTAGTCGTTAAACATGATTTCCCAAAGATTTATGAACAGCTTGTACTGTTTTATCGGCAAGACCCGGCGGAGCGCTTGGGGAAGACGTCAGCCTGGGAGTTAGGTCAAGATGTTTTTGGTGAGTATGCTAGTGACAATGCCCATTTATCAAAAGACAGGAAAAAACTGATACAAAAGAAGATGCGAGATAAAAATTAACGTTCAATCTTAAGATGCTGAAATTTATTGCTGATCGTATATTTGTCGCCAAGACATGGCCTTAAATTAGCTGCAAATCAAACCAATAGTTTGGTTGGTGATTAGTGTTATGGTCTATTCTCTGGGTTTTGCCTATTATCAAAAACTGGATGTACTATTTTTTTCTTCAATACTGTAGAAGACTGAAAAAGGAAACCTTCGGACAACACAGCCATGAAAGTATGAATAGTAAATACGATACTTCTTTGGGTTATCAATAATGGACTTAATCGAAGCCCTGAAGTTTCACCGTTTTTGATCTAAGCTTTACATTTTCCCTTAAGCAACCATACGCGATAATGCATCGATAAAAGAATTTTGTTTGGATTTGCCTGGTTTAGAACAAAAGGAATCGAAATCCTTATTGAGTGCGGCCTGAGTAATCAATTTTCTGATATCGGAAAAGGCAAAGTGACTTCGATTATTAACAGCGTAACAACGCTGTGGTGTTTTATGAAGGGCACCTCTAAAAATCCATATTTCGTCACAATGCTGCGTTACTCACAAAAAATATTTCCTTACATATCAGTTGTATGCTGCGTCAAATTTTTTGTTCCTACCCTGTCTTACTTAGAAATCCGAATTTTTAGAGGCGCCCTGAAGATGGTCGGCGTATACCCAGGTCATTGTGGCAGCCATCATACAGAAATTGAGATGATTGGTGACAGCATGACCGTTTCTGGTTTGGCTTTTTGAGCTACCGATTTCCTGCTTGA
>RCMY010008568.1_pt1 | contig 10475 bp, 7 predicted proteins | sample 2041341 | NCBI WGS metagenome assembly RCMY01 (sample SAMN09708234, study PRJNA481090) | Marine sediment metagenome, whole genome shotgun sequencing project.
TGTCGAGATCTTGCGCAATGACAGCGGGATTTCCCTGATCGGGCTGATACCCGCGTCGATGGATCGCGAGGCTTTGCTGGAACAAATGACGCGTGCCGCAAGCGGCGGCGACGTGATCGACCTGCTCGAATCAGCGGATTACCCAGTCAGCGATAGTTGGGACGTGGCGATCGACTATGCCGTGCGCGCGCTTCAACAACTGCCGCGCGCCAAGATCTCGATTGAGGCGGGGCGCGTGGCGATCATCACAATGGCTGACAGTCCCGAAGAAAAACGCATGCTGGAGGCGACGCTTAAGCGGCGCGTTCCTGCAAACCTGCGCATTTCGGTCGATGTGTCGGCGCCCCGGCCGGTAATCACGCCCTTTACGCTCCGGTTTCTGATCGAGGATGGTGTTGCGCGCTTTGACGCCTGCTCGGCCGATACGCCCGATGCGCAGCGGATGATCCTTGCCGCGGCGCGCGAGGCCGGGCTGGAGGGCGTGGCCGATTGCACCATCGGCCTTGGTGTGCCGACACCCGCATGGGGAAGGGCCGCGGCGCTAGCCATTGGCGCCGTGGCTGAACTGGGCGGCGGCAGTGTGACCTTCGCCGATGCCGACATTTCCCTGATTGCGGCGCAAGGCACGCCGGAGGGCCGGTTCGATGACATCGTCGGCGGCCTGGAGAGCGATCTGCCCGATATATTTGCCCTGCATTCGGTGCTGCCACCGCCAGAGGTTGAGGGCGGGCCCACCATTCCCGAATTCGTTGCCACACTGTCGCCCGAAGGGGTTGTGCAACTGCGCGGCAGGGTCGGCAGCCAGCGTCTGCGCGAGACGGTCGACAGCTTTGCCAAGGCGCGGTTTCGTTCCGGCAGCGTCTATACCAAGGCGCGGGTCGCAGAAGGTCTGCCGCAGGATTGGCCTGTTCGCGTGCTGACCGGGCTGGAGGCGCTGGGATTTCTTGCCAATGGCGCGGTTGTCGTGACGCCGGACGAATTAAAAATCAGTGGCTTGACTGGCCGCCAAGACGCGAGCGCACAGATTGCAGGCCTTCTGGCCGCCAAGCTGGGAGAGGGTGCGCAATTTGACATTGATGTGACTTACAAGATTGCGCTGGATCCGGTCGCGGGCCTGCCAACGCCCGAGGAATGCATCGCCCAGATTGAAGAAATTCAAGAAACTCGAAAGATCAATTTTGAGCCAGGATCGCCGAATTTTGACGCCAACGGCGCGTCGATCATGAATGATATCGCTGATATCTTGGCCAAATGCGGTGAGATCCAGATCGAAATTGGCGGTCACACGGACAGTCAGGGCCGTGAGACGATGAACGAGGAGCTGAGCCAGAAGCGCGCCAATGCCGTTCTGGACGCCCTGCGCTCGCGGCGGGTGCTGACCTCCAGCTATACTGCCAAAGGGTATGGCGAGGCCCAGCCAATCGCCGGAAACGATACCGAAGAAGGCCGCGAGGCGAACCGCCGGATTGAATTCAAGCTGACGCCCGAAGCCGAACCTGCGCCAGACCCGGACGGATCAGGGCTTGAAAGCCTTGAGCAAGATGGGCAGGAAGGCAATGCAGAGGATCAGGAGGCAGAGGGCGCAGCCGATGAACAGGACTGAATTCATCATCGCCACGGCGATCATCCTCTTTGTTGCGTTCGCGTTGGGATGGTTTGCCAACTGGCTGGTGCACCGCTTTATCCGCGTATCGTCATCTGACGTGGGCGAGCTGGACCGCATGGCCCAGGAACTGCACGAGGCCGAAGAGACGCGTGATCAGGCCATTACATATTTGCAACAACGCGAGGCCGAACTGACCAATCAGCTGACCCAAAGCGAGGCCGAACTGCGCGCCACCATGGATGGCCTGCGCGAAGCCCGCCAAGAAGCCGAGCAAATGCGCGCCTATATCGACCGGATGGGGCAAAGCTAGAGCCGACCCGCTTCAGCGTCCGGGCCGGACAGCCGCGCGAAATCAGCGGGATTTTGATCGCTTCCTGCGCCGGGCTTTCAAATGCTACAAAATTGGTGAAGACTTTCTGCCGGGCGCAAGGCCCCTGCGCGGGAGGTTGATTGATGCGAAGCATTTTCACCATCGGACTGGCCGCTATGCTGCTGCTTGCTGCGCTTGCGGCGCGCGCGGACGATGTGGCGCTGATTTATGGCGATAGCGGGCAATCGCCATTTTTCCAAAGCGGTGACAACGTGGCGCCCAGCACATTTTCCGAACCGCTGAGTGAGGCGGGCTTTACCGTGATCGAGCCCGCCCGCCGTGATGCTGCTGCAATGCGCCGCGCTGCGCAACAGGTTCAGAAAATGCTGGACGACGATCAGGTCGACCGGCTGCTGATCGTGGTCTACGGCCCGTTTGCAAGCAACGTGCGCGATAATTGGGCGCTGTCCAATGATGCGGCTTCGGCCAGCGGCATCACCGTCGGCGCGACCGGCATTTCGGTCAACGCGCTGTCGGACATGGCCGAGAGGTCGGGGCGCGGCGTTGTCATGCTTGCGCCGGGGCGCACGCCCACGTCCCTTGGCTCGGGCCTTGTGCCGGGGCTGGGCGACATCACATCGGTCGGCAACGTGACTTACTTTACAGGCACGACCGAGGCGCTGGCCGCCGTGGTGACCGGTGGTTTGCTGGAGACAGGGCGCAGCTATGCCGCGCTGGCCTCTGCGCTGCCATCTCGTGTGCGCATGATGGGATACGTACCGGCAGACAGCGGGTTCATGGGCGAGGCGGGCGCCGAAGGCGACGATCAGATGCGGCAGGCCGGGTATTGGCAGGCGATTCGCGATGTCGACACAATCGAAGCGTATCGGCTGTATTTGCGCGCCTATCCCGGCGCCGCCAACCGTGCTGTCGCGCAAGAGCGCATTACATTCCTGCAAGGCGCGCCCGAGCGACTAGCGCGCGCGGCCGAGGATGCACTGCAGCTGAGCGCTGCCGCGCGCAAGGATATTCAGCGCGATCTCAAGGTTCTGGATCTGTATGCATCGGGCATTGACGGCCGCTTTGGCAAGGGCAGCCGCACGGCTGTTGCCGCCTGGCAACGCAGTCATGGGTTTGACGAGACAGGCTATATATCCGGCGATCAGCTGGTCGCCCTGCGCAACGATGCAAAGGAACGCGGTGACCAGATCGCCCGGCAGAGGGCCGAGGCCAAACTAAATCGAGAGCGCGAGGATCTCACCTATTGGAACCAGACCGGCAAGGACGGCGATGAGGCTGGCCTGCGGGCCTATCTGAAACGCTTTCCGGAGGGCGCATTTGCGGGCGACGCGCGGGGCAGTCTGGCAGCAATGGAAGATGCCCGGCAAGAGGATGACAACCGCGAGGCGGATGACGTTGAACGTCGTGCCTGGCAGGCTGCCAAGGCAGGCGATACCCCTGAGGATTACATCGACTATCTCAACGTCTATCCCAAGGGGCGCTATGCAGAGCGCGCGAAAAAGCAGCTCGATTCGTTTCAGAACGCACCCGAAGGACCCAGCTCGGTGGCCCGCGCGCAAGCCGAAGAAAACGAGATCACCGGGTCCGGCGTCAGCCGCTATCTGATTGAGCAGCGGTTGGAGCAGGCAGGTGCACAACCCGGCCCGGTTGATGGCCGCTTTGATGCGCAAACGCGAGAGGCGATCCGCTGGTATCAGGATTCGCGGGCGCTTCCGGTTACTGGATACCTGTCACGCGTGACTCTGCTGCACCTGATGGCAGGAGATTAGGCTTGGCTGATACTGGGCGAAAACCCTTACAAGTTGAAGTGTTAACACCGCCGTAACGTCTGACCTGATATCTATGAACTTGGGTGAGTTAAATAGGTGGTGGAGATGAGCGCGCAACGAAATGCGGCGCCAGTCATCATCAAGAGAAAGAAGATAATCGTCGCCGCTGGGCACCACGGTGGTGCCTGGAAAGTCGCATATGCCGACTTTGTGACAGCGATGATGGCTTTTTTCCTTTTGATGTGGCTGCTGAACGCAACGACAGAAAAGCAACGCAAGGGTTTGGCTGATTATTTCAGCCCGACAATACCAATCAGCCGGGTTTCCAGCGGCGGAAACGGCCATTTCGGTGGAGAAAGCGTCTTTGCCGAAGATACTCTGTCCAATGATGGAACCGGCGCATCCAAGCGGTACGCAACAGAATCGCGTCAGGCGCGTGGTGAAACCGGCATTGACGCGCAGGCCGAGCAGGAGTTGCAAGAGCTCAAGCAGAAAATTGACAGTACGCTGCGCGGCACCAACGGCGAAAGCACAATTTCGCCCGAGTTGGAGCGGCACATCATTACGCGGGTGACCGATGAAGGCCTGCTGATCGAAGTGTTCGACACTCCGGATGGCGCATTGTTTGAGCAAGGCACAGACCAGCCTACCAGTTTATTGAAGGATCTGGCGATCTTTCTGGGCGACACGTCGAATCTGGTCACGAACAATGTTGCCGTCGAGGCACATATTCGCGCCGCCCCTGTCATACTCAAGGACAATCCAGTCTGGGATTTGTCGGCGGCCCGCGCCCAAAAGATGCGAATTCTGCTGTCTGGCAACGGGTTGGATCCTCGCCGAATCAGCCGCGTGACCGGTCATGCAGATCGTGATCCCGCGGTTGATGACCCTATGGCAGTGCGGAATAATCGATTGGAAGTCATCTTTTTGCGCAATGGCGCCTAAATGCGCCTGCCCAATGCAGCAATGGGCCGGATACGAAGAAGATGTTGCATCTGATTTGGTCTGTTAGCGCGATGTTAAAGGATCGGACGTATGTCTGGTGCCAGACGAAAGTCGATGCAGCAGAAAGGCGTATCAATGACAATTTCTTCTTCGCTCAATGCCGGTGTGGCGGCGCTTAGCGCGAATGCAACGCGCCTTGCCGCCATTTCGGACAATATCGCGAACTCGGCAACCTATGGCTACAAACGTGTTGAAACTGATTTTCAGTCGATGGTAATCAGCGGCAATGGTGGAAGCTATTCGGCCGGAGGTGTGCGGTCGTCGACACAGCGCCTGATCGATCAGGGCGGATCGCTGACCACGACATCGAATCCCACAGATCTGGCCGTGCGCGGCCGCGGTATGCTGCCCGTCGCGCGCGCCAGCCAGATTGAAGCGGGGAATGGGTCGACCCAGATGCTGTTGACCACCACTGGTTCGTTCCGCCCGGACGCCAATGGCTTTCTCAAGACTGAAAGTGGCCTCGTCTTGATGGGGTGGCCGGCCAATCCCGATGGGACGATCCCTAATTTCCCCCGGGATACGGCCGATGGACTGAAGCCGGTTCAGATCAACATCAATCAAATGACCGGCGAGCCGACGACATCTATAAATCTCGGCCTGAACCTGCCTGCGACGGATACCAACGCCAGCGCTGCGGGCACGCCGCAGCAACTGAAGGTCGAATATTTTGACAATCTGGGCAAATCTGAAAATGTGCAGGTAGACTTCACCCCGACCATACCGGGAACCGGCAATTCGAACGAATGGACGATGACGATCAAGGATTCGGCGCAGGCTGGCGCGGTCATCGGTGAATACACGCTTTCTTTCAAAGATGACCGAGTAGCTGGCGGGACCCTGCTAAACGTGGCGACCGGCGCCGTTGGCGGGACATATGATCCTGCCACTGGATCTGTCATCGTCACCGTCGCGAGTGGCCCGATCGAGGTGAATATCGGCGAGTTGGGCGCACCGGACGGACTGACCCAGTTGGGCAGCACATTCGCCCCACTGCCTGTATCCAAAAATGGATCGCCCGTTGGTAACATGGTGTCCGCAGAGGTCGATGAAAATGGCTTTGTTCACGCGTCATTCGACACCGGGGTCACGCGAATCATCTATCAAGTGCCGCTCGTCGATCTCCCCAATCCGAACGGCATGGTGACGCTGGATCAACAGACCTACATGCCGTCCCCGGACAGCGGTGCATTCTTCCTGTGGGATGCAGGCGACGGGCCGACTGGGGATGTCGTAGCCTTCGCACGCCAGGAAAGTGCGACTGACGTCGCTGGTGAATTGACAGATATGATCCAAACCCAGCGCGCCTACTCCTCAAACGCGAAAGTCATCCAGACAGTCGACGAAATGTTGCAAGAAACCACAAATATCAAGCGCTGATAAACCACTGATCAGCGCGGGCATGATCTAGCCCGCGCGCCACGTTGACCGAAAGGTATTCAGATGAGCATTACCTCCGCCCTGTCCAGTGCGTTGAGCGGATTGACCGCAAATTCACGCGCCGCCAGCGTCGTGGCGTCTAACCTCGCAAATATACAGACCGAAGGGTATGGCCGCCGCGATTTGACGTTGAGCCATGACCGACAAGGCGGCGTGCGTGTTGTCGGTATATCACGCCATGTCGACGCTGGCGTTCTATCGGACCGGCGTCTGGCTGATGGTGCCCTTTCGCACAGCGAGACGCGAGCGACCTTTCTGAAGGCGGTGCAGTCGACTGTCGGCACACCGGACCAGCCAGGATCACTGTCGGCGCGGATTGCCGCACTTGAGGCGGCACTTGTATCCGCCGCCAGCCGCCCGGACGCAAATGATCGCCTGCAGGCAGTGTCATCACGCGCTGCGGAACTGGTCCAGGGCTTCAACATGGCCTCGACTGAAATTCAAGATCAAAGGATGGCCGCTGAAGAAAGCATCGCAGCAGCGGTCCGAAGCCTCAACGCAGACCTTGCACAAGTGCAAGATCTAAATGTGCATATTCAGGCCGCGCAGCGTGGCGGCGCAGATAGCTCGGGCTTGTTGGATCACAGGCAAGCAGTGATAGACCGCATCGCTGACCTAATCCCGGTCCGCGAGGTGCCCAGAGGCGACGGTGCTGTCGCATTAATGACACCGCGGGGCGCGCTGTTACTCGACGGATCGGCTGCGAAGCTGGATTTCACTCGCAACAACATCATTCTTCCTCACATGACGATCGACTCCGGGTTGATATACAATATCGAAATCAATGGGCAGGAGATTACGTCCGGCGGTCCCCTTAGCCCAATCGGTGGCGGACGCCTTTCCGCACTTTTCGAAGCCCGCGATACCTTGGCAGAAAAAGCGCAAAGTCAGCTTGATGCTGTAGCGCGGAACGTGATCGAGAGGTTTCAAAATTCGACTTTCGATGCAACACGCGCGCCCGGAGCTAAAGGCTTGTTTACCGATGAAGGCGATATTTTTGACAGCGCAATGGAAGTCGGTATCGCCGGTCGCATGCGGCTGAATGATCTGGTGGACTTGCGCGGCGGCAACGAGGTGTGGCGCCTGCGTGATGGACTTGGGGCACCAGCCCCAGGCCCGACAGGAAATGCGACATTGCTCGCGGCGACATCCGACGCGCTCTCGGCGCGAAATATCGCTGCGTCTGGTGATATGGGTAGTGGCGCAGGCAATGTCGCTCAACATGTGGACCGATTGGTATCGCATCTGGCCCAATCCACCCAAGCAGAAGACCGCGCGATGAGCTATGCCGCTGTTCGGCAGTCTGAGTTGCAAACGCAGCTATTGAGTGACGGAGTCAATTCAGACGCCGAAATGCAACGCCTTCTACTGATCGAACAAGCTTATGGCGCGAACGCCCGCATGATCAAGACGCTTGACGAAATGATGCAAACCATTCTGAGGATCTGATTCATGAGTTTTCACGCGATAGGCGACCTTGCACAATTTATGACCAAACGGCGCCACAGTGCGAATCTGCAATCGCAGATTGGACGTCTGAGCCAAGAGCTATCCACTGGGAAGACATCTGATATTACCCGCAGCCAAAATGCGAGCTTTGGGTATCTGGCCGATGTGGAGCATCAGATTGTCCTGAACTCAGCTTTTAAGATAGCGGCGAAAGAGGCGTCGGCTCAAGCAAGTTCAATGCAGACCGTCCTCGACTTGGTGCAAACGAAAGTGGCTGATATGTCCGGCACCGCAATACTGGCTGGAAATGGTTTGAATGGCCCCGCTCTTGCAAATGCATCTGCAACTGCGCGTGGCGGTCTTGATAGCATTATGGCTGCCTTGAATACCAGCGTTGCCGGACGGCCTGTTTTTGGCGGTACTGACCTGAGTCGCGCTCCATTGGTCAGTAGCGATGATTTGATGAATGTGATTACTGCCAGTGTGTCCTCAGCCGGTGATGCGGCGTCAGTCATCGCGGCAGTTGACGTTTTTTTTGATACGCCCGGCGGCGGTTTTGACGCCAATGTCTACGTAGGTGGGGATCAAGATTTTGCCGCGTTTCAGTTGGGTGGCGGGGAATCTGTGCAGTTGTCGATTCGCGCTGATGACGCGTTAAAAGCTGTTCTCAAAGATATGGTTATCGCTGCCGTCGCTGGAGAAGCTTCCTTGTCCTTGAGCCATGGAGAGCGTCTTACGTTGCTCCACAAGGCCGGCAATTCAATGCTGTCTTCTATAGATGGAATAATTCGGATCCGATCAGACCTAGGCGTTGCCGAAGCAAGAATCGACCAGTCAGCCGCGCGTATCGGTGCCGAAAGAGCAAGCCTTTCAATTTCCCGAAATGAATTGACGTCCGTAGATTTATTCGAGACGGCAACTGCTCTGGAGCAGGCGCAGCTACAATTGGAAACGATTTATACGCTCACCGCGCGGACATCGCGCCTAAATCTGGCGAATTTCCTTTGAAACAACTTTACCGTATTGTCCTAAGCGCCTTGGCGATTAGCTTGCTGGTCGTGGACTTCGCCTTCGCTACGCAGATTCGAATCAAAGATCTTGTTGAATTCGATGGGGTGCGCGGAAACGATCTAATCGGATATGGGCTAGTTGTTGGGCTGAATGGTACCGGAGATGGCCTTAGGAATGCGCCGTTTACCGAAGAAATCATGTCAAACATACTTGAACGCTTGGGCGTCAACGTTGCTGGCGAGCAATTTCGCCCGAAAAACGTCGCTGCTGTTTTAGTTACAGCCACCCTTCCACCCTTTGCACGGGCAGGAGGGCAGATTGATGTAACAGTGTCGGCAATCGGGGACTCTGACAGTCTCCTTGGTGGCACCCTTGTGATGACGCCTCTGAATGCGGCGGATGGTCAGATTTATGCTGTTGCACAAGGAACGATAATTGCCGGGGGTGCCGTCGCCAAGGGTGATGCGGCGACTGTGACACAGGGTGTTCCTACATCGGGGACTATTCCGTCTGGTGCACGCGTTGAGCGGGAAATTGATTTCGAACTGGGTTCGCTCGATACGCTCCGCCTCGCCCTTAGGGAGCCGGATTTCACTACTGCTGTGCGTATAGAATCTGTAATTAACGGCAGTTTTGGCCGTGCGGTAGCAGTGATGCTGGACAGCGGGACCGTGCGCCTCGATATTGAGCGAACGCGCATGACGTCACCCGCCCATGCTCTGGCACGGATTGAGAACCTTTTGGTAGAACCTGAACGCAAGGCGCGTGTTGTTGTCGATCAGCGATCGGGAACGATCGTGATGGGGCAAAATGTGCGGATCAGCCGTATCGCTGTCTCCCAAGGCAATTTAACGTTACGTGTGCAGGAGGCACCGCTCGCCATTCAGCCCAACCCTTTTGCTGAGGGTGAAACGATGGTCGTTCCGCGTACGAACGTCGAAATTGAGGAGGATCCGGGGATCGGCTTGGCCGAGGTGCCACCGGGTACGACCCTTGCTGAAGTAGTAGCAGGATTAAACGCACTTGGAGTTGCGCCGCGTGATATGATTGACATTTTGAAAAGCATCAAGGCGGCCGGCGCATTGCATGCGGAGTTTGTCGTGCGATAATGACTTTTTTTGTCTGCATACTGAGCTGATGCGGAGGATGCGCCACTATTATCCTGCCGTGCAGCTTATGCGCCGTGCGCCATTGACCACGCGTCCCAGCTTTAACAGATAGTGCAATTTTGGCCCGTCTCAGCCGTTCGTAGAAACCTCCTATGTGAGCAGCCTCACTTAAATAGCCTAGATTGAAAGCAAGTGAATGATTGGCCTGTGGTCCATCAAGACGATGGAGCCTAGACTTAGAGAGCAATAGTCCAAAGCGCGGGGCGTTTCGCGCTGTAGTGGTTTCGCCATCTTTCGATGCCAGCTTACGATGATTGTACGGGAGTCACCGAGCCGTTCAGCCGCTTGTTGTTATGTAGCAAACGCATATCGGTATTGGCGCCCGGCAAATTGGTTGTGACCTGTTTCGCTGAAACGTCCGCGTTTTGGGGTTAGTCTGTTCCTTACAAAGGAGACAGGCGATGACGCGATCAAGGCTTACGGAAGAACAGATGTTTAAAATTCTGAAGGAGCACCAGGCGGCGCTTGGCGCAAAAGATCTTTGCCGTAAGCACAGCGTAAGCGATGCAATCTTCTATATATGACGCGCCAAGTTTGGCGGCCTGCAAGGCGGTGATCATCGCCTTCAATATGGCGGGGTCATCCGGAAGATCGGCAGCATGATTTGACATGGGTCTGACTACCAAAAACCAGGACAAAGCACCATGTAAATAGCGTATTTTGCAGGGCAAATTCACCCCGCCCGCGCAGGCGGA
>RCMY010005754.1_pt1 | contig 10472 bp, 8 predicted proteins | sample 2041341 | NCBI WGS metagenome assembly RCMY01 (sample SAMN09708234, study PRJNA481090) | Marine sediment metagenome, whole genome shotgun sequencing project.
ATCGGTTAATCTCAGTGATATGGGTTCACTGAGTAAAGGTAGACTACGAAGAGCTGAACACCAGCACTGCGTCAAGTCATTGATTCAACGGGCCTCTCAAGTTGACCGGGAATTGCTGTGCGTTCGCTCAGTTAGTTTTTGTACCGGGCCGGAAAATTTCGACGACAGGCCACCAGGATACCTCATCTGACAGCCATGAGGAACCAGAGTGTCTCCTTGGGTTCGACCTTACCTATCATCCCTTTCTCGCCATAAGCCAACTCATGTGGAATCACCACCTCCAGTAAATTAAAGGACACTTTCTCAGGCTTTGCACCCTCCTTCGGTGTACCCCCATCAATCTTTCTCAATGATTTTATTTCGTGCTTGAATTTTTCCGGTTTGTTTTTGAATAGCTTGAACACTTCAACCCATCCTGCGATGACATCATCCTGATTGAACTCCCCGTAGGTCCATTTTGCATCTGGACGGGCCAATGCTTCTGCTACGTGGGCTTCCGCGTCACATACCGACTCATTGCCAATCGGCAGCTGCATGTAACAAACTTGCTTCAGCCCTCCTTCAGTCGAATTCAGGAAATTTTCGACACATTCGGATAATCTGGCACTCCCGTCAACCGGGAGTTTAGCCCGGCGAGTCAATATCCCCCTGTCTTTTTGTTGACCTGGCTGCTTGTACTCATTCAAAAATTCCTCGTCCAGATTTTTTGACTTTGGTTGCCAGTTTGTGACAATACTCCGGGCTTCAGCCACAGATAGAGAATATGTGGAATCTGGATCTGGTTCGATAGTGATTGGCAGCGGGAATGCAGATCCGCTGGCGAGCTCGAGCCCTGCCGCGATATCTTTTACCGCTACAAATTCTCGATATTCTTTTACGATGCTGTCAAAGACCAACACACCTATGGCATGACCCAAGGCTGTGTTTCTCTGCGCCTGATCTGCGCACCCCGCGCTGACAAGCTGCGAGGTGAACACCAGTGTGCAGGCAAACACCATTGCAGGCAGTGATGTCTTCATAGCTGATCCAATCTGTTACCACGAAATCGTTTTGACTAAAAATCCACTACAAACTTGTAGCCATCGAAAAATCTTTGCAAGTCTTCTGTTGGCGACTCACCCTTGAACTGGTGTGAAAATTCATAGTCCAGTATATTCTCTGTCTTCTGCATCTTGCGCAGCAGTACGTTGTTGAATTCTGCATATAGTGCGCTATCTGGGTATTTTTGCACACCGGCAGGAGCGACACCGTCACTCAGTTTCATCGTGCTGCGTCGAAAAAACACCCCATAGGCCTCTCGCGTCATAGTTTCACGTTGCAAGATGACCTTGCAGCCTTTGATCAGTCCCGTGAGTATGTCAACATCCGATATATAAAAAAGAATTCGCCCGTCACACAAGTCCTTTATTCCTTGCTGGTGGGTATCATAGAAAACCACAGGACCTCTCTTGAATCCATTGGGACAATTGAGCGTACGTACCTTTGAGGCATCAATTAGGTCACGTCCTCCGGCCTGGCCTTCATCCGTCGGAAAACGGTTGGACATACGATCCTTGAGGTCTTTTATGCTTGCGAGCAACTTAACGGGTGGCCGAGTTGCATCTCGGTTGGCATACAGTATCAGGTAGTTCTCCAGTGCAGAATCAAAACGTTGTAAAGCGTTACTCGCGTCAATTTTTCTCAGGCCTTCAGTTTCTGCAGTTGTGCCTGCTACCAGGCCCAGAACTGCACCGCAATAACGCCCTGTCGGGAAGAGCTCGTTGTCCACAGTTGCGAAGCTGATACCCGAAAGAAATAAAGGGTGTGAGGTGTTGTATTTGTACAACCGACCTAGGGTAATACTATCTGGACCACACAGCATATCAATCTTTCCTGAATGCAGATCATGCAGACGGCTGCTAGTTGAGACGACTCGGTAGTCAACTTTGTAGCCAGCAAAGGGACCGCTGGTTGTCATCTGCGATAGCACTCGGCGACAGATCTCGATCATATACCCGGTATAACCAGGCAGCACCTCTTCATCAGCTTCTGCCGCGCTGAGATAGGAGAAAGGCCGTGCATCGTCTTGCACACCAACAACGATGGTTTTTTCGGCAACATATGGAATCTCGTTGGCATCTACGCCTGAAATCACCATCAGTTGCAGGATTACCAGAAACACGGCAGTATAAACTCCAAATTTCTCAATTCTCCTGCATTTCAAGCACAAAACTATCTTCCCGAGAAACAGCGGATGCCTCGGCTTTTCATTTCGGCTCATCAACTGGTCTCAGTTTCGGGAGGTGATTTTTCGCGCTCTCCGTTTATGGAGCGCATGACTGGCGTGTACACGCGTTCATTCAAGAAAGCCAGGATAGTCTCCAGGGGTTCCTTCGCCTCGACCTGATCCTGGCAGGCCATCAGGTACTGCCGTCGGTAAACTCTGCAAAAAACGACAAACAACGCATAAATGACTATCAAGGGAATGGCAAATGCAGCAATAGCATCATCAAGATCCAAGTCGTTAGCGCGAAGCGTTGCAAGCAGAAAATTCAGCCCTCCGCAAACAGCTGCATATGTCAATGCAGTAGGTGCTGAGCGTTTTCTTTTGTACAACTTCTGGTCAAGATAGTTGCAAATAAACCAAACACAGACAAAAGATATGATGGGCACTAGAACAATTTCAGGCAAGTACCCGGGAAAGGTTTTAAGGCTGAGAGGGTCCAGCATTTCTGCACCGGAGCGCAAAGGAGAAATAACCATCAGCACCATGAACTTCAACACTAGAAATAACAACATTGCAGGCAGATAGGCAATCATTCCTATATACAGGTATGTCCCTACTGGTGCGATAGCACCCGGCTGCATTTTTGGCCAACGCTTCTGCACGAGCAAGGCGTCGCGCATGATTAACGCAATCCATATGGATACGGAGAATATCAGTGTAAAATCCAGTGTTTCAAAGAATGCATTGTCCATGCGATTACTGAAATATTGAAGCCAATAGCTGGCATCGTTGGGCACGGCAGGTTGCCCAAAGGGAGCTTTCGTCAGCAATTCGGCTGCCTGCACTTGCCCCCAATCACGAAAGGTCTTCTCCAGAGAAAGGTAACTGATCATGCAAATAAAGGCGGTGAATGATCCAAAAAGAACAGAAATACCGAGAGCATTTCTGGCAACCTTGTCAACACCAATTTCCTCATCGACTGTCTTGTCTCTCAAAAACGCCAGTGCATCGTATTTCTGCAACTCGACATCAGGTTTGTTGATCAGCAACAGCGACAGAACGACAGTCAGTCGACGTTCAAGCATCAAGCTGTCGCTGACTACTTTTTCCCACAGTTCTATACGGCTGGCGGGGGTGTCGCCTGACGGCGACGGTGTTTCTTCTTTGAGACGAAGCACACTACTTTTGAAGGTGCGGAATTCAAGTTTCAGCGAATCAAACAGTGTTGTTATCTGTTTGACATCATCACTGATCCAGATTTGCTCACCGTCGTAACCAAGAGTCCATTCGTACAAGCAATGGACTCGTACCAAAGAGTTATTAAGGTTACTGGCATCGAATTCTCCCAGACCGGCACCCTTGGCGGAGTTGTAAACTTCGCTAGCCTGCTCACGCGCGTTTCCAATCAACCTGCGACTGTTCCCCGTTGTCTCGAGCTTAGACGCATCTGACTGCAAGCTGCGCTCGATTTCTCCAATCGATGTGAGCCGTATCTGCTCTTGCACGCTGTCCAGATTTCGGGGTATACCGGCAATACGGTGAGCAACACTACGAATAGAATGTTCTATCCGCGAAAATGGCCGGAGTTGCGAAGCCGTAATGACGACTGTCGAGGCCAGAATCGGCACTATGGTATTCAACGGATTATCCGATGACAATGCACCTACCAGTTCTGCCTTACCGATAGCATTCAGCGAAAGCTCCAAGATGATCGACGAACTGATCAACAGGATGTAGAGCATTTCGTTGGCAATCAGGTATGCAGCGAAGCCCCTTCGAAAGGAGTTTTGCCCCGCCACTGTAGGCAATGCCAAGGCATTCAGAGGATCACGCACCGGACTGCCTTTTTCAACCGGCACCCGTTGTCCATACATGGAATATGAATGCACACCTACTGCGAATGCCGCCAGAGCGACTATAAGCATGTATGTGCCAGTTGGTCCTAAAATATCCATTGGCCGCTGCCCTGTCGTTTTATTTTAGTAATCCATACCCTCGACAGTTTGTACAGGCCTTCAACTATTCTTCACAGACTGTTACGCGAGGATTGCAGGCGGTGTTACCGGCCAGTAGCAAGGGTTTCTTCGCTTCATCGGCAGTTATCCCGACGTCCAGGCCAGGGGGCAACGGTGCCAGCACAGCAGCCTGTGAAACATCTACTTGCATCTGAGAAGAATGCAGCGTCAGCAAGAGCGCCGCAACAGATACCGCAGAGAAACAGGATCGAGCGTTCATAGTTATCTCCTTCACGTTATGACATTAAAGTAACACCTACTTTTAGTTACACCAAGCCGAAAACCCTAACTTTTAGCATGAGGCAGACCTCATCAAAGCCAGGTTCAGAACTACGTAACGGTTTTTCGCCAATATTCTGACTCTTATGGCTCAAAATTCCGCGGATATTGCAATTGGATTGCTGCAACAGCATCCTCATTCAATGGTGTGTGAGGCGCTGGGCGCGACGGCGTTAACTTCATTGACATCCGCACAGGCTGCCAAGTTGCATATCGAAAATGGAAGTCTGGTGAGTCCGCGCTTCAGCGTCGCAGAAATCAGGAAATACGGCGGATCTTACCAGTGATTTCCATCGTGGACGATATGGCGTGCAACGGTACCGTACAAATGTGGCCATGCCCACCGGTCTCTGAGATCGCAGACATTATCGCGATTGCCGGTGATGAAATGCACGACATGCCCTTGGGTGCCAAGACGATTGATCAGGCCTTGGTGTGCCCATGGAACAGGGCGGATGAATTGATGAAGGGCGTTCGCTGGTGTATCGCCACCCCGTCGATATGCGTAAGCAAAAAAATGGCTTATCAGAACTGGTTGCCGCAGACTTGTCTATGCTAGTAGCCCTTTCTCCCTATCACGCCGAATGTCGTCACTTGGCTTTTCTTGCCGCGCGGTTTGTATCTCAACTTGTATTTTTGGTCCCCAAAGCTGTCGATTGCGTTTGCGCCGATTTCATCGGCCAACTTCATGTGCCGCCCTTTGATTTTTACCGATCGGCAGCAAGGCCAGATCAAGTCCACGCTACCGTGCTTTCTGACCCGATCCCGGATTAGATCAGCGCTCGTTTCAACGTACTGCTTTAGTGCCTGCGTCTGTCCGGCATCCAACAGATGGATGCCAATATTATCTCTGTCCGGGTTTTGCAATCTCGCGTTGTGTTTTCTATTAATTATGTCAACGTTACTCTGATGATGAAGTGTCATGTTGGGGCAAGAGCTGAATGCTTCAAACACCTCGTGGTGTTCCGCTTGGGAAGTGCCTCTAATCAAGTCCTCGGTTTGGTTAGCGACTACCGTCTTCATGAAGTGACCATCGAAAACTACTCTACAGCCCTTAGGCATGGTGAATGTGCCGTTGTCTGGAGTGAAACTACCGTGCCCACAGAAGAAGACCTGAAAGGACATGCTTATCGCCTACGCAATGTGCTCAATCTAGCAGAAGGACTGATGCGTCCTGATCCGATTGCGAGTCGCATTCGCTGAAAGTCTTCCCATCCGTCGGCAATGATGTCCCAATTGATGGTCCCACCATATATTCGTCGAGTATGCGTAAATTCCGCGATTTCACCTGTGCTGTATAGCGTCAACGATTGCCAGTTCCGAATTCGAGGCGTCAGCTTAATTCCAAACAGCCAGGATAATCCAAACACTGCTTCGGATTGCCCATGCGAATCTGCATGAAGACGATCCAGGCGTACATCAGATTGGTTCTTTAGTAGTCTGAATCAAAATTTTTCTTGGCGTTCTGGATGACCAGTACGCTTTCGGAATCAGTGCCTGTGTAGTTGATATTTTTTCGTGTACCACAACTGGATGAAATCAATTTTGCTGCAGTTTTTCCTGCGCCTGCCGATTCCCGCAAAGCTGATCAGGGACAGTGGTTGATTGTTAAAGGTAATGCCATCGGAGGTCACGGTATCGTCATAGGTGTCCGGGCCATCTTGAATGGCTTGATGTCGCCTACATAGACTTCAATGGCCAGTGCCAGAACATCAACGTAGTTGTCAGCGGTGATGGCGGGTTCGCTTTGAAGGTCGCCTTGTGGTGTGTCGGCATTGTCGTCATCTGCCGAGCTGCACGCAGCCAGTTATGCGAACATACCAGCGAAGAGGCACGCTCGTACATTTCGGCTGTACCTTGAGTCAATAAAACGCCTAGTGCTGACTCTTCAATATAGCAAATAAATGATGTCAATACACCAGGCCGTAGTTTTTGATTCGAATCAAAGCGCAGTGTGAAACTGAAGCTATAATTTGAATTGATAAACCGCGAAAGAGTACCTCAGAAAGGTGTGCGCAGACACAAACTCACAGGTCAATGGAATTAAAAAGAGGCAGATCACTGTTGATGCATCTGCGCGGTATTGTGACAATTCGTTTGCCGATCAGTGCCAATGCAGGCAAGACACAATTCCCCAAAAGCGTATAAGGCGAGCTGGTGTTTTGGTACTGCTGTGCCTGGCGATGTCTGCGTGCTCCGGAAATGATGATGATCTTGCGATTGACGATGATTCAATTGCTGCGCAAGCGGTATTAACGCATGACAACTACCTGCAGATAACTGACTATGTATTGGGTCTGTATACGAGCAACGCCTATGATATGGCGCTGTTTTCCGGGTCTGATTATTTTGCAGGCAACGAAGCGATCAGCGTAGAAACACTGGATCAACAGTCTGGTGTAACACGCAGAATTTATGGCTGCCAGAACGGTGGAGCTGCCACCATTACCAGTTGGTCTTTCGGTGCTGGTGCCTATCGCACCTTGCAGCAGGAGTATGATAACTGTCAGTGGAATGGGATCGTTCAGGACGGCAATGTCGACTACACTCTCGAGCCGTATAGCCGACATAGTTGGCACTTCACTGGATTTTCAATAATCGACGTTGATGAAAACGCCATCAGGGCGGAAGGAAACGTTAATCGAAGCTATTCACTTGCGAAACACGATAACTTCAACTCATGGTCCACTGCCATCAAACGCCTGGAATCAGAGGCTAATGACGGTGTAACTTTGTTGACGGACATGGAGACGTTCTTTGGCTATGGCAACGAGGGCCTGACTCCGGCTACCTATCTCAACGGTGATTTCACCGTCTCTTCACCAAAGACTGGAGGGCAAACCTTGACGGTTACCACCCCAGTTGCATTTGTCAACGCCGGAAGTGAACTGCGGGTATTTCCCCTTGGCAGGCTGGAGATCCGAGCCAGTGACGACAATGTGATTGCGCTCGACACTGATGACGGTGATGGTAGTGAAGAAACCGTCGCCGTACAGCTGACGATCGATGGTGAAACAGAAACCTACTCCGTGCCATGGTCCACTTGGTCGACGACACTGACCTTCGCAGAAGATGGCCCGGGTTAAAGACCTGACTCGCCCTGGTAAGGCGTGTGCACTACCTGCAGGATTGTCACGAGTAATATCGGGGGGTAAAATAGTTCGGGGACTACGCGGATTCGTGTAGGTGATTTTCAGTGACGAATGGCCGAATTTGTCTGTATGGGTAGCGTAATCGTAGAGATCAACGGTCTGGAAAGTTGTTTCGATTTTCGGGTAAGCTTGCAGCATGAAAAAACCCTAGCCAATTCGATCGCTTTTCAGCTTTTCCGGGTTCCCTGTTAATTCGACGATGAAGGGTGTTTTTCGTGATCGGTATTCTCGAGTCATCACCTTGCGACGGCTAAAAAACGGCAATCTGCTCCCGGTGTGGACACCGGTGTACATCCTGTCCGTGGCGAATTGCTGATTATCGAAAGAAAACAGCAGTTTGCACAGACTTGCTTTTTCTTGCCTGCTGCCTGCCCTATTCTGCTCTGTCATGAAGGACTTGCTGCTACTCATTGCGCATCCGCTGACCATGATCGCCAAACTTCTGGGACCTGGCGGCGCAAGAGCCATTGTTGCCGATAGCCTGCTGACGAAACAGCAGCTTCTGATCAGCAATCGCACCCGGCGCCGTTCGCCGAAACTAACGGCACTGGATCGCTTCCTGATGAGTTTCTGCTCCCTTTTTCTACTGCGTCGCCATATTCAGAGAGCAGCGGTAATTATCCGACCCTCAACGCTGTTCAAATTTCACCAATTGCTCAAACAGCGTAAATATCGACTCTTGTATTCCTCCTGTGGCAATCGCAAACCGGGCTCAAAGGGTCTCTCCAGGAGACTCATAGCCGCTATTGTCGACATGTAGCGGCGCTATCCCACCTTCGGCTGTCCACGAATAGCACAACTGATCAACCTTGCGTTCGGCACCATTATTGACAAGGATGTAGTCAGGCGAGTCTTGGCGACACATATTCCAACGGATACGGGTGCCAAAGGGCCTCGTTTATCCATCCCAGTAAATAGAGGGTGCGAACGACCCGTCCCAGTTCCTGCAGTACATGGTACAGCGTGTTCCAGCGGCTATAGCTCAGTAAGGCCGACGCGGTGACCCGACCCGTGCGAATGGCCATAATCAGCCGCCCATACACTTCCCAGTTCGATTCACTCAAGCCCCAATCAATAGCACCGCTGGAGAGCCTCGATGTTGCCCTGAGTCCGGGGTTGGCATCGGCACTGTAGAGTCGCAAGGAACGCCAATTGCGAATCCTCGGCATCCATTCGATACCCAGCAGATACGCCAATTCGAAGACAGCTTCGGACTGACCATGCGTGTCCGCCTGTAAATGGCTCGGGCGCACGTCAGAGCGATTTTGCAGCATACCGTCCAGGATATACACGGCTTCATGGACTCCGCACACGACAAACTGACTGAAAAGGGCGACGTAGTTGTCCACGATGTGACGCTAAGCGATACCCCCTTTACGACGATTGCGGACGTGGTAGCTTGAGAACAAATTATCGGCGTAGGTTTCCAACAGGCTGCCATCAGCGCCGGCAGCTCGTGTCGGCCCCCAGTATCCCGGCACGTCAAATTGCGCATAGCGATTGATCAAATCCGTGCAAGCGGCGCGCAAGTCCTCAACACTGATGTGGCGGCGATTGATAAATCGCAGTACATGCTCCGGGATGGGCACGTCCAGATGCTGCGATGCTTGCGTAGGACCCAAACCACAGCCATAGGCAAAGGTGGTCAGGATGTAGCGCATCGTTGGATCATCCATTTGAGTGGCGATACGCGACGGGGGACCAAAATGTCGTGTCCAGGATGTCCACTGGTCGGTGTTGTAGAGGGTTTCAAGAATCCCCCGTTCCGGCAAGTGTTTATCCAGCACGCGTGTCAGCGCATCAAGGGATGCGGGTAAGGTTCGCCGAGGTGGGCGCGGAACAATGGGCAAGCCTTTGTCATTCAGCTCTATGTTCTCGTACCGACTGATAGAGAGATCCAGTCCGTGAGAAGCACTGCGTAAGGAGCTCTTGAGCTCGTCGACCAATGCCGAAGGTGTCTCCGGCAATCCACACTTGCGAAACGCCATCGTCACCGCTCGTTCGTCGACCTGCCCATCGAGCAGTTCAGCACGGTGATTACCAAAGTTCGCGGCTCCCTCCACGTACAGATCCCTTGCCCTGAGTCCGGCAGTGATTTCGAACAACACAGCACAATTCGAGGGTGTGTCGACTGTAAGCCCCTGCTTCTGTGGGATGGTAGACCGACGGCGACCAATAGCGACCCACAAATCGATCATCGACGTCCAGAGTCACCCAATGATCGCGCAGTGATTGGAGCTCGATGATCCAAGCGACAAGCGTGCTGATGATCTGCGCCGCCAACAAGGCCTTCACCTGTTTGATATCAGCATCGGGTTCACCCAGATCGCGCAATAAGTTGCCGCTACCGCGCGCCGATTCAAACCTTCATGGCTCTTTGCCGTCGTTCCTTTCTTCATCGTTTGACGCGATCAGCGATGGCGCCCACGTCCTGTTTTTGGGTCGCCCGGCTCGACAGCGGCCCAATGTGCCGCGTGAAAGGTGTGCAAAGATGGGCGCAGTTGAGCATATCGAATCACGACTAAGCAGTGCAATATAAAAACACTTAAACCGAGCTGATAGTCAGTATTTATCTATATTCACAGAATTTGTGAAATTTATATCTTATTGTTATATATAACTTTTATAAAATAGTTCCTATCTTTTGTGAAACCGTATCGTTTTATGTTGCAATGCAAAATATTAGTCTCTATAATTCATTTCAACAGGACAGAAAACTGTCTGACAGGACCAACCGGAGCTAGACCATGACAAACGTATTTGACAACATGAACGTAACTGACAACATGAACGACCAATTCAAGCAACTGACAGACCTGC
>RCMY010005755.1_pt1 | contig 10472 bp, 7 predicted proteins | sample 2041341 | NCBI WGS metagenome assembly RCMY01 (sample SAMN09708234, study PRJNA481090) | Marine sediment metagenome, whole genome shotgun sequencing project.
ATGTCCCCCTGAGGGTGGTCCGATCGTGGGCTGAGCACCCCAGCTATCTGGATGTGCAGGCACGGCTCATCGACGACATGACCGCCGGGATCCCCCCCGTTGATTCCGGGCAGGCGCTCGTCGTGTTCTCGGCCCATGGATTGCCGCAACGAATCGTTGACCGCGGAGATCCCTACCTCGAAGAAATCGAAGCGACCGTGACCGGTGTCTTGGCGCGACTCCACCAACCGGTCGACCACTCGATCGCCTTTCAATCGCGTGCTGGACCGGTGCAGTGGCTGGGCCCCGACGTGCGAGACGTCGTGACCGATGCCGCGAACAGTGGTCGGACGTGGATCGGGGTCGTGCCGATCTCGTTCGTGTCCGAACATCTCGAGACGCTCCACGAACTCGATATCGAACTCGCGGCACACGCCGCGGCCGCCGGTGTCAGCGACTTTCGCCGAAGTGCCTGCCTGGGGCTCGACCCGGCGGTGGGCCCCATGCTGGCCGACATCGTGGAGGAACAACTGTGACGGATCGTTGCGATGTCATCGTGGTCGGGGGCGGGCTCGGTGGCCTCCTCGTCGCCGCGGAGGTCGCCCGTTCGGGTGGCCGGCCCCTCGTGCTCGAAGCGGGGCCGACGGCGGGCGGGGTCGCGCAAACGCTACGGTCGGATGGCTACCTGCTCGAGCCCGCAGCCGGATCCTTTCTCCTGCCCCACCCTCAGCTGACGCCCATACTCGAGTCGGTCGGAGCAACCGTCGTACCGGCGCACGCCAGCGCGCGCCAGCGGTTCGTGTTCGATCGAGGAACACTGTTCAGGCTCGCCGGGCCCGGTGCCCTCGCCACGCGGCTCGTCTCGACACGCGGCAAGCTACGCCTGATCCGCGAGCCGTGGGTCAAAGCTCGGGTTGACCGGCCTGACGAGTCGCTCCGAGCGTTTCTCGAACGCCGCATGGGGCGCGAGGTCGGACGGCTGGGAGCGACGCTGATGGCTCATGGCGTGTTCGCCGCGGACCCCGACCGCTTGTCGGCCCAGGCTGCATTTCCCGCCCTCGTCGAACTCGAGAACGAGTCCGGGAGCATGCTGCGCGGCGGTATGGCCAGAGGCAGAGCGCGCCCGAAGAACACGCCGCGACCGAAGGTGCACATCGCTGCGAACGGCATGGCCGGGCTCGCCGCGGAACTGGCCGCCGGACTGGGTGACGACTTCCGACCGAACTGGCGCGTCGAGTCCGTCGTGCGCGACCGGGACGAATGGGTCGTGAACGGACCGGGCGAGGAGCGGGCACCCGCTGTCGTGATCGCACTCGCTCCGGCTGCGGCCGCCAAGATGGTTCCGCAACCGTTGGCAGGGGTGCTCGCCGAGGCGCATGCCGCTCCCGTCGCCGTCGTCGGACTCGGCGGTCGATCCGCAGATGTGCCGGCTCCGGCCGGATTCGGGGCACTCGTCGGCCCCGACGCAGACGTCCGCGTCCTCGGACTCCTGTTCGAATCCTCGTATGCGCCGGGGCGCGCACCAAATCGGCACCGTTTGCTCAAGGCGATCTACGGAGGAGCCGCTGATCCCTCGGCGATGGATTTGACAGATTTGCAACTCATCGAGTTGGCCATCGAGGAGGCCGGCCGGATTCTTGGTGTCCCCGTGCAGCCGTCTTGGACCCACGTGATCCGTCACTCGCCCGGTATTCCGCAGTACGACATCGGGCACTCGGCGTGGCTCGATCGACTCGATGCGGCGACCGCTGAGATGTCACTGCACCTGGCCGGCTGGGGCTACCGAGGAATCGGCATCTCGTCGCTCGCCAAGAACGCCGCAGAACTGGCCGGAGAACTGGCCGGAGGGCTCGCGCCGTTTCCGACATCGGAGGCCTGACCGGCCGGGATCGTTGATTGCCTCGCTCCCCCGATCGACCAGTGGCCCGCGACGATCGTCGCCACCAGGAGCAAGACGGCACCCGCCTGATGGGCGACGCCCAGCACGATCGGGACGGAGTTCAGCAGCGTCAGGACGCCGAGCAGAAACTGCAGGAGCACTGCCGCTCCGAGCGCGACCGCGCGCGTGCGGGCTCCCGCTCGATACAACCTCACCGACGCCACGACCGCAAACACGGCGACCACGATCGCCAACCAGCGGTGCAGGAACTGGACTGCGACCGGGTTGTCGACCGCGTTCGCCCCGATCGGTTGGAGGTGCGTGAGATCGTCGGGGATCCAGTCGCCCTGCATCGTCGGCCAGGTCGTGAAGATGTGCCCCGCGTCGAGCCCGGCGACGAACGCGCCCAGGGTGATCTGCACGAACAGCAGCACCGTGAACGGCCAGAACCAGGTGGACGGGCGGCCGTCGACGGGAACTCGCCCGGCAGCGTGGGAACGGAGGTCCAGGGCGGTCCAGATCAGCACCGACAGCAACACGAGTGCCGTCGTGAGGTGCAGCGCCAGGCGTTCGTGAGCCACCTCGGGACGATCGACGAGTCCGCTCGCCACCATCCACCAACCGATCGCGCCTTGCAGGCCGACGAGCAGGACGAGGCCACCGAGTCTCCACCTGTACCCCGGCGGAATGGCTCGCTTGGCCAAGAACCAGAGCAACGGCACCACCATCGCGATTCCCAGTACGCGGCCGAGCAGGCGGTGCAGGTACTCCCAGAAGTAGATCGTCTTGAACTCGCCGAGCTCCATTCCCTGATTGATCAGCTGGTACTGGGGCGACGCCTTGTAGGCATCGAACTCAGCCTGCCAGTCCCCTTCGCTCAAAGGTGGCACGATGCCGGAGACCGGCTCCCAACTCACCATCGACAACCCCGACTGCGTCAGACGGGTCGTGCCACCGACCACGAGAATCACGAAGACCAGTCCGGCGACGACGAACAACCAGACGCTCAGTTGGCTGGGTCGAACATGAGCTGCGCACGGTTGGGTGGTACCACCGTCGCCGGCGAGTTCGTCGTTGTCCTGCACGTCGACCATCAGGTGGCCACCCGTCGGGTTCGGCCGGCGAAACACCGCCGGGCCCGCTCGTCTGACCGGTCAGCCGTCGGGCAGCAGTCGGCGGACGACGTCGGCGGCCGTGTACGTGTCTGCGCCCGTCGGGATGAACTGCGCGACGTCGGCCACCTCGTCGCCGGAAGTGACGAGCGCCGGCGCGTCAGCATTTCGGCGCGGAACCTGAGCGAGTCCGACATTGACGAACAGCGCCGAGCAGAGGCATTTCTTTCCGATTGCCTCATCCGCGCTTCCTCCTTTGGACACGTAGTCGTCGACGGGCTCGGCGGGGCAGCGCCAACCGAGCGTGCCTTGTTCGGTGCGGTACGCGGTGCGCAGGTATCCCAACTCGCAGGCTTCGCGCTCACGCTGCTCGTACACGTCGTCGTCGGATAGCGTGCCCTCCACCTGGACCACTTTGAACGGGTAGCCCGAAGGCGATGCCAGCGGATCGGTGAACACCCGCGCCAGCTTCTCGCGGCTCAGGTCGAGCACCTTGCGTTTGATGTCAGGATCGAAGCCCGACTCCTCGCAGTAGGCGAACGCCGTGCCGACCTGCACGCCGGTCGCACCGAGTTCGAGAGCCTCACGCAAGCGTTCGTGGCTGGAATATCCCCCGGCCAGCCAAAACGGAAGACCGAGATCGCGGATGGCCGCGAGGTCGGGCACATCGCGGTCGCCGTAGATCGGCTCGCCGGCCTCGTTCAGCTGCAGCTTGCCCCGTGGTGGTGCGTTGTGCCCGCCGGCGGTGGGTGCCTCGACGATGAAGCCGTCGACCGGGATCTCGATCTTGTTGGCGAGCATCGTGGCCAATACGTGCGAGGAGACGATGGCGAGGAACTGGGGGCGCTTCACCTTCATCGGCTGACCGCCCACCGCCGAGGCGGGGTCGAATCGAGCGCGGAAGTCGTCATCACCGGTTGCGCCTTTCACGTCGAGCCGCAGTTCGACGGGCCGCCCGGCGGCCAGCTCATCGAGCACCGCAGGGATGGTCTTCGGGATACCGGCACCCATCAGCACATAATCCACATCGGCGAGCATCGCGCCATAGAGCGACGGCAACGTCGGAGCCTGGAGCTTCTCGAGGAAATTGACACCGACCCGGCCCGAGTGGCCCTCCTTGGCGAGATACACCTCGACAAAGTTGGCCACGACGATCAGGTCTTCGGTCTGGCGGGACGGTCGATCACGCCTCATCGACGTCTGCTTGAACCGCTCGTCGGTCTGCTTGCCACCTGCGATGAAATACCGCTCGAGGACGCGGTCAGCAACCCCCGGAACAGGGAAGGCGGCGAGCGCCCGTCTGACGTGGCCATCCGGATCGCCGATCTGGAGGCGGCGGACCAGCACGACATCGAGTGCCGTACCGGAGACGACACCGAGATGCCCCTCGAGGGCAACCGCACGGGCGAGCCGCCAGTCGGAGACAGCGATTCCCATACCCCCCTGAATCAGAACCGGCAGATCCAACACCATCGCATCAGGATATCGACCCGTCGGGCGGGTGCAGCCGACCACGGCCGAGTCGGGACTTGCGGCCCGAGTGTCCTGAGTCGTTGATTCGCGGATTCTGTGACGGGCCCGCCGTCCCAGGGTTCTTGGAAAAGATCGTTGGGGTTTCGCCCGCTTCGGAGACCCGACCGTCGGCCCAGTCAGCAGTAGCCTCGGGCGCTCGACCACGCGAAAGCTGCCACATGAACTCACTCGTCGACAACTCGGAGCTCGCTCGGCTTCTCGACCGGCTGCACGCCGCAAGCGACGCTCAGCTCGGACAGATCAGCGACTACCTCGAGAACGGCGACGACCGCCGGCCAACCGGTTTCGAGCCGAGCGACAGCTCCGACCGTGCGTTCTGGCACGACAAGCTCGTCGCGATCGACGCCGACAAAGCCCGCTTCGTCTACCAGGTCGCCCGGTCGATCGACGCCCGCCGCATCCTCGAGGCCGGGACGTCCCACGGAGTGTCCACGCTGTATCTCGCGGCAGCGATCCACGACAACGGTGGCGGCGACGTGGTCACGTTCGAACACGAAGCTCACAAGGCCGACATCGCACGCGCCCACCTCGAGCAGGTCGGCCTCGACCAGTACGTCAGCGTCGAAGTCGGCGACATCCGCGACACCCTCGCCGGCCACGCCGGCACCGTCGACCTGCTCCTCCTTGACATCTGGGCTCCGATCGCCGGCGAAGTGCTCGCTCTCGCGCACCGGCACCTCCGCCCGGACGCGGTCGTCATCGCCGACAACATCGACAGTCGTGCATCGCTCTACCACGACCTCATCGAACGTCTTCACGATCCCGAGCTCGGGTACAGCACGGTGACGGTGCCCTTCGACGGCGGTCTCGCGTTCGCCATCAAGAACTGAGCGACAGCAGAACGATCACATCGTCGACGACACGTCTGAGGAGGTCGCCGCTGGCAGCCGGCTGCCAGCGAGGTCCCAGAACGGGCGCCCACATCGAGTTGGGAGATCTCGGTGATTTCCACGATGCGCCACCAAGGGACGATTCGTCATCGTGAGGAGGTGATCGTCATCGGGACGGTCCATCCGAAAGGCAGGACAACATGTCTCAGCAACTCTCACATCGGGCGCACAGAACCCGCCCGGTTGTTCAACTGGTCGCTGCCGGCTCGATGCTCGCCACCGTAGCGCTGGCCGGCTGCGGGTCGGACGCCGACGACACCCTCGGAATGCAGGAGTTCCGGGACCGTTCGAACGAGATCTGTGCGGAGTCGACACAGGTCATCGGCGAGGCGATCGGCCCGATCCTCGGAAGTTCGGACCCGACACCACAGCAACTCCAGGCTGCACTCGACGCGTTGGTGGCGTCGAGTCGAACGGCGGTCGAAGACATCGACGCGCTGGCTGCTCCGAGTTCGGCGCAGGCCGACGTCGACGCGATGCTTGACGAGTTCCGCTCGGCGAACGACGAGGCGGAGGCGCAGGGGCTGAGCTTCTGGGAAACGGATGGCGATCCCTGGGCGACGGGGAACGCACTGGCAGCCGAGCTCGGTCTCGACGCGTGCGCCGAGAGCTGACCGACGAGCGACAGCGCCTTCCCTCGAACGATCGACTGATCGTGGATCCGACCAAACCGATCGTCGCCCGAAGCGCTCGTCTGACGATGCGCCAGTTCGCGACGAGCGACCTCTCCGATCTCATCGAGCTGCACAACGATCCGTTGGTCATGCGATTTCTGAACAACGGGCGCCCGGTGCCAGACGGTGAGGTGATCGCAGAACTGACTGCGTGGATCGACGAATACGCGAAATCGGACGGATTCGGGTGTTGGGCGATGAACGAGGCGGCGACCAGCCGATTCGTCGGCTGGATTCACTTCCGACCTGGACACGGCGGCGGAGAACTCGAACCCGAGCTCGGCTTCCGCCTGCATCGCGCCTGTTGGGGCAAGGGATTCGCCACCGAGGCCTCATGCGCCGTGATCAATCGAGGATTCGCGGAGCTACCGATCGAACGTGTCTACGCGCACACGATGGCGGTGCATCGGGCATCCCGTCGGGTGATGGAAAAGGCAGGGATGCGCATGGTCCGGATGTTCACGGCGGACTGGCCGGTTCGGATTCCGGGTGACGAGTACGGCGACGTCGAGTACGCAGTGACGCGGCCCGAGTGGGTCGCCACCTGCGCGGCCACCGAGCCTGACCCTTGAGCGCCACGCCCGGCGGCAACACGCACCCCGCAGCGGGCGTATGGTCGGCACCGTGTCGACCATGATCGGGCGCGAGGGCGATCTGCAACGCGTCCGCGATGTGCTCGCCCGACGCGGCGCCTGCGCCATCGTCGGTCCCGGCGGGGTCGGTAAGTCGGCACTGATGTCGGCCCTCGTCGGCCCGCTCGGAGAACGGGCGATCCTCCTGGATGCGCGCGCCATCGGTCGTGCCGATCAACTACTGACTGCGCTCGCGGTGCGGCTCGACGTCGACCACATCATCGACGCCGGCGGAGAGGACGTCTCACGGATCTGTGCGCGGTTGGCGGAACGCATGAGCGCGGCCGGCATCGAGCTGCTCGCCGTCGATCACGTCGACGGTCCCGGCGACGGGATCCTCGAGGCCCTGACCACATTCGTTGACGAATCCGTCGACTTCATGGTGCTGCTGGCGACACGCAACCACCCGGTCCGGCCCTTCGGTGAGGTCGCTGTCCTCAGACCATTGGAGCTGGCGGCGGCAAGCGGATCATCGGAATCGGCGTCGGCGACGCTGTTTCGCGAGACCTTTGTGCTCGCCGGGGGTGACCCGATGGTGCTCGAAGCGCAACCGGACCTCGCACGGCAGGCTCTCGACACAACCGGTGGTCTGCCACTGGCGATCATCGTCGTCGCGTCCCGGGCTGCGTTGATCGGTTTGATGCGGACTGATCTCAACGCCATCACGTCGAGTTCCGACCTCGGGTCGATACCCGGTTCCGACATGGTCAGCAGTGTCTTGGAAGCATCGCTGGGCGATCTCGACGACGACGCTCACCGAGTCTTCCGAGCCATCGGGGCGATGCGATCGAACCCTCTCCTCACCCAAGTCGCGGCCCTATCCGACCTGGATCGCAGCACGGTTGGGTCGGCGATCGAGCGGCTTGCACGTCGATCCCTCGTCGAGGTCGCCGATGGCCGTGTCCACATGCTTCCACCGGTGCGCCAACTCGCAGACCGTCTGGCAAAGGCGAGCGGTGAACGGGCGCTGCTCGAACGCCGCGTCGTGCGGTGGGCCGACGAGATGTGTCGAGCCGACCCCCCGCCCAGCACCGCCGAGGTCCTCGAGGTCGAGGACGATCTGATCAGAGCGATCGCCTCATCCTTCGGCGAGGATCGGCTGGCCATGACGATCTCGATAGCGAAGGTCCTGGACAACGCGTTGCGTGCCGACCTCCGTCACCGACGGCGCGTCGAGACCCTCGAGCCAGTCCTCTGGGCATGCCAGCAAGCAACGGAGCGCGAACCCGACACCCCGGAACGGCTCGACGATGTGATCGAGATGATGCGAGTGACGGCAATGGCCCACGCCGACGCGGGCAGTTCGGCAGCGGCGAACCGGCTGCTCGACGACGCCAGAGTGCTCGCCGATCGCTCGTCGCAACCCGACGCCCATCTCGCTCGAATCGAATCGCTACGCGCCGAGTTGTGTTTCGAGTTCGGTGATCTGACCGCTGCACGCAACCACGCGACGTCCGCGATCGACTGCGCCGTGCGGGTCGGGGACGACGTCGCCCGTCACAATGCGACGAAACTCCTCGCGGACATCGCACTCGAACGGGGCGAACTCGACGACGCCTTGGCGCTGGCGAATACCGTGGTTCGTGACGGCTCGCCGTCGCTGACCTGGCTCAGGGGCTACGCCCTTGCGGCGGTTGGTGCATGTGAACTCGAACGAGGAGCCTGCGCAATCGCAGCAACGGCGGCACACCAGATCGCCAGAGACGCTCTCGAACGAGGCGATCGCGACCTCCTCGTCGAAGCCGATTGGTTGTCCGCGATGGCTGATCCGCGCCGACCATCTGCCCACCTCATCCGGCTCGACGGCGACCGAACGGGCAACTCGGTCATCCACATCCAAGCCGACATCGCCACAGCGCTCCGCCAACTCGCAGCGGACGATCCCAACTCGGCGATCACGATTGCCGCCGACTGCGAACTCCGGGCAAATGCGCTGCCGATGCGCTCGCTCGCAATCGACGCCCAACTCCTGGTCGGCGCGGCCGCCGTCGAGCTCGGCTCGACCGCCGAGTCGACACGCGCATACCGGCAAGTCCTGCTCGACGCCACCACCCTGGGTTACCGGCTGCGCGTGCCCGACGCGCTCGATGGCCTCGCCGACGTCTTCGACTTGTCGCGACACGGGGATCAGGATCCCGATGCAGTCCGCGGAGCAGCCGCGGCGATTCGTTCGGGTCTGGGCGCCGTCGCGCGGCCCCGACCCTGGCGGCCGGTGCGTGCGAACCCTGCGCACCGGCCGCCGGCCGGTTGGATCGAGAACGGCGAGCTCACCAACACGGGCCTGCAAGCTGTGCTGGCAGCGCGAGCGGGTGCCGACCCGGCAACGGATCAGCCAACAGATCGACTCGCGCCGCTCTCACCGGCCGAGCGGGTGGTCGCCGAACTCGTGGCCGAGGGGCATACGAACCGGGAGATCGGCGAATCGCTCTACGTCTCGCGTCGTACTGTCGAGACCCACATTGCTCACGCCTTCCAGAAGCTCGACGTGAGATCACGAACTCAGCTCGCGGCGATCGTTCTGACCGAGCGCCGACCCTGACAGTTCAGTGGCTCACGTCGCTGCGAGTTCAGATCGTTTGGTGATGCCACGCCATCGCATCGTTCGTCGAGGTCGATGACGACCTCGACGTCGGAGATCTCGGTGTTTTCCACGATGCACCCCACTGCGCCGATTTGCGGCTCGGTCGACAAGCCGACGTGGGGCGGGCCGGTCAGCGTGACGAGGCAGCGAGCAGCCGGTCCACTTCGGCGGTGATCGCCGTCGCCAGCTGGTCGAGGTCGGGACAGCGGTCCGGATCGGCATAGAGCCCGATCGTCAAGGTGTCGAGATACGACGCCAGTGCCACCCCGAGCGCAGTATTCGGTCCGAGCGGAACGATCGGCACGATCGCCTCTACCTCAGCGCCCATCAGCCACACCGGTGTACGCGGGCCCGGCACGTTCGTGATCACGAGATTGATGAGCCGCTGATGGGCGATCAGAGAGCGCAAACCAGCACCCAAGACATCGGGAATCGAGTTCGGGACGTGATCGGCAGCATCTGCGAGCGCCACCAGGGCCGCACCTGCGTGGCTGGCCTTCGCCCGTGACGTTCGCTCACGGATCATCTCGAGCCGCCGAACCGGGTCGGGCTCGGCGAGCGGCAAGGGGATCATCATGGCGCCCGTGCGATTTCCCCACTCGGCTGCTGTTCCGGGCTCTCTCACGCTGACCGGGCACAACGCCGTGAGCTCCTCGAGTGGCTCGTGATGACCTTCGAACCATGCACGAAGCCCACCCGTCAACGCAGCGAGTGCGACATCGTTCGCCGTGCCGCCCAACGCGGACCTGATCGTGCCGATCTGCGCGAAATCGAGATCCAGACTCACCAGTTGACGCCGCCGACCGACCTGCTGGTTGATGGATGTCTCGGGTGTACGCCGTCCAGAGCCGATCACGTCGACGCCGGTGGTCATGATCTCACTGACCTGGCCGGCGAACGTCGCCGGCGCCGACGCCAGGGTGCGTGTCGTCCGGCGAACCACCTCGACCGGGTCACGCAAGTTGTCGGCCCAGGCATCGGTCAACAGCCGAACAGGGCTCGGCAGCGGGGCAACCGGCACCCGGATCGGGATGTCGGGGCCCGCCAGCGGCTCGGTGTCGAACAGCGTGCTGATGAAGTCGAAGAAGCCGGCACCATCGAGCATCGCGTGGTGCACCTTCTGGAGCACGCCGACTCGTCCGTCGGCCAGGTTGTCGATCAACCACAACTCCCAGAGTGGACGGCTGCGATC
>RCMY010005756.1_pt1 | contig 10471 bp, 11 predicted proteins | sample 2041341 | NCBI WGS metagenome assembly RCMY01 (sample SAMN09708234, study PRJNA481090) | Marine sediment metagenome, whole genome shotgun sequencing project.
GTTCCACGATGCTGACGTCGCGGCTTGCGAGTGCGGAGGAGATTTCACGGATGATGCCGGGGCGATCCTGTCCGATGAGATGCAAGGACATCTGCGCGGACGCCTCGGCGTCGTCGGTCGTCGAGGCGATGGCGACTTGCACGTCGAGCACCCCCTGGGCGTTCAACGCGCCGAATTCGGCGGTGAGTGACGCGACCTTGTCCTCGGGAACGGTGACGACGACGATGCCGGCGAACTGGCCTGCGAGCCGGGCCATGTGACTGCGATCCCAGCTGGCGCCGTGATTGGCGATCGGCTCGGCAAGCGCATCGACGAGTCCAGACTGGTCGTTGCCAATGACAGTGAGCACGAGGGTTGCCATCCCTCAAGTGTCGCACGTCGAAGCTCGAACCCAAACTGTGTCGGGGCCAGATCGGGGGAGACCAGTCGCGAGACGACTTGGTGCCTGGCACCAAGTCGTCTCAGGCGGGGATGACGTCCAGGATCGGGGCGAGCTCGAACGGGGTGGCGCCATGCATGATGACGGCGTCGGCGCCGAGGTCGAACTGCCCCTGCACCGCAGCGGCACAGTCTGTAGGAGTGCCGGTCGCTGCCGAGGCGAGCCACTCGTCGGGGAGCAGCGTCGCGATGTGTTCGAGCTGCGCTGTCGTCGCCACGGCATCGATCGCCCCGCCGATGCCAGCGACCATCGCATCGGCGCGGAAGGCCGCGAGGACGGCAGGGTCCCACTGATTGGTCGACACCATCAGGTTGCCGTAGGCCTGCAGGTAGGTGGCGAGCCGGCCGACGGTCTTCTTGAGCCGGAGTGGTTCCGCGATGTGGTCGCCGATCGTGGCGAAACAGGACCAAACACGCGCGTCAGCCGGGTCCCGCCCAGCGCGCTCAGCGGCCTGCTTCACGGTGGCCACGCAGCGCTGCAACGTTTCGTCGGTGAAGAACGTGTGCAGGATGACGTTGTCGAAAACGCGGCCGCCGAGTTCGAGTGAGTTCGGGCCGAATGCGACGAGCGAGAGCGGAATGTCCTCGTCGAATGTCGGGTCGAGGCGCAGCACCGGGTACTTGCCGACGGGTCCGTCGTGGCCGACGACTGTCTCGCCGCGCCAGAGTCGGCGCATCAGCAGCGCAAAGTCTTCCATCTGGGCAGTCGTGATTGGCGCGATACCGAAGGCCTTGAACATCGGTGCGATGCCACGGCCGATGCCGAGTGAGAAACGACCACCGGTGAGCCGGTGCATGGTCGTGGCATAGGACGCGGTCACGATCGGGTGTCGCGTGTTGTGGTTGGTGGCAGCGGTGATGATGTCGATCTCGCTCGACACTGCGCCGGCAGCGCCCGAGAGCGTGGCGGCCTCCTTGATGTTGAATCGCTCGGAGATGAACGCCGTGCCGAGCCCGAGGCGCTCGGCCTCGATCACTTCATCGATCAGATCACGAGGTGAGTCAGGCGCTCCGGCCAACGTGTAGAAACCCAGGTCTGGATGCCGCGGTGCCATGGTGCGAGGGTAATTCGGTCATGATCGTGGAATGCCAGTGGCGCACGTGCACCGAGCCGACAATGCTGAGAACGACGCTGGACTCGACCTGTACTACGAGGTGCATGGCCTCGACGACGGTGCGCCGGTGTTGAACATCGGTGGCTCCGGCGGCGACCTGCGTCGCACGTTCCCCGATCTCCTGCCGTTGAACAAGCACTTCCAGGTGTTGTCGTATGACCAACGCGGACTCGGGCAATCGGGTCGGCCCGACGGCGAGTACACGATGGCCGACTACGCCGATAATGCGGCCGCGCTCATCGAGCACATCGGGTGGGATCGTTGCCATGTGATGGGAACGAGCTTCGGTGGCATGGTGGCCCTCAACCTCGCCGTCCGTCACCCGCAACTCATCGACCGCATGGTCCTGTCATGTACCTCGCCTGGAGGCGCCCACCCCTCGTATCCCTTGCAGAACCTTCGTGCGATGGACCCCGACGAAGCGTTCGTGACCCGGATGCGAATCAACGACAGGCGCTGGGATCCGGATGAGGACGAACCGACACCGGGGCTGGGCCGCTACTACGACACGATGGTCGAGCAGGCGCGCTCGACGCCAGACCCCGAGGTCATGGTCGGGGTGACCAAGCAGATCGCCGCGCGAGCGGGCCACGATGTCGAAGCCGACCTCGCCTCGATCGGGCACGAGACGCTCATTTGTGGTGGGCGCTACGACGGCATCGCCCCACTTTCGAACTCCGAGCGACTTGCCGCGGCGATGCCCGACGGTCGGCTCGCCGTCTTCGAAGGCGGCCACCTCTTCTTCCTGCAGGACCGCTCGGCATACCCGTCGATGATCGAGTTCCTCCAACACGGCCACATCGGTCCACCCGAATAATCTGTCAACAACACACCGCCAGCCAGGAGAACCACTGATGTTTCGACTTCGACAAATCGCCCTCGTGGCCCACGACCTCGACAGCACGGTTGCGCAACTCTGCGACCCGCTCGGACTCACCGTGTGTTTCAGCGACCCCGGGGTCGGCGAATTCGGGTTGCACAACGCCCTCATGGTGATCGGTGACCAGTTCCTCGAAGTCGTGTCGCCGACCGAGCCCGGCACAGCGGCCGGGCGGCAGCTCGATCGGCGTGACGGCGACGGCGGTTACATGGTGATCTACGAGTGCGATGACCTCGATGATCGGCTCGCCAAGCTCGCCGAGCAGAACGTTCGCATCGTGTGGGCTGGCGACTTCCCGACCATTCGCGGCCGCCACCTACATCCGGCCGACGTCGGCGGTGCCATTGTCTCGATCGATCAGCCGGCGCCACTCGGCAGCTGGACCTGGGCCGGGCCGAACTGGCGGGCCCATCAGGACACCTCCGTCATTGGCGCGATCGCCGGGTTCACCGTCGGAGCGAAGGGCGTCGAGGCGATGTCATCGCGCTGGGGCGACCTCGACATCGACACCGCCGTCGAATTCGTTGCAGCGGGGGAGCGGGGAGATGGCCTCGACATCGTCGATGTGGTTGCCACCGATCGGTCACGTCGGGGCGAAACCCATGACATCTGCGGCGTGACCTTCCGCTTCGTCTGAATTGCCGCCGCCCGTCACGTGACGTCGGATCACATCGCAGAGAGGACCCAGAGGGCGACCATGCCGGCGGCGAGAGTCCACAACAGGTTCTTGTGCCAGACAGCAACGAGGCCGGCGACACCCAGCGCGATCATCTCGACGGGCACGAATTCGACGCTCGAACCTCCGCCACCGCTGACTGCGAGATTGACCGTCAGCGCCGCGAGCACAGCGGGCCCGACGTTCTGCAGCGCCCGCTCCATCACCGGTGGAATCGTGCGATCAGCGAGCAGGAGCATCACGCCGCCGCGGAACACGTACGTGCCGAATGCGCATGCAAAGAGGACGATCAACGCAGCGGAATGACTCACAATGCCGTTCCCTCGCCCAGCTCGGACGGCGCTGAGAGCTCGAACGATTCGGCCTGCTCGGCATGCCCAGCCTGCCTGGAGTTGATCCATTCGTCAGCGATGGCACCGGCCAAGACGCCGGTGATTGCCCCGACCAGAATCCCGAGGCGATCAGCGAGTCCCGCCGCAGCCAACGACACGAAGCCGCCCACGAGTGCGGCGACACCGGCCGAGACCTTCTTGATCGCGAAGAGGGTCAGCCCGGTGAACATGACCACGGGTGCAAAGTCGAGCTGCCACGAGGCCGGGATGATCGGCCCGACGACCATGCCGAGAGGAACTGCGACGTTCCAGACCGAGAAGAAGAGGATGCCGATGGTGAGGTAATAGCGCCGGAACGATTCGGGTGGGTGATCGGCACGCAGGGTGGCGAGCGCGAACACCTGGTCGACCATCACGAATGGTGCGAGCCAGCGCAGCCAGCGGGGCTGGTGTCGGAACGGTGGGGCCAACGCGGCGCTGTACATGACGTGGCGGCTGTTGATCACCAACACTGCGGAGATGATTGCCCACAACGACGCAGATCCAGCGATGGTGACCATGGTCAGCTGAGCTGCGCCCGCAAAGATCAGCGGGGACGAGAGCCAAGCGGCCCACAGCGGCATTTCTGATTCGGTGATAGCCAGGCCGAGCACGAATCCGAACGGGATCGCCGGGATGACGAGCGGCACCGCGTCGGAGAGGGCCCTCCGATCCAGCCGGAAGCGCCCGGCCGTCGCGGCGGCGACGTGTCCGATGGGCTGCTGGTCGGTGGACATGACCCTGAACGGTAGAGCCGACGACAGCACGCCACACGTTCGATTCCTGCCAAACGGTTGGTGCCGCCACCAGGACGATTGACAACGCCGCACCGAGCCGCTGATGTGAGACTGGAGAAATGATCAACGACCAACCGGTACTCGCCGCTCCGCGGGTCGTTGATGTGGAACCGTCGCCCGGCGCGCCTGGGCCCTGCTTGGTCTGGGAACTTCCCGCTGCGATGCGGGTGATCAGCTCGTCGATCGTCGGTGGAGGAATCGGGTCGGTCTCCTGGATCCTCAACCTGACTGTCGATGCTGACTACGGACGACTCGATCCTGACCGGCACCTGCTCGACGTCGCCCAACGACTCCAGCTCGACGGTCGCGGGATCGGCATGATGACTGCTGTCGATGTGAAGAAGTTCCAGACCGCTCAGGCGGACGGAGTGTCAGCCTGCGCGACGGTCGGGGTCAGTCGCCCGGTCTGGGCCGCTGAACTTGCTGACACCACCAACTTGACCGAGCCAGAAAGCGGACCTGGCACCATCAACCTGATCGTCATGGTTCCGGTGACCCTGAGCGATGCGGCGCTCGTCAACGCAGTCGCCACCGCGACCGAAGCCAAGGTGCAGGCGCTCCTCGATCACGGCGTGGACGGAACCGGGACGGCCAGCGACGCCGTCGCGGTGCTGTGTGTGAGTGACGGAACGGCTGAGCGGTTCGGCGGGCCGAGGTCGACATGGGGAGCACGGATCGCTCGAGTCGTGTACGACGCGACGGCGGCTGGTGTGGTTGCTCAGCGCCGCTGACACCGAGCCCGGCGGCGCACCATCAGCCCGATTGCGACATGTACCGCGGTGGTCATCGCAAGCGTGACAACTGCGACGTGGCGAGCAAGCACGACCGCCCGTTCGATGTCGGCACCGGTGGGCCGGGCGCCGTCGCCGAGCAGGCCGCGGTCGTCGACATCGCCGTCGTAGTCGTTGGAGCCACCGAGCTGCAGGTCGAGTGCGGCGGCGAATGCTGCCTCCACGACACCCCCGTTGGGCGAGGGATGCTGTGGCGCATCACGCCGAATGGTCTGCACGACGTCGCCGGCGCGTCGCGGTCGAGCCACCATGACGGCGAGGGCGGTCAATCGCGCCGGGAACCAGTTCATGCAGTCGTCCAATCGGGCTGCTGCCCACCCGAACCGTTCGAAACGCTCGCTGCGATGGCCGACCATGGCATCCATGGTGTTGACGCACCGATGCACTGCAGCACCGGTCGCCCCGCCGACGGTGGCCAAGAACATCGTGGCAATCACCGCGTCGGTCGTGTTCTCGGCGAGGGACTCGATGGCGGCCCGGGCGACGTCAGATTCATCGAGTTCGTCGGTCTGGCGACCGACCAGCATGGCCACCCGGCGCCGCGCCTCGGCGATGTCGCCGTCGTCGAGGGCGTCGGCGACCCGTTGGCTCTCAGTCTCCAGCATCGTGCCCGCCATCGCGAGCCAGGACACCACAGCGGTACTTGCTGCGCGTCCACCCGATTTCCGAGCGACCAGTCCGACACACGCGCCGGCAGCGACACCGATGGCTGCGTACACAACGCCACGCCCGCGATCGTCGACATAGATGCGTTGCTCGACTGCAGTCATGGCCGAACCGAACACTGCGACCGGGTGAACGGCCGTCGGCGGCTCGCCGAGCCACCGGTCGAGACCCCACCCAGCCGCGACGGCGAACGGTGCGATCGAACTCACCCTGCAGCCTGAGCGAACGCCGCAACGACGCGGCCGAATTGGTCCGGCGGCGGCAGAGCGACGCGCACGGTGTCCGGCAGCCCGAAGCTGGCGCAGTCGCGGACCAGCACGCCGAGCGGCGCCAGCACCGAACGCAGCTGCGGGGCATCATCGATGAGTACCCAGTTCACGTCCGTGTCGGCGGCTGCGTAGCCGACGTCACGGAGGGCCGCAAGGAATCGGTCCCTGAGCGCGGCGACTTCGGCGGACCACGTCGGCAGGTCAGTGAGTTTCAGCAGCGGCGCCATGACCGCGAGCGCCAACCCGTTCACCGACCATTGCGGCTGAATGCGGCGGAGCTGATCGGCGCTCGCAATGTCTGGCGCGATCACGTATCCGAGACGCAGGCCCGGGCAGTTCCACAGCTTGGTGAGTGAGCCGAGCCGCCAAGCCGGACCGTCGTCGAGTAGATGATTCGTCCACTGACCGGTGGCTAACGGGTAGAAGGCTTCGTCCCAGACGCTTGTTTCCTGGTCCGCCTGACGAGCGGATGAGCGGAGGCGGCCGAGCGGGTTGGACGGGTTCGACTGCCACAGCGGTCCGGCCTCATCGACCGTTGTGAGGTGCCGCCGATAGAGGGAGAACTCGGGTTCGACGACTCGGCCGGTCGGATTGATCGCGGCGACGAGTGCAATCGCCTCGGCCCCGCCATTGGTCAGTACGAGCCGCGCTGGGTCAACCCCAATCGCAGCAGCGAGTTGCACTTCGCCGGGCGCTGGGTCCGGATAGTCCCGGATGGCCCCGAGCCGGTTGGTGAGTATCGCTTCGACGTTGGGGGCGAAGGGATTCATACTCATCGACAGGTCGATGATTGCGCTCCGGTCGACACCGGCGGCTAGCGCGACAGCTGCCGCGTCACCTCCGTGTGGTCCCGGTGGGACGATGGGCTCCGCCATCGGAGCAGTCTGTCGGCATCGAAGATCAACGCGTGCAGTTTGCGACGCGTCGACCGAAGAAGCCGTGCGGACTCGCTCTACCATGTCGCCTTGCGGATGATTTCCTACCTCACGCCCGGCTACCCGGTTGCGCTGTTCGAAGCCCTGGCCCAGCACCTCGATGTCGAACTCGGCTTGGAAACTGGGCGTTCTGGTCCGGACCCGCTCGATGACCCCTTCGCTGCAGGCGAGGCCGACATCGGATGGGCGTGCTCCACTTCCTTTGTCGAGTTGACGACGGGCCGCCCGCCGTCTGTGCAGGAGGTCGGTGTTGCCTGGGTGCCGGACGACCCCGATGCGCAGGATCGGCCGGTGTACTTCTCCGATGTCGTCGTCCGGGCAGACAGCGACGCGCAGTCACTCGACGACCTCGCTGGCCGACGGATCGGCTGCAACGACCGGGCGAGCCTGAGCGGCTTCCATGCCCTGCGCATCGAACTGGATCGGCGCGGCCACGTCCCCGCTGAGTTCGCGTCGTTGGTGATGACCGGTGCTCACGCCCGCTCGGTCGAGCAGTTGCTTGCTGGCGATGTCGATGCCGCAGTGATGGACTCGATCGTTCGCACTCGTCGAGCACGGCTCGCAGACGGCGTGGAATCGCTTCGGGTGATCGAGCGGCTGGGCCCATGGCCGACGCAGCCGGTCGTGATGCGCATCGACGCGACCCCGGAGGAGGTGGCAACGGTGCGCGATGCGCTGCTGCGAGCCAACGATGATCCGCTGATCGTCGAATTACTGGAAGCGGCCGCGCTCACACGGCTGACGCCGACCGGCGCCGCGCACTGTGTCGAGGTGCGCTCCATGATGGACCAGATCGGTGACGCCAGATTGGTCACGCAGCCACCGATCGAACAGGCCGGCGTCAGTCGCTGACGAGGTCGTCGAGCCAGTCGCGCAACGATGAGAGCGCGATACCGGTTCGGCGTGTCGGCCAGGTGAGCTGATAGTCCCGACTGGACGTCGCCGTCGGCCCGACGATTTGCAGGAGTCCGTCGGCGATGAGCGGATCGACGAGCTTGCCCCAGCCGAGAGCGACGCCGCGCCCAGCAACGGCCTGCTGTAGCACGGTCGGGTAGTTGTTGAACACAACTCGACGGCGGACTGGCTTCAGGGCCAGTTCGAACGATGCCAGCCAATCGGTCCACGACATCCAGGGGCGATCGGTTGCATCCATGTGGAGCAGTGGGGCCTCCAGGACCTGTTCGGCGGTGCTGCGTTCGTGCAAGCCGAGCTCGGCCGCAAGTGCTGGAGTGGCGACTGGCATGACTTGCTCGGAAAACAAGGAGGTGGCGTCGTAGCCGGTCCAGGCAGTATTGCTGACCCGGACGGCGGCGTCGAAGTGGCTGTCGTTGAGCTCATGCTCGCGGTCGTACAACCAGAGTCGGAGATCGCGGTCTCCGAGTGCCCGCTGCAGCGAGTCGAGTCTCGGCATTACCAGTTGCTGAGCGAACCCGGGTGGCATGGCCAGTACGAAAATGTCGTCGGTGTCGGCGATGTCGGCGACGGTGTGTTCGAGCACGGTGAACGCCGAGTCGACGGCTGCCGCCAGAGTCCGGCCTGCAGCGGAGAGAGTGCTGCGATTCGTGTGGCGCACGAAGAGCTCGATGCCCAGGGAATGTTCGAGTGCCTGGATCTGTCGGGTGACCGCGGGTTGCGCGAGTGCGAGTTCGCGTCCGGCTGCAGAGAAGCTGCCGGTGCGAGCAGCGGCGTCGAAGACAGCGAGGCGCTGGAGACGGTCAACGACGGAAACGAGCGGACGAGCTTGACCTGCCATACCCACAGAGCATGGCACACTGCCGAGAAGGCGTCTATGCAGGGGGCTGAGAATCCGTCAACGTGATGGCGTGAGCGTTGACGTAGCGGATCTTTCGGTTGTGCAAACTGCTGCCTCTCGGCGGGTGAGCTCGGGGGGCGTGAACAGTTGGGTGGAGAAGGGGCGACTCGTGCTCCAATGGCGCGACGATGTCGTGGTGCTGCACCCGCTGTGGGTTCGGGAGCGTTCGTTGGAGGCGGGAGTCGCCGACCCGACGAACCATCAACGTCTCGTCGAACCGCTGGACGTGGCGCTCGACCTCACGGTCACTGGGGCGGTGCCCGCGACTTGCGGAGGGATTGACGTGGTGTTCTCCGACGGGCACCAAATGACGCTGACCCCTGACGCTGTGGTGGGTGCATTCGGATCGGTTCGGGCCGACGAACCACCGATGCCGGAGCCGTGGTCGGCTCGCGACATCGCGGTACCGGCCTTCGACTATCAAGAGTTGCTGGAGACGTCGTCTGCCGATGAAGTGTTGCTCGGCATCCTCGACAGATTCTTCCGCCACGGATGGTTTCTGCTCCGCAACACGCCCGCCGTCGCGGGCGCGCTGCACGAGATCACCGCCCACTTCGGTCGGATCTCCGCAACCAACTTCGGGACGCTCTTCGACGTGCGCACCGAACCGGTTCCGGCCGACTTGGCGTACACCCCGGTCGCCCTCTCGGCGCACACCGACCAGCCGTATCGGCGACCAGCTCCGGCTCTGCAGTTCCTGCACACCATCATCAACGGCGCGCCTGGGGGAGCGTCCACAGTGGTGGACGGCCTCGCCGTGGTCAACACGCTTGCCGTCACCGATCCCGAGGCCTACGAGGTGCTGACCACGCTGCCCGTCGAGTTCCGCTACGACATCGGCACAGACGTCAAGGTGTGTCGCGCTCCACTGATCGAACTCCGTCCGGATGGGTCGCTGCAGCAACTCCGGTATTCGCCGCGGCTCGACTTCGCTCCGGCGGCTCCGGCCAGCGTCCTCGACGCGTACTACCGAGGCCGACACTGGCTGGCCGCCGAGTTGAACAATGCACGTCACCAGATCGAGGTCCGGATGGAGGCCGGCGATGTGCTCGTCGTCGACAACCATCGAGTACTCCACGGGCGAACAGCATTCGATCCGACGCTTGGATCGCGCCATCTGCAAGGGTGCTACATCGACCACGATGGACCCGAGACCGCCTGGCGGCTCGCAACGCGGCGGACGGCCGCACGAAAGACGACGCTGCATGACGACTGACGCCCTGAGAACAGACGCCCAGCTTTCGACGGCCGATGCGCCGTCGCCAGGCGAGACGGTCTCGTTCACCGAGATGCAGCGCGGCACCCAAGCCGATTACGAGCTGCTGGATGGCTTCGAACGCCAGCACGCTGTCGGGGTTGCTGACCGACTGCTCGGCGTCATTGATCGGCTCGACGATTCGCTCGGTGGGTACCAGATCAGCCGAAAGCAGCACTCGCTGCAATCAGCGACACGGGCACGACGCGCCGGTGCCGACATCGACTGGGTCGTCGCCACGCTGCTGCACGACATCGGTGACGATCTCGCCCCGTACAACCATGCCGAGTACGCCGCTGCGGTGTTGCGCCCCTACGTCCGTGAAGAGGTCAGTTGGGTGATCGAACATCACGGGGTGTTCCAGAGCTATTACTTTGCGCACCACCTCGGCGGGGACCGCGACCGACGCGAGGAGTTCCGTGACCATCCGTGGTTCGATCTGTGCGTTGCTTTCTGCGCCGAGTG
>RCMY010005758.1_pt1 | contig 10470 bp, 10 predicted proteins | sample 2041341 | NCBI WGS metagenome assembly RCMY01 (sample SAMN09708234, study PRJNA481090) | Marine sediment metagenome, whole genome shotgun sequencing project.
TCCGAAATAAAAAGTTTTGAAGATGATTTTACGATTTCAGAGATTACAAAAGATAAAATTCAACGCTCCGGCGGGTGGAGGTATAGAAATGCACGAAGACCCGAACTTTACAGGGATATTATCGGACGCAATCACGAATCTGACACAACGCCGGTATGGATGAAGCAAGAAACTAAAGTTTAAATAAGACGATAGTTTAATACCGTTTTAGCGTGATTTCCCCTGAAAAATGTAAGTGATAGTGCCTCGCTGTGCGGCTCTTTGATGTGCACTGAACTTTGCCTTTAAGGCATAGGCCACAGCATTCTCGACCAAACAGCCATTGGAGGTGTCGGAACTTCTGGAATTGAAATCCGCATCAATAACAGTTCCTGTACCGTCTACCTCGATGTTTACCACCACCTTACCCCCTTCGATACAGGTATAGATTGGTGGGGGTAGCCGATAGCTGCTGCGGTCGATCAATGAATAGGATACTGAGGTACGCCGTTTGGCGAGATTGTTGGTATACTCCTGTTTTTGGGCTTCTTTCTCGCCCAATAGTTGTTTGGCCTGTTGTCGTTTCTTTTTAATTTCTTTAACTCTTTCGGCATATTCGCCATCAGAAAGTTCGGTAGGATCTTCGTTCTTGTCAGCGGCGGCTTCCCTTTCTTCCATCAGCTCTTCAAGGGTTTTGAAAGCTTCTGGATCGCCTTGACTGGCCTTCATAGCCTCGTTGAAGGCCATATGGCTTTTAACGGGGTCGATTTTTTGCTTTTCTTCGAGTTCTTCTTTCTGCTCTTCCAGTTCTTCGATATCATCTAGTACCATCATCTCCACTATGTACTCGTCTACCTTTTCTTTTTTCCCCAATTGGATATTGTATAAGCACAATATCACTATGGCCATCGAAAAAAGGGTAATCAAAAGCGATAACTGCTTCCGGTTAAGGTTCATCACCATATAACCGAAATCGATTAGGTATATTTTAATTATTCGTTGAAGTGAACGCAATGGACTGTCTTTTATGGGTTTTCTTTAAATTTAATGATAAAATAGGACATCGTATATGCCAAAATTGCAACAAGCCCCACTTTTGGCAATATGCTTATCGAATTGTGCCAAACGATTAGGTTCGTTGCAGTCGGAGTAACAACTAATGACGACCTGCTTGATTCGGACATATTAGTTTCCGAGAAGGTTATCCGCAAAAGTAACCGGATCAATGGCAGTATCTACGGTATAATCGCCTATTTTGGTTCTTCGCAGTTTCGATAAGTATCCTCCGTTGTTCAATAAAAGCCCCAAATCATGTGCCAAACTACGAATATAGGTGCCTTTACTGCAAATTATCCTAAAGTGAACTTCCGGCAGAAGCACTTTAACGATTTCGAACTCCGATACCGTCACCGATCGTTTTTTTATTATGACTTCCTTTCCCTCGCGGGCGTATTCGTAAAGCCGCTTACCATCCTTTTTTAAGGCGGAAAAAATAGGGGGACGCTGTTCTATATCTCCGGTCAATTGTGAAGCTGCCTCCCGAATCATTTCCCCTGAAATCGTATCTATGGAAAAAGTTTTATCGATGTCCGTTTCCAAATCATACGATGGAGTGGTGGCGCCCAAGGTAATCGTACCGGTGTACTCCTTTAACCGGCCTTGGAGGTCGTTGATTCTTTTGGTGAACTTTCCCGTGCATATCAAAAGGAGTCCTGTTGCCAAAGGGTCTAAAGTGCCGGCATGGCCAATCTTGATTTTTTTAAGTCCAAATTTCTTCCGGATGGCCCATTTGAGCTTGTTGACCGCTTGAAATGACGACCAGCCCAAGGGTTTGTCGATTAAGAGGAGTTGGCCGTTTAGGAAGTCTTCCGCTGATGCTTTAGTCAAAATAAGTGGGATTTGATAAAAATGACGGTAATAAAGTTTAGCAAATTTAATGGATGCGAATTTATCCATAAAAAGGATGCAGATGATAAGTCGATTACACCACTGTAAGCGGTTGTACAAAATAATGGATCAAAAGCAGCGCGACACCAACGATTATCCGATAATAGCCAAACGCTTTGAAGCCATTTCTGCTAAGATAGCCGATGAAAGTTTTGATAGCCAAGAGAGCGACCAGAAAACCGACAACGTTGCCGATGATCAAGAAATTGATCTGTTCGCCGGTCAAGGTGAAGCCTGCATTGTAATAATCGTAACTTTTTTTCAAGGTCGCGCCCAGCATGGTTGGCACGGCTAAAAAGAACGAGAATTCCGCTGCGGCCGTGCGCGATAATTTCTGGGACATCCCGCCAACAATACTGGCTCCACTTCGAGAAACGCCGGGAATCATGGCCAAGCATTGAAACAGTCCGATTTTAAAGGCAGTGGCGTAGGAAATATCCGTTTCTTCCGCGTCGCCGAACCAATCGTCGACCTTTAAGAGTATAAAGCCGCCAATTACCAAGGATATGGCCACCGTAATCGGGTTTTCAAGCAACGAATCAATGACATCGCTAAGCAAAAGCCCAAGCACTACGGCCGGAATAAAGGCAACCAAGAGCTTATAGTAAAAATCCATACTCTGAAAAAAGCGCTTGAAATAGAGCACTACGACCGAAAGAATGGTGCCGAGTTGAATGACAATAGTAAACAACTTGGTGAAATCTTCATGGGCGATGCCAAAAAATGACGAAGCTATGATCATATGCCCGGTAGAAGAAACGGGCAAATATTCGGTAATGCCCTCTATGATGGCGAGTATAACGGCCTGTAGATAATCCAAAATTTATGACTTCTTGTGGGGGTTCAGCAATATGGCGTAGACCTCTATGCCAAGCCCTATCAGCACAAGAGTCGGGGCCAACCTAATTCGTTGGAAGTTGTAAATCCCCTCATTGAACACATTGGGGTCATCGGTGCCACCGCCGCTCATGAGCATAAAACCCAAAGCGATAAAGGCGATACCTATAAACATGAACATGTAGTTCTTTTTCTGAAAAATGAATTCCTTTTTCGGAAGCTGATCTGTTTTTGTAGTATGTCTCTTGGCCATGACGCAAAAGTAGTTAAAAGTGGTGGGAAAAGTTTATTGGTCTATAGTTTATATATAACCCATTGCTCCGAAGAGTTCGACAGCCTTGCTCGTAGCACCGGTCAATATTTAATAGTAAAGCGCATCGGTTCTTAAATTCAAAAATCGTTGCGTGGCGAAATAGGTACATACCAGCGATATCAGTATTCCCAGTAAGAAAACACTTCCGAAAAGTACGGCGAGTATTTCGATATCCCCGAAAAGTTGCAGCTCTGGGAAGGTTTTGTCCAAATAAAACAAGGAGACCGCAAGTGCCGCCATGGCTATGCAAGCACCCAGCATGCCCAGCTTCACGTTCGTCCATATAAAAGGTTTCCGGATAAAGGTTTTTGTAGCGCCCACCATTTGCATGGTCTTGATAATAAATCGTTTGGAATAAACGGAGAGGCGGATCGAACTATTGATCAACAGAAAGGCAATAAATGTGAAGATACCGCTGGCCACCAAAATCCAAAAGCTGATTTTTTTGACATTTTCGCTGAGAAGGCCTACAAGCGGTTTGTCATAGCTTACTTCTTCTACGTAGCTTTTCTCCGAAAGTCCGGCCGCGATTTTTTCGATTTCCTCTGGCGTCACGAAATCGGCGCGTAGCTTTAGGTCGATCGAATTTTTTAAGGGATTGTAGCCTAGAAAGTTCTGAAAATCCTCACCGATTTCTGCACTATGCTGTTCCGCAGCTTCCTCTTTCGAGACATAATCGGCGGCTTTGGTGTGTTCGGCGGAAACCAAGGTCTTTTGAAGCTGATCGATTTCCGATTGTTTGGCCTCATCCTTTAAAAAGATAGAAATGGTAATCTGTTCCTTAAAATGATCGGCCATTTTTTTGGTGTTGACGACCAACAATCCTAAAATCCCCAGTAAAAATAATACCAGCGCGATACTCAATACTACGGAGAAGTATGAGGATATCAGTTTTTGTTTTTGATATTGTTCGAAGGATTTGCTCATGGGGTCGGATCGCTGCGCTGGGACAAATTTAGGAAAGTAAATCGAATAAACTTATTTTTGCCGTCAACAGATTGGAAGAGTGATTGCCTGGCAGGTTTATTGTTTTGCGGATAATCTGGATTTTTGAACAGATCAATGGCGGATAAAAAGGAAACCTGACTAATCTAAAGCGGACAAACACAACAATACATGCACTACGATTTTGGGAAAATAGAGAAAAAATGGCAGAACATTTGGGCGCAAAGGGGCACTTTCAAGGCCGAAAATGATTCTAAGAAGAAAAAATTCTACGTTTTGGATATGTTTCCCTATCCTTCCGGGGCCGGACTTCATGTAGGACATCCTTTAGGATACATAGCCAGTGACATCTACGCCCGCTACAAAAGACATAAAGGTTTTAATGTATTGCATCCCATGGGATATGATTCCTTCGGATTGCCCGCCGAGCAGTACGCCATTCAGACCGGGCAACATCCAGCCATTACTACGGAGGCAAATATCAAGACGTATCGCCGCCAGCTAGATCAGTTGGGATTTTCTTTTGATTGGAACCGCGAAATCCGTACATCGGATCCGAAGTATTACAAATGGACGCAGTGGATTTTCATTCAGCTTTTTAATTCGTGGTACAATAGCGATTCGAATAAGGCCGAGCCCATCGAAGCTTTGGTTTCCCTTTTTGAAAAGGATGGAAACGCTAACGTCCACGCCATCTCCGATGATGATACTTCTAACTTTTCTGCGGATGAATGGGATGCCTTTTCATCCCAAGAAAAACAGGGAATCCTCTTAAATTACAGGCTCACCTATCTCGCCGATGCCGATGTCAATTGGTGTCCCGCTTTAGGAACCGTACTTGCCAATGATGAAATCGTCAACGGTGTTTCCGAACGCGGCGGCCACCCGGTAGTACGCAAAAAAATGACCCAATGGATGATGCGCATCACCGCCTACGCCCAGCGTCTTTTAGATGGTCTTGACAAAATCGATTGGCCGCAACCCTTGAAAGATTCTCAGACGAATTGGATCGGTAGAAGTGTGGGGGCTACAGTAAGGTTTAAGGTTACAAAACCGTCGGCAAATACATCTGAAACAGATTCTGAATGGAGCGGTTCTGTGAGCAAGCCTTCTGAAAATTCTTCGACGGATAGCGATAATTCTGTCGATAGTATCGGCAAAAAACCGCTTTTCATTGAAGTATTTACCACCCGCCCCGACACCATCTTCGGAGTATCTTTCATGACTTTGGCCCCCGAGCACGAACTCGTATCCAAAATCACCACTTCCGAGCAAAAAGCGGAAGTTGACGCATACATCGAAGCAACCGCCAAACGTTCGGAACGGGATCGAATGGCCGATGTTAAGACCATTACCGGAGCTTTTACCGGCGCTTATGCCGAGCATCCATTTACGAAAGAACCCATTCCGATCTGGATTGGGGATTACGTCTTGGCCGGTTATGGCACTGGAGCCGTGATGTCTGTACCCTGTGGAGACCAGCGGGATTATGATTTTGCGAAGTACTTTGACATCGATATCCCCAATATTTTTGAGGGCATAGATATTTCTGAGGAAGCTTTTGCGGACAAGGGAAAGACCGTAATCGCCAACTCCAATTTCTTAGACGGACTGCCCTATAAAAAAGCAGTCAAAAAAGCGATTGCCCAACTCGAAGCCTTGGGCCAGGGCGAAGGAAAGATAAATTACCGATTACGGGATGCCGTTTTCAGCCGCCAGCGGTATTGGGGCGAGCCTTTCCCCGTGTATTATGTAGATGGCATGCCACAAATGATAGCGGACGAACATTTGCCCATCAAACTTCCGGAAGTCGAAAAGTACCTCCCCACCGAAACCGGCGAACCGCCTTTGGGCAATGCCACGGAATGGGCTTGGGACACGAATACGAACCAGGTGGTTTCGAATGAAAATCTCACCTCGGGCGCCCGCTTGAAAATCGCCGCAAGTGCAGACTCGAATGTCTCCCCGAGCGGTTCTGCTGAGCGTGGTGGAAGCACCGATAAGGGCCAATCGAGCGACAATGGCGTCTATCCCCTAGAACTGAATACCATGCCCGGCTGGGCCGGTAGCTCCCAATACTTCAACCGCTACATGGATCCGCACAATGATGATGCGATTTTCTCACAAGAGGCCATCAACTATTGGCAAGATGTGGACTTATACATAGGCGGTAGCGAGCATGCTACGGGGCATTTGCTGTATAGTCGGTTCTGGCAGAAATTTATGTTCGATAAAGGTTTGGTGCCTGTGGATGAGTTTGCGAAAAAGTTGATCAATCAGGGGATGATTACTGGGACTAGTGCTTTTGCTTATAGATTAGATGTCGAATTCGTTACCTCTTATATGTTGAAAGATTTTTCAGATGAATTATCTAAGAAATATAATATCGCAGCTGCGCAAAGAGTGTTTCAAGAAGGTAAATTGGGCTCTGATATTATGGTTTCGGCAAATTTTCTAGAAAAAATGAACATTCTTTTCTTCGAGAAAAATTATACTGCTTTAGATGAAAAATTGGGAAAGACTATTTTGCAATCTATCCCAAAATCTCCGATAAAGAATATAGAAGCTGTTAATCATTTTGACGTCACAGTGAAAACTGAAAGGATTTCTTTCACTCCAGTTCATTCTGACGTGTCAATAGTGAATTCGTCAAACGAATTAGATATAGAAGCATTCAAGAATTGGAAATCGGAATTTAAAGATGCAATCTTTATTCTAGATGATGGCGAGATTCATGATAGTGACGTTTCCCACGAAAGCAAACCGGGAGGGGCTTTTGTTGTGGCAAGAGAAGTCGAAAAAATGTCCAAATCCAAATACAATGTAGTTAATCCTGACGATATTGTGGAAGAATACGGTGCCGACAGCCTGCGTATGTACGAAATGTTCCTTGGCCCGTTAGAGCAGTCCAAACCTTGGAATACGGCTGGTATCACGGGCGTACACGGCTTCCTAAAAAAATTATGGAAACTCTACCACTCCGGCCCGAACGGCGAATTTAAGGTTACCGATTCCTCTGAGCCATCCCCTGAAAGCCTAAAAACCCTCCACAAAACCATCAAAAAAGTCGAGGATGACATCGAGACCTTCAGTTTCAACACTTCGGTCTCCACTTTTATGATCTGCGTGAATGAACTGACCGCGCAAAAATCTACCGATAGGGAAATCTTAGAACCCTTGGCCATTCTGATATCCCCTTACGCCCCACATATCGCCGAAGAGCTCTGGGAAAAACTGGGCCATACAGAATCGATTGCCAATGCAACCTTCCCGAAATTCGAAGCCAAATATTTGGTGGAAAGCAGCAAGGAATACCCCATTTCCTTCAACGGCAAAATGCGCTTTACGATGGAGCTTCCTTTAGACCTGGACAAACAGCAAATCGAAGAAGCCGTAATGGCCCATGAAAAGACACAACAGCAGTTAGATGGCAGAACGCCCAAGAAAGTAATCGTAGTACCGGGAAAAATTGTAAACATCGTTGGGTAGCGTCATTGCGAGTCGGCTCACTACCGGCGTGCGCTCAATTACATACAATGAAACGCCATTTTGTCCGTTCTACCGATTGGCGAGGTATTTGCTAAAGTAATGATAAGTGATTGCTATGTACATGGGAATCTCCTTATATTTAAAACGAAAACGAACACACAAAAAACACATAATGTTATGATGGGATATTATATTCTGATCGGTGCGATAGCGCTCGTCAGCTGGCTCGTAAGCCGTAAACTAAAAAGTAAGTTCAAGCACTATTCGACAGTGCATCTCAAAAATGGTATGAGCGGTGCTGAAATCGCTGAAAAAATGTTATCGGATAATGGAATTCGGGACGTAAAGGTGGTTTCCACTGCGGGTATGCTCACCGATCACTACAATCCAAAAACCAAAACGGTAAACTTGAGCGAAAGCGTTTATAACCAACGCAATGCCGCTGCGGCCGCAGTTGCTGCCCACGAATGCGGACACGCCGTGCAGCACGCCCAAGCTTATGAATGGCTGACTTTGCGCTCGAAATTAGTGCCGGTCGTAAGTGTGACCTCAAGCATGTCAATGTGGGTGGTTTTCGGCGGCCTTATGCTCGGTGCAGCAGCGGGGGTCGGAATGGGCTATTGGGTTGCCGTTGCAGGTCTGATAATGATGGGCCTCGCCACGCTCTTCAGTTTTATAACGCTACCCGTGGAGTATGACGCAAGTAATCGTGCTTTGGCTTGGTTGAAGACACAAAATGTCGTTACTCCTGATGAATATAAAGGATCTGAAGATGCCCTAAAATGGGCTGCCCGTACCTATCTGGTAGCAGCCATAGGTTCTCTGGCCTCTTTGGTCTATTGGGGACTTCAGGTTTTCGGCGGAAGGGATTAACCCTCTTTTTTCTCTAAAAATTAAAATCTGCCCTGCCTTGTCGGGACAGATTTTTTTAAATTTAGGGGATTCAAAACTTAGCTTTATGGATTCAAAGTAGTTGAACTCACAATGGAAAGAAACTGCAAATGTTTTAATTATGAATAATACCATCTATTTTGTAGCACTGTTTTTATCCGTACAACTTTATGCACAGGACACTGCTAAGATGCAAGTTGTATATGGTGTCGAAGACCATCTACTGCAAGGTGTCCTCAATTTTGAAAATATCAGTATCAATCAAGTAAAATTGTCAGGACTTTCGATTGAAAATAAGCATTACCAGATAGTTCTAAAGGAATACGTGAAAGGAGCTCTGAAAGATAGTAAGGTCTTATTTGACAGTTCAGAATCAGAACTTTTCAAGATTAACTCCGATACCTTTCAATTTAATATAATTTCGAAAATAACAGATAGAAACGATTTTAAGGTAGAATTGCAGTTCAATGGTTTTGGTTCCAAAAAGCACTATTTTAAACTAAAGAGTACCGATTATCCATATGCCTTAAAGGATTTTTTAGGGGACAAGTCGGAAATCGATGTTCAAACATCCGGTTTCCCAGTTTTGACCTTGATTACGCCGACAATTCAATCCGATGGGTCGGCCTCGTATTGTGAAGTGGCGCAATCGAAAGTAAAACCTGAAGATTTAGGGAAGGAGTACAACATGCCTCAAAATTTTTTATTGGAAATGAGGCTGAAATAAGATTTTTATTGATGAGTTTGAATCTAGGCAGACGAACCTTCGAAATCTTCCTTTTAAATGGTAATCTGCCGATCAATCTGCTGATTCAACGAAATAAAGGTTTCCGTACGCGAAACCCCTTCAATTTGTTGAATATCTTTGTTCAGCACATGCATAAGATGTTCATTATCTCTACAAAGTACCTTGATAAGTATCGACCAATTGCCGGTGGTATAATGGCATTCCAACACTTCTGGGATTTTTTCTAATTGCTTTACGGCGGCAGGATTGCTCATGGCCTTGTCCAGATAGATGCCGATATAGGCCATTGTCGTGTACCCCATAACTTTAGGGTCGATGACGAACTTGGAACCGGCCAATAGTCCGGATGCTTCCAATTTACGCAGTCTTTGGTGAATGGCGGCGCCTGAAATACCTATATTTCTGGCGATTTCTAGAATGGGTTTCCGGGCATCGGCCATTAAGAATCTTAGGATTTTCTTATCTGTGCCGTCAATTTTTACCTTTTCGTTATCGGATTTCATGATTCAGGTTTCGGTTTGGTGGTAAAAGTAGGGAAATTGCTAGGAATTTGAATGTGGTAGAGCAGCGTCCCTTAACAACCGAAGGGAACTTAAAATTAAATAAAAGCTCCTGAGCTAGCGTATAATGTCCCCCTCGCGTTGCAACTAGAACTGGAACTTTTTTGAGCACCACAAAAAAAGTTACCCCCTTAAGAGGGGAGCTAGAGAAATATTTCAACTCGCCACCGAATCCGGATTATATCCCAAATAGGGCACATCATATTCCTTAAAAATAATACCCTGTTTTTTTAATTCGGAAAGAATAGGTTCATAGACTTCCTTTGTGATAGGAATCTGCACCCCGGGCGTGACAATTTTCCTGTTCAATATGGCCAAGGTAGCTATGGCCACGGGCAGACCTACGGTTTTTGACATGGCAGTATGAACCCTGTTCTCACCAATGACCACCATATTGGCGTCGATCTGTTTTTTTTGCCCGTTGAGTTCATAGCCGAATTTGTGGTACATCACGATCATATCCTTTTCATTATCCGCGAGCGTCCAACTATCTTCCAAGATTTTTTGTAGGACTTGGGCGGGAGTGGCATTGATGAGTTCAATGGTCTTCTGCGCATCGAAAAGGTTCAGTTCCAACAACTTTTCCCACATAATATCATCCTGATCGATCTTTAGGTAATAACGCAGTTTGAGTTCGACGGAATCGGTTGGGGAGTAGGGGAGAAACAGGTTGACGAATTCGCGGTACGACATGCCCTCTGAATTTTCAATAGTGTAACTATCGTCGGTCATACCTAATTGTACGAACATGTTCCAAGCTT
>RCMY010005759.1_pt1 | contig 10468 bp, 11 predicted proteins | sample 2041341 | NCBI WGS metagenome assembly RCMY01 (sample SAMN09708234, study PRJNA481090) | Marine sediment metagenome, whole genome shotgun sequencing project.
CTATCATCTCCTTTGGGCTGAGCAGGAAATCGAAATTGAGCTTGCGGTGGGCGTCCGGCTAATGTGTCTGGCCGAAGGTTCTGAAAATCCCGACGCATGTGATGGCGTCGTCATTCGATTTGACCGAGAGTTCCTCGTGATCCTCTGCCCCGAACAGAAATCGGTCTGTGCCACCGATGGTCGAGCAGTCGGTCCGAGGTCCCAGCTCGCGCAGTTCTTTGGTTGTGAACTTCGCCTGAGCGGGGCCGCGGCGACCAACGACGTGAACCTGCCTGACCTTGCTTTGAGCCAGTTGTTGCAATGCATGATCGGCGATATCGGTGTTGCGCAGTTCATCCACGGGTTTGGAGAGTATCAGGCACACGTCCGCCGCAACATTTCCCTGACCGATCAGAACCGCGACCTCGTGCGTCAGATCAAACTCGTAATCGCGATAATCGGGATGCCCATAATACCACGCAACGAATTCGGTGGCCGTGTGTGAGCCTGGCAAATCCTCGCCCGGAATACCAAGCTGGCGATCGCTGGCGGCCCCATTGCAAAGTATCACGGCATGATGCGTCTCTTTCAGATCCTCGACTGTGATGTCGCTGCCGACGACCACATTGCCGAAATATCTGACATTCGGCTCTTGGGCGATCTTGTTGAAAACCAGTGAAGCCTGTTTCAGCTTGGGGTGATCGGGGGCCACGCCGTAGCGCACCAGCCCGAAGGGTGCTGGCAGTTTCTCGACGATGTTCACCTGAACGTTGAGATCACTTTTGACCAGCGCCTCGGCGGCATAGAACCCGCTGGGCCCGGCGCCGACAATCGCGACAACTAACGGATTGTCCTCGTCCCGACGCGGCCCATCTTAAAACCCCAGTTCCGCTTTCCAGGTTTCGGCGTCCGGTTTCGGATCCTGTTTGGAGTCGATGACCGGCAATCCGGCGGTCTTTTCCGCGTTGATGGCAATCCAGCCCTCCAACTCATCCGGTATGTCGAATTGATCGTGGATCGCCTGCACAGGACAGGCGGGCACGCAAGCGGCGCAGTCGATGCAAACATCCGGGTTGATATACAGCTGCTCTTTGTCGCCGTGACAGCAGGCGACTGGGCAGGTTTCCACACCGTCCGTATACCGGCATTTCTGACAGTTTTCGGTCACCACAAAAGCCAGGGATTTTCCCTCGCCAGTGCTTATTTTGGAACCCGCCACCAATACTGCGAAAGGTGACATATATCGGGGCGCAATCGGGAGAAATTGAGGCCCGAAATGTTAGCCAGCCTTTTCAGCCTGAACCAACAGATCTGAATAAGGGGGCTATCTTCATCATCCTTGTGCAAAACGGTTTGGATCTGCTCCAGCTCAATTCCTATCTTCAAATGGTCGTAATCGGCGTTCTGCTTGTCATGGCAGTCGTCGCCGAAAACTATCGCCTCAAGCTGTTGATGACGATGGCTGATTGATGCTGGGTAGGAAGGTATACCCGAAAACTCCAGCTTCAAATCGCCTGTTTTTCCGGGGGCAGGGGAGCAGGATAAAAGACGCTCCGGCACTCGCATCGTAAGTCACCACATGTTCACACTTAGTTCTTATATCGAGTCGCCATGAGGCAGTTTTGGTGCATATGGCTATTGTTGCCGCAGATCCTCCGGCTGGCACGTGCCGCCGGTAAAGCAGCGATGCACCTTGTCCAGCAGCTCTGGCGCGGGGGCAAAGAAGGCGTCGCCGCCGCAGGGATCAACCGTCAGGGTGAACCCGTCCTCGCTCTGCTGCAGAAAGGCCAGCACGTTACCGCCTGCAGGCGGCTGTGCGCACCATGGGCCAAAACACAGGGCGCGCAGGGTGACAGGCCCGGCAAAAGGCCGGGTAAATCCTATCTGCCCCAGCGCCTCGCCGCTCAGCCGCGCGGGTATCAGCGTTTCGGGCGGTTTGGCATGCTGATTGGCCATGTCGACCTCGGGCAGTTGCGACGCATCGAAATCGAGCGTTCCATGCACCGCGATGTAGCTCTCGGGGGCGGCATCGATTCGCTGATACGTCCGGGCGATGTCGTGTGGCAGGCACGACAGCGCGGCGGCAGGACTGGCGAGTGTCAGTGTGGCCAAGGCGATGGATACTGTGCGACATTTCATAGCAGGTCTTCGAATTCGGTTAGAACGGCGGCGTAGACCGCGCGTTTGAACGGGACGATATTGGCAACCAGATCGCCGGGCGGCAACCAGCGCCATTCAGAGAATTCAGGATGCGCGGTCTGGATCGCAATCTGGGTGTCTTCGCCTTGAAACCGCGCCAGAAACCACTTCTGCTCCTGCCCGCGATAGCGACCCTTCCACATGCGCGCCGCCAGATCAGGTGGCAGATCGTAGCGCACCCAATCGGTTGTCTCACCTTCTATGTGGACCAGATCGGCGGTGACTCCGGTTTCTTCGACCAACTCGCGCAGGGCGGCGGTGCGCGCGTCCTCGCCGGGGTCGATCCCGCCTTGGGGCATCTGCCAAGCAGGCTGATCGGTGTCTATGCGCTGACCGACAAAGACATGACCGGCCTTGTTGACCAACATCACGCCCACGCAGGGGCGGTAGGGCAGGCTGGCGGTCTGATCCGGGATCATGCGGCGGTGTCTCCGGCGGGACGGGATACGTGGTGGTGGGCTGGCGCCCACCCTACGGATGGTATCGCCGGGCCGCCACGATGGCTGGCGGCCCGGCGCTGTATCACTTGACGCCGTTCAGAGTGGTGAGGCCCTTAAGGATGTCGATGGCATAGGCCAGCTGATAATCCTCTTCGCGCAGCTTGGCGCTTTCTTCGGCGCGCTCGCGGGTCTCTTCGATGTGGAGGATTTCATCCTCGGTCAGGCTGTCATTGTCGAGGCTACCGCGCAGATCGGCCTCGGACCGCAGCAGGGGCGGCACTTTGCTCTCGTCCTCTTCGCTCTCGGGTTTGCGACGGGGCTGGGCGACCAGGATGTCCGGCGACACGCCAAGGGCCTGGATCGAGCGGCCTGAGGGCGTGTAATAGCGCGAGGTGGTCAGGCGCATTGCGCCATCACCGCGCAGCGGCATGACGGTCTGGACCGACCCCTTGCCAAAGCTCTTGGTGCCGACCACGACCGCGCGGTGGTGATCTTGCAATGCGCCGGCGACGATCTCAGACGCCGAGGCCGAGCCACCGTTGATCAGAACGACGATCGGTTTGCCCTCGGCCAGATCGCCGGGCGTTGCGTTGAAACGTTCGCCATCCTGGGCCTCGCGGCCGCGTGTGCTGACGATTTCGCCCTTTTCGAGGAAGGCGTCCGAAACTGCAATCGCCTGATTCAGCAGGCCACCGGGATTGTTGCGCAAGTCGATCACGATCCCGTTGATCTTGTCGATGCCGCCGGCCTTTTCGATCTCTTCGGCGAGGCCGTCCTCAAGGTTTTCATAGGTCTGGTCGCTGAAGCTGGATACACGCAGCACCACGGCGTTCTGTTCGGTCCGCGCGCGCACTGCGGTGACCTTGATCGTGTCGCGCACGATGGACAGATCGAACGGCTCGGCCTCGCCCTCGCGCACCATCGTGATGACGATCTCGCTGCCGACCGGGCCGCGCATCATGTCGACCGCCTGATCGAGGTTGAGGCCCAGCACGCTCTCGCCGTCGACATGGGTGATGTAGTCGCCCGCCTCGACGCCCGCGTTGAAGGCGGGCGTGCCGTCGATAGGCGATACGACCTTGACGAAGCCCTCTTCCTGCGTGACCTCAATCCCGAGGCCGCCGAACTCGCCGCGCGTCTGCACTTGCATGTCCTCGGCATCTTCGGGCGGCAGGTAGCTGGAATGCGGATCCAGCGAGGTGAGCATCCCGTTGATCGCAGCCTCGATCAGATCGCCCTCATCGACCTCTTCGACATATTGGGCGCGAATCCGCTCGAATATGTCGCCGAACAGGTCCAACTGCTCATAGACGTTTGTGTTGCGCTTGGTCTCCTGCGCCATGAGGGGGGCGGCGATCTGCGTGGTGACGATCACGCCGGCAAGGGTGCCGGCGCCGGCGGCCATCAGGAATTTCTTCATTGCTCACTCATCCTTGTCTGTCTTGAACCACAGCGCGGGATCCACGGCGGTATCATCCTGTCTGACCTCAATATAGAGGGTTTGCGTCCACTCGGTAGCTGCTTCCAGCAGCTCGGCGGGCACGATTTCGTCATCAGCCTGACCACCCGGAGCGCCGAGGCCGCCCATAAGGCCGACCGGACTGCCGCCGGGCAGGACCTGTCCGATTTCTCCATAAACCACGTCCATCCCGGCAAAGACCAGTAGAATCCCGGATTGGGGCTCCAGAATGGCGACATTCCCGTAGTCCAGCAAGGGGCCATGATAGCGCAGCGTCGCGGCGGCGGGCGTGGTGACCAACGCGCGGGGCGGGGCGGCCATGACGATGCCGGGGCGGGTGATGCCCGCTGCGTCCGCCTCGCCCGCGCGGCGTAGGATGCGGCCCTCGACGGGCAGGGGCAGGCGGCCCTTGCGATCCTCGATGCCCGGCAGGCTGCCGGGGGCCTCTCCGATGGCGATCTGGCTGAGGCCACTGGCAAAGCCATCGAGTGATTCGGTTGAGGCGATCAGCAGCGCGGTCTTGACCGGATCCTCGGTAAAGCGGCGCGGCAGATCCTCGCGGTCGGCGATGGCCTGACTGAGGCGGGTGCGCGCCTCCTGCGCGGCGGCAAGGCCCTGGGTCAGCTTGCGCGCGGCACTTTGCTGGAGGGCGCGCAGGCTGGCCAGCTCTTCCAGTTCGGCGCGCAGGACAGCAGCGCGCGCGTTCAGCGCAGGCGTCACATCGGCCAGCAACATACCGGCTCGGGCGGTGCCGACTGGCCCCGCCGGATGCAGCAGCGTCACCGGCGCGGGCGTCGCGTTGATCGAGCTGAGCACGCCCAACAGCTGCGAAATCTCGGCGTCGCGCGAGGCGAGGTCGCCCTCCAGCGTCTGGGCCTCTATCGCCGCCTGCCGCATTCCGACGCGCATCGCGCGCAAGCCCGCCTCGAAGGCGCGCACCGTCTGGCTGAGCGCCTTGACACGGCTCGCCGCGCCGTCGGCCTCGTCAAGGGCGCGGGTCGCTTTGGCCAGTAGATCCGACGCGGCGCGCGCATCGGCACCGGGATCGACCTGCGCCAGCGCAGCGGCAGGAGTAAGCGCCAGAATGGCAGTGCAGATCAACGGCGCGAGGCGCGCGCGTCTCATGCGGCCCGTCATCATGCAGTCCGCCCTCTTTCGATCTGAGCCTCGGCCGTCACGATCAACGGGCGGCCCGTCATTTCAGAGGGCACATCAAGACCCATCAGCGTGAGCAGGGTAGGCGCCAGATCGCTCAACCGCCCCGGTGCCAGTGCGGCACCCTCGGGGCCGCCGATCAGGATGATTGGCACGGGATTGGTGGTATGGGCCGTGTGCGGTGCGCCGGTGACGGGGTCGATCATCTCTTCGCAATTGCCATGATCCGCGGTCACGATCATCGCGCCGCCCACCTTTTCCAGCGCCGCAATGACGCGGCCCAGCTCTGTATCCACTGCCTCGCAGGCGACGATGGCCGCAGCCAGATCGCCGGAATGGCCGACCATGTCTGGATTTGCGTAGTTCACCACGATCAGATCGTAGCGGGCCTCGATGGCGCTGACGAGATGATCGGTAACCTCCCTCGCCGACATTTCGGGCTGCATGTCGTAGGTGGCGACATGCGGCGAGGGGGCCATGTAGCGATCTTCGCCCGGCTCGGGCTCCTCGCGTCCGCCGTTCAGGAAAAAGGTGACGTGCGGATATTTCTCGGTCTCGGCAATGTGGAACTGACGGCGTCCGTGTTTGGCGACCCAGACACTGAGCGTGTTTTTCGGCATATCGTCGGGGAAAATGCAGTCCATGTAGGTCGCGTGACGTGACGAATAGGCAGTAAAACCGGTGACGATCGCGAATTTCGGGCGCCGCCCGGTTTCGAAATCGTCGAACTCAGGGTCGGCGAAAGAGGCCACGATCTCGCGCGCGCGGTCGGCGCGGAAATTGAGGCACATCAGGCCGTCGCCATCCTGCATACCGGCGTAATCGCCCAGCACGCGCGGCTTGATGAATTCGTCCGTGCGGCCCTTGCCATAGGCGTTGTCGATGGCCTCGGCGGCGGTGTCTGCGACGTATCCCTCGCCTGCGGCGATGGCGCGGTAGGCCAGTGCAACACGCTCCCACCGGTTGTCGCGATCCATGGCGTAGTAGCGCCCCGAAACGGTGGCGATGCGCGCGCCTTCTGGGAGGGCGTCGTTCAACTCTTGGAGGTAGGACTTGGCCGAAATCTGCGCCACGTCGCGCCCGTCGGTAAAGGCATGGATGGCCACAGGAATGCCCTCGGCGGCCAGCGCGTGCGCGGCGGCGATCATGTGCCCGATATGCGAATGGACGCCCCCGTCGGACAGCACACCCAGCAGATGTGCGGTGCCGCCCGAGGCGCGCATCGCCTGAGCAAAGCGGCGCACGCCGGGCAGGGCGCTGAACGTGCCGGTCTCGATTGCGCGGTCGATGCGGCGCAGATCCATCTCGATCACGCGGCCAGCACCGATATTCAGATGTCCGACCTCGGAATTGCCCATCTGCCCCTCGGGCAGACCCACCTCCAGCCCGTGCGTGACCAACGTGGCATTGGGGCAGGTCGCCATCGCGGCGTCGAAATTAGGCGTGCGGGCAAGACGCGGCGCGTTACCTGCCTCGGCCTCGGACAGGCCCCAGCCGTCGAGGATACACAGAACGACAGGTTTCGGGATTGTCATGTCTCGCTCCGAGGTTTGGCCTTGTTTGCGGTTTCTAGCCAAGATGGCGTCGGGTTGAAACAGGTTAGGCAATGGCGGCGTGGTGAATTCTGTAGATATGTGCGCGGCGGCGGTGGAATTTGAGTATTTGAGGAACAATGAAAGGCCGCAGTCACGCCCGGTGATACGGCCCGCCCGCGAGGATGGTAGTGGCGCGGTAGATCTGCTCAACCAGCATGACGCGGGCCAGCATGTGCGGCCAGACCATCGCCCCGAACGAAAGGCTGAAATCCATGGTGTCGCGCAGCGCCGGGTCGATCCCGTCCGCCCCGCCAATGACAAAGGCCAGATCGCTGCGCCCGGCATCGCGCCAATCTGCAATCTGGCGCGCGAATCGCGGAGATGTCAGCAGTTTGCCGCGCTCGTCGAGTGCCACGCGCACGGAGCCTTGAGGTAGGGCGCGCTCTAGCAGGACGGCCTCGGCAGCGGCGCCACCGCCCTTCTTGTCCTCGACCTCGTGCAGGGTCGTGGGACCTAGGCCCAGCGCGCGGCCTGTGCGATCGGCGCGCTGGACGTAATCGTCAAAGAGATCGCGCTCGGGTCCGGCGCGCATCCGACCCACGGCGCAGACGTGCAGACGCATCAGCCGGGGCTGGTGATGGGCGGGCTCGCCGGGGGCGCGGTTTCAGCGCCGGGACCGCCCGCGGGCTGCCACATCTTTTCCAGCTGGTAGAAATCGCGCACTTCGGGGCGGAAGATATGGACGATCACGTCGCCCGTATCAATCAGCACCCAATCACCTGTTTCCTTGCCCTCGACGCGGCTGGGGCGGCCCAAGTCGTGCTTGAGTTTGTCGACCAGCTTGTCGGCGATGGCGTTGACCTGCCGCGACGAGCGCCCCGAACAGATGACCATGTAGTCGCCTATGGCAGACTTGCCGCGCAGGTCGATCTGCACGATGTCCTCGGCCTTGTCGGCGTCCAGAGAGGTCAGGATGTGATCCAGCTGCTGCTGGCTGGTTGCGGCGTCCTTGGGGATGGCAGTTACCCCCTTGGCGCTGACTGTTGTATCGGCGGCACGGGCCGCTTCGGCGGAAATGGACAGAACGTCGTCCTCCTAGCTGCGCACCTGATCCTGCCCCGGTGCCGGGCCTGAATTGAAAATAGCGATCAATTTGCAAAGTTTCAATGAAGCACGGGACACTATCGCGTTTGTCGCGCGAGATCGTGCCGCTGGGACACGGTGGCACTGGCCTAGAAATGTGTCGGTTTCGAGATATCGTCGGGATTGTTCAGCATCCGTACCTCGCGCTGTGGGAAGGGAATCGAGATGCCGTGTTCATGAAACGCGTCCCAGAGCGCCAGATAGACGTTGCCACGGATGTTGGTCAGGCCCTGTGCGGGATCGCGGATCCAGAAGCGCAGGATATAGTCGACGCTGCTGTCGCCAAAGCTGACGATATGGCAAACCGGCTCTTTCATGCTGAGCACGCGCGGCACGCCGGCCGCCGCCTCGATCGCGATGGCGCGCACATTGTGCGGGTCGTCGCCGTAAGCCGTGCCGAAAAAGATGTCGAGCCGCACGAATTCGTTGGAATGGGACCAGTTGACGACTTGGCTGGTGATCAGATCCTCATTCGGGATCAGGTATTCCTTGCCGTCGCGCGTGACGACGCTGACATAGCGCGCGCCAAGCGCGTTGATCCAGCCGAAGGTTTCCCCGAGGCTGATGACGTCGCCCGGCTTGATCGACTTGTCTAGCAGGATGATGACGCCCGACACGAGGTTCGACACCACCTTTTGCAAACCAAAGCCAAGGCCGAGGCCAATTGCGCCCGACAGGAACGCGAGGCCTGTCAGATCGACCCCGACGGTGCGCAGCCCGATAAAGATCGCGGCGCTGTATAGCGCCATTTGCAGCAGCTTGACCGCCAGAACCTGCATGGAGGGCGAGATTTGATCGTTGCGCCTGATCCGGCTGGAAGAGGTGGTCGAGATCAGCCGTGCCGCGAAGAATAGCGCGCCCAGGATCGCCACAGCCTGCACGATCAGCCAGAGGGAAATGCGGGTCTCGCCCAGTGTGACGGCCACGCTGTCCAGCAGGCTCTGCGCCTCGTCGGTCAGCCCCAGGATCATCAGCGTCGCCCAGCCCCATCCGGCATAGCGCACGATGCCGCGCAAAAACCCGTTGGCGATCAGCCGCGTGACGAAGGTGATCACCAGCCAGGTTACCGCGAGGCTGGCTGCGATCCCGATCAGGTAGGACCGGCTGGGCCATGTCACTTCCCGCATGATCACGAAGGTGACCCAGGCAAGTCCGACAAAGAAAAAGAGGCGCAGCCGCCGATGGGTCATTACCAAAAGGCGCATCCGCCATTTCGGCCAACCCTCCCGCGTGCGCATCCAAGCGTGCAGGCGCGGCCCAAAGATGGCGCGCAGGATATGCGCGGCCACGATCAGCGCCAGGATGATACCGATCTGATAGGCGTTCCACGGGCGCAGCAGCGCGACGGTGAACGCATGGCCCTGCGACCAGAGGCTTAGCGCGATTTCATGCGCTTGCTCGGCTGGGGCGAGTGTGGGGTTCGTTGCCATGACGGCCAGATTTGCATGCGCGGCGCGCTGCAGCAAGACAGGACTGGACAGACAAGCCGGTTTCGCGCTTGGGTAGTGGGCTCCTTGACGAAAGACTAGGCCATGACGACTGCCCTCATCACGCATCCCGATTGCATGGATCACCGCGTCCCTGACGGACATCCAGAGCATCCCGCGCGCCTCTCTGCGGTGCTGCACGCGCTGGACGGCAAGACGCTCTTGCACCAAGAGGCATCGCTGGCCAGCGATGCACAGCTGCGCCGGGTGCACCCGCAGACCTATATCGACACGCTCGAGGCCGCGATCCCGGCCAGTGGCGGCGCGGCAATCGACGGCGACACATGGCTCTCGCCTGGCTCAATGCGCGCGGCGCGGCGCGGCGTGGGCGGTGCGATACGGGGCGTCGACATGGTGATGGAGGGCGCGGCACGCAATGCCTTCGTCGCGACGCGCCCACCCGGCCACCATGCCGAAAGCGCGCAGGCCATGGGGTTCTGCCTGCTGGGCAGCATCGCGGCGGCGGCGAAACACGCGCTGGATCATCATGGGCTTTCGCGGGTCGCCATCGTCGATTTCGACGTGCACCACGGCAACGGCACGCAGGATCTGGTGCAGGGCGACGCGCGCATCGCGTATCTGTCGTCGCATCAGATGCCCCTCTTTCCCGGCACCGGCCACCCGTCCGAGACGGGAATCGCGGGCAATGTGCTGAACATCGCGTTGCCCGCCGGCACAGGTAGCGCCGGGTTCCGCGCCGCCATGACCGATAGCCTTCTGCCTGCTGCCGATGCCTTTGCGCCCGAGCTGGTGCTGATCTCGGCAGGCTTCGATGCGCACGCGGCCGACCCGCTTGCCAACATCGCGCTGAACGAGGGCGATTTCGCCTGGATCACCGAACGGCTCTGCGATCTGGCAGATACCCACTGCGCTGGGCGCATCGTGTCCTGCCTCGAAGGGGGATACGATCTGCACGCCCTCGCCGCCAGCGCGGCGGCGCATGTGGACGTGCTGATCGCACGAGGAGCTTGACCCAAGGGGCTTTTCGCCATCGCTGAACGGGATCACTAACCCGATCTTTCACTATTCAAAAAATACTCAGATCCCGCAGCCTCTCAGCCGGCGCTTCGG
>RCMY010005983.1_pt1 | contig 10468 bp, 11 predicted proteins | sample 2041341 | NCBI WGS metagenome assembly RCMY01 (sample SAMN09708234, study PRJNA481090) | Marine sediment metagenome, whole genome shotgun sequencing project.
CGATACACAGAACGTTTGGCTGAAGCTGGCATCGAACCATCGGTTGGTAGCGTCGGGGATTCATATGACAATGCCCTCGCCGAGACGATCAACGGTCTTTACAAAACCGAGCTGGTCCATCGTCAAGGTCCGTGGCGTAACATGCAGGATCTGGAAATGGCCACCCTTGGATGGGTTGACTGGTTCAACAACCGTCGGCTGCTTGGGCCTATCGGAAACATCCCGCCAGCAGAGGCCGAAGAGAACTTCTATGCACAGCGCGACGTCCTCGATATGGTCGCGTGAAATGAAGCTATAGGTCTCCGGTGAAACCGGGGCGATTCACGGCGCTGCGGCGCAGCTACTCCAGACCGACCATTCGTCCACCGTGCAGCATTTTCATTGGCCGGATGACGGTAGTGCGGGACTTAGCGGCCTTATGTATCAAACGCACCAAGCCCGAGGGCTGAGCGGTGATTAACGCATTGTCACTCCTAATGGTTGGGTTTTTTAGTTGGTATCCTTCCGCCACTGTGTCGCCAGAACTCTACTTCCTTGTCAAAGATGACGGGCAGATCGGCTGGTGCAGCCAGAAGGAAGGTTTCAGCCCTGTCTTCTTCGAATACGTCAGTGAAAACGATTTCTGCAACCACAGACCACTGCGCTCGCCCGTCATCGTCAACAAAATAAACATCTGCGATTTCCAAGAAAAGAGCGTAGGCGTCTTCCGATCCTCCCGGCTCGATATCAGGAACTGTGCTGAACTTCATGTTTCCATCAGTCGCTTTCCTGTCTCGATAGCCGACAAGAACATCCTTCGCGGGAGAATTTCCGGAGTTTCGGATAGTGCAACTGATAACGGGAGAAAATCCCCCATATTTTTTGTCCGGCGTCATCCGCACGTTCAAGATCGTCAAGTAAGCTCTGACTTGCTTCTCGCCGATGACTCTAGTGACATCGACTGCCTTTCGCGCAGACCTATTCGCCTGCCGGGTGAGGCACAAAGTCCAAATCAGAAGACCCGTACCAACCCCGACAAATATGGTGGACAACAGGGAGTGGAGGGCCATTCGTTGAGTGGCCACATTCATGGCCTGCGTGGCCGCGTTCATGCCTTGTTGGGCGGCAAGATCGTCCTTCTCGTGTTGGCGGGCTTCGGCTTCGCTGCGCTCTCTGGCCTCGAAGGCTTCATTGTCTTCGATGATCTGAACCGGAATCCGAAACGGCAAATCGTTGGTCGCTTGCTCTTGGCTTTTGGACCCATTTTGACCTGTATCTGTCTGCACTTGGGCCTGCCCTGAACTAGCAGACAGAATTAGTCCAATTGCAGTTGCGAACATCCAAAAGCGGAAAGACATTGTAGCAAAAATGCTGCGGTAAATTTTCCTTGCCTTACTTTATTGCGCAAGTTCCGCTCGTTGTCTTCGATTCCTTTGTCTGCCAGCTTGTCAACTAGCTGGGCATAGGTGACGTCATGCCTGGCCATTTCAGCTCTCAAAGTACCCTTTGCCTTCTCATCCCAGTCTGTTCTTTCTGGCATAATCATCTCCTATAGCGCTAATATCATCATTTGAGATGCTATAGCACTTTAATTGGTTAAGAATGCGCCAAGAATAGTCGTTTTTTCACGAATCGCTTTGTAGCTGAAAACGCTGAAAAATCCTGTGACACAAATTCTTGGTGAAACTCCTTTTAAGTTTGGTAGGTTTTCGTCCGTTTTGCCAAACAGCAGACTTTCGCCCACGTCGCAGCATAATGCAACTTGGGCTCGAAGCCGACATGCTGCGGCGCGGCACGCATCCTGAGCGCACCGGGCCGTCAGATCGACGTGAACCGCCCACAGCCGCCGCTCGCTACATTGATCTGCGCTGCAACGCAGCTTCACCGAACTGGCAATTCCTGGGCGGCACGGCAGTTTCGAGAGTGAGTAAAGGAACTACCGACTTTCCAGTCGGTAGTGGCAGGCGCATCTTCCTTAAATTCAACTGCACCGTAATTCGCTGCAAGTTCCGCGAGAAGCAGGCTTTCCATTTGCTGTACAAGGTAGCCAGCCTGAGCTTTCTAAGCTGCTGTCCACTTGTTCGTTTTCATCAAAGGGACGATTCCCGCAAGTCGGGCCCGCTCCGCCGTGGATCGAAGAGTTCAGCCGTAGCGATCCAAAGACCATCTCGGAACCGCGGCGTGAGGAAGCCGATCAGAATCCCTGTCGCGTCAGCTCTTTGGTGATCCGGAGCCGTGCATCTTTGTTGCGGATCGGGAATGCCGCAAAATACTGAGCGGCCGAAGCGTCCGGCCTGCGCCGCAGCGCATCCTGACGCCAACGGCTGGCCTGCTGGTGACGGCCGTCCAGCCCGTTTGCCACGGCCGCGATCATCGAAATGAGGAAATGCGCGCCAGGGGTAGAGGCCGCGCGATCGGCCAATCGGGCAGCCGCTGTTGTGTCGCCTGTCTGGATCAGCGCCTGCGCACGCACACCATGAAACCCATAAAGCAGCGGATCCAGCGGGCTGAGTTGGAGCGCGGCATCAAGCCCTGCATCGACCTTCTGGATGTCCCCGATCATCAGCGCGGTGAAGGCGCTGGCGTAGAACCCTTGAGCGTAGTTGGGATTTAGCTCTATCGCGCGTTCAAACCAGCCCTCGGCAATCTCGGGCTGATCGGAAAGCCAGTAGGACCGGCCCATCGTATAATGCGTAAAATGATCGATTGGATCCAGTTCCAGACCGCGCTCGGCATGACGTCTTGCCGCTTTTGCGGCTTCCTGGCAATCCGGCCCAAGACGCAGGAACGCGTCGATAAAGCAGGTGAACGACAGGCCGGCATGGGCACGGGCAAACTGTGGATCGAGTTTGATCGCGCACTGGAACTGCCCCTTGGCAAGCTGATTTGCCTCGGGCGTGAACCGATAGAGCTGGTTCAGCCCGAGATGAAAGGTCTTCCACGCGTCCAGCCTGTCGGACCCGGAATGTATAGCGAGTCGCACCTCGTTTTGCGGCACGTGAAGGTCGAGCGCGGTTACGACATGTGCGACGACCCGATGGCGCAGATCTTCGACCCCGTCCATCGGGGCGGTCAGCCGGTCGCCCCAGATCACCTCGCCTCTGCCGACATCGGCCAACTCGACGGCCACGGCGACGGTGCCGGCCAACCCTTCGATCACGCCCGACAGAACATAGCCCGCCCCCAGCGCTGTGCCCACCAGATCCAGATCGCCCCCGCCATGGCGGAATCGGAATGACGACCCGCGCGCGATCACCGCCAACCAGCGCAGACGCGACAGTGCCTGGATGATTTCGTGCGGGATTGCCTCGGCCAGGATCGCAAGATCAGGTGAATCGCCAAGAGGCCGGAAAGGCAGGACCGCCACCGATGGGCGCGACAGGTCGGCATCATCCTCATCCTTGCCCGCCGCAGGTGGGACACGGACGGGTTGCGCTGTCACGGTTTCGGTAACGCCTGCTACAAACCGAAAGCCTTTGCCGTGGATCGTGCGGATGACAGTCTGCTTGCGCCCATCATCGCCGAGTGCTTGCCGGGCCGACCGGATCCTGCTGGATATGCTTGCGTCCGACACACAGCGATCTGGCCAGATGGTTTTTGCAATTTCGTCCTTGCTGACCATTCGGGCACGATGCCGCACAAGGTGGATGATCAGCTCCATGACTTGCGGCTCGGCATGCACGGTTTCGCCCTTGTGGGCGAGTTCGAACCCGTTCGGGTCGAGACGGTGATCACCGAATTGCCAAGTCATGCGCGAAGATACAGTATTTTTGTGAATTTCTACAGGAAATCTTCAGAACCGCTACACGCAGAGCATCGCCGGTGCCTGTAGAGTGCTTGACAGCAACCCAATGACAGTCGCGCTAATGCATTTAGTAAAAATGAGGGAGACCACCATGACCGCAGACAAGATTTATACGACACAAGGACGCGGACGCCTGTTCAGCTCGATCCTCGAAACAATTGGCGACACGCCCGTGATCCGTATCAACAATCTGGCGCCGGAGGGTGTGCGGCTTTATGTCAAGGCCGAGTTCTTCAACCCGGCGGCGTCGGTCAAGGATCGGCTGGCGCTGAATATCATCGAGGCGGCGGAACGCGCGGGCACTCTCCAGCCGGGCCAAACCGTGGTTGAGGCGACCAGCGGCAACACCGGCATCGGGCTGGCCATGGTTTGTGCGCAGAAAGGCTATCCACTGGTCGTGACCATGGCCGACAGCTTTTCTGTCGAGCGACGGCGCCTGATGCGGATGCTAGGGGCCAAGGTGGTGCTGACGCCGCGCGCCGAAAAGGGCATGGGCATGTACAAGAAAGCCGTTGAGCTGGCCGAAAAACACGGCTGGTTCCTGGCCCGCCAGTTCGAGACCAGCGCAAACGCCGACATCCACGAGGCGACCACGGCGCGCGAGATAATCAATGATTTCGCAGGCGACAGGTTGGACTACGTCGTCACGGGTTTCGGCACCGGCGGCACGGTCGCAGGACTGGCCCGAGTGCTGCGAAAGGAACGGCCCGGCACCAGGATCATCCTCAGCGAGCCGGAAAATGCCGCGCTGATCGCCAGCGGCGTTGCGCAAGAACGCAGCGCGGAAGGCGCGCCCGCGGCCAGCCACCCTGCCTTCGAGCCACATCCGATCCAAGGCTGGACGCCTGATTTCATCCCTCTTGTGCTGCAAGAGGTGCTGGACAACGGCGGATATGACGAGTTGATCCCGGTCTCCGGTGCGGACGGAATAGCTTGGGCAAAGAAGCTGGCGTCCCGCGAGGGAATTCTGACGGGCATCTCGGGAGGGTCCAGTTTCGCGATCGCCATGCAGATCGCGGAGCGGGCGGAGAAAGGCGCGGTGATCGTCGCCATGCTGCCCGACACTGGCGAGCGTTACCTGTCCACCCCGCTGTTTGCGGACATCCCCGAGGACATGGACGACGACGAACGCGCCCTGTCTGCCTCGACGCCCGGATACCGGATGGCCTCCGAGTGACCCCTTAACCAACCCAAGGGGAATACCAATGGACCTTTACATGATCCGCCGCCCATTGGCGCAACTGTGGTGGAGCGGCCCGACCCCGGCTGAGCGATGGCCAGGGCGGATCTGCCGGTCTGAGAACCCGCAATCGAATTGAAAGGAGGAAGCAAGATGGCTCACGATACTCACACCAGCAACGACGAGACCCTTGATCCCGCCGATTGGGAGGACATGCGCAGTCTGGCGCACGGGATGGTGGACGATGCCATTGCCCGCCTGCAGGGCCTGCGTGATGGCCCGGTCTGGCAACCGATGCCCGATGCGATGAAGGCGGGCTTCAACAGCCCGCCACCCAAAGCCCCTGCCCCATTGGAGGAGGTCTATGCCGATGTCACGCAAAGGCTCTATCCCTATGCGATGGGGAACATTCACCCCCGTTTCTGGGCCTGGTACATGGGGTCGGGCTGACTGACTGGCGCGCTGGCGGACTTTCTCGCTGCCATCGACGGTTCCAATCTGGGCGGCGGCAATACTGGCGCCAATCTGGTGGACCGCCAGGTCACAGACTGGCTGCGGCAAATGATGGGATTTCCCGACGGTGCAAGCGGAGCACTGGTCAGTGGCGGGTCGATGGCCAATATCGTCGGGCTCATGGCCGCGCGAAATGCCATGGCCGGCGTGGATCTGCATCACCACAGCGTCGCTGAGATCGACGCGCCCCTACACTTCTATGCCTCCGATCAGGTGCATGCCTGCCATATGAAAGCGATGAACCTGCTGGGGCTGGGCGGCAAGGCGCTGGTCCGCGTGGCGTCCGATCAAGACTATCGCATGGATGTAGACGCGCTGCGCGCCGCAATCAGCGTGGACCGCAGCGCTGGCATGGGGCCCGCCTGCGTCATCGCGACGGCAGGCACCACCAACACCGGCGCAATCGACCCGCTTCCCGCGATTGCAGATCTGTGCCGCGACGAAGGCATCTGGCTGCATGTCGACGGCTGCATCGGGGCGTTGTTCTCGATCGCGCCGTCAAACCGCCATCTGGTCGCGGGAATTGAGCGAGCAGACTCGCTCGCCCTTGACCTGCACAAGGGTCTGCACGCGCCGTTCGACGTCGGCTGCGCGTTGCTGCGTGACCGCAAGGTGCACCGGGCGACCTTTGCAGAGGACGCCGAATACCTGCAGGTGGCCACCCGCGGAATTGCGGCGGCCGAGTTCCTGCATGACTACGGCCTTGAAACGACCCGCGGCTTCAGGGCGCTCAAGATATGGATGATGCTGCGCCATCATGGGGTCGAGACCTTCGGTCGCATTCTCGATCATACCATCGAGCAGGCCCGCCGCCTGACAGCGATGATCGAAGCTGAACCGGAGCTTGCGCTGATGGCGCCTACCGCAACGACAGTTGTCTGCTTTCGCCATGCGCCCGTTGGCATGAACGAAGCCAACCTGCGCGCCCACAATACCGAGATAATGCTGCGCCTTCAGGAAAGCGGCATCGCCGTGATCACCGACACGACGATCCGCGGCCGGCACTGCCTGCGCGCCGCGATCTGCAACCACCGCACGCGCGATGAGGATCTTGACCTGTTGGTTGAGGAAGTACTTAAGATCGGAGCCGAAACCCTGCAATCTTGAACGCGCCTTGATAGCCACTTGTCATGATTTCATAGCTCGCGTCGAGTGGAATTCGTTGCCGCAAGCGCGAGTGACAGGTTAGGAACGCTGCCCCGAACAAATCGAACGGTTGTAGTGGGCCGGTCCCATCGGCAGGCATGCCCTGAGCACCTGCCTCTGTTGCCTAAACTGCGCGGGCGGCGGTTACTATTGCGGGAGTTGGCACGATCCACTCCGGTCTAGCCCCCGTATTTTTCCAGCACCGTTGACACCACAGCCGCCCGGATGGCCGCAGCACATTCCGCGGGCTGCGGCCGCAACAACGCCCCCCCTCTCGCGGTCCCTTCCAAGAAAAAATCATAGGGCGCGCCGGAGTCATGCACCTGCCATTCCGAGGCGACCATGGTCTGATGGCATCCAGCGAACCCGACCGCTTCCAGCGCGGCAAAGGCAAGCGCGGGGTCGGCGTAGTCATTCGCACCGGGTCCAGGCGGCAGGGCGATATCCGGCGCGCCATGTTCACCGATGGCGCCGAAAACATATCCAAGCGCGGAATCCACTTCAGGCCCGCACCAGACCGAGAAGGCGATCCGCCCACCGGGACGCAGAATGCGGCGCGCCTCCGCCAGGACACACGGCGGGTCCGGCACATGCGACATGCCGAAGCCAATCGTCACGGCATCAAACGACGCGTCGGCAAAGGGCAAGGCCATGGCGTCGAATTCGACGAACCGGGCCTTTGGCACCGCAATGCGCGCCATGTCCAGCATGGCAGGCAAAAAATCGAGGCTCGTCACCCCCGCGCCCGCTGCCACCAACCCTGAGGCCACATTGCCATGACCACAGCACAGGTCGAGCGCTTGCATTCCGGTTTCGGCCCTGACTGCCTTAACCAGAAATGGCACCACCATATCCGCCGATTTTGCAAACACCTGGGCATAGGATTGCGCGAGATCCGCCTTCGCCCCTTCGCGTCTTTTCAAGGCGGCGAAGGGTACTGGGCGCTGTTTTTCTCGGCATGGTTTTTCCGTTGTCAGCTACATGCGGCGGGCCAGGTTGCCTTCGGGATCAAACCGCTGAACTCCAAATACCCGATGTTGCGGGTCTACGAAGCGGTGCTTGGTCTTTCGCCATCTGATGAGGTCGATGAAGAGACGCTCGGACGGCCGCGCAGGCCCACTGGCCGTTGGGTGACACCAAGGGGGATATGGTGGATCCAGATCTTATTGGTGGAATGACCCGGTGCCAATTGATGAGCGTCTCTGCTTCACTCAAAGATTGCATATCAGAGCTTTGCCGTCGCGACGGTCTTGGCCCGATATCAACGGCCCATGTGTCGTCGACACCGACCATCACGGCCCTATTCAGGAACCCGAGCGAAGTACCGTTCGGAAACACGATCCCGCCGTGAGTTCCCTCCGGCGTCCGCCAATTCAGGCAGTCGCGCGCCAAGGCTCACTCGCACTGATATGGCGGACCCATTCGCTTCTGGTCAGGTTTCGCCCTGCCCGGTCGCGGCAAAGACGTTCAAATACGGTGTTTGGGTCTGCAGCAACTAGCCTCACCAATCCATTTTTCCGGCGACGGTCGCAAGGTGGGCGCCATCGGGGCTAAAGGCGACGGCAGTGCCCCCCGGTGGGCGAGGCGCGCAATATCTCCCCCTGAACGGAGTCCAGGATGCGGGCGGTGCCGTCCTCGCCCGCGGTGGCGAGGCGGGTAGCTGCGCCACGGTGGGCGCAACCGACGCAGGCGTATTCGCGCCGCCCAGCACGAAGAGCGAGCACAGGGCCGGCTGGTTGCGGCGATTGAAAGCGCGCATTGCCTCCAGCATGATTTCGTCTCAGACCAGTGACGAATTCACGTTGCAGTTCTCCGTCACCACCGGATGGCTATCGATGAAATCGGCGCCGAACAGAATCGCGCACATGTCCAGCACGTTCTCGGCATTTTTCGGACTTGTGGTCATGCCCATGAAGGTCTTGTCGTAATATTTCATCGATTAATAGGTGATGCGCAGATGCCGGTGGCTGATCGCATGATCATAGGGTTCCACGATATGGGGAGCCGAGGAATGCAGCGCGGGCATCGTATGCGCCAGCTTGTGGAACATCGCCAAATCGTCCAACGTCGGGTTGCGGCGCACATCGTCGAGGTTGCGCAGATACGGTGCGCCGGTCATCGGAATGAATATCGCGTGCCTTCCGTCAAGGAGGATCTTGCTGCCCGGATTGCGGGCGTGATAGGTGAAATCGGACGGAATCGTCTTGATCGACTCGCGAATCAGGCCTCGGTCCAGATGGACGGTTTCGCCGCGCACATCGGCCCCCGCCTTGCGCCAGCCGTCAAGGGCAATAAGGTTCCGGAAGACAATGCCAATATTCTCCAAAATCGACATGGAGGCGCCATCGATGCGCTTCATCTGTGCATCGTCAAAGTACCTTCGCACAGCGGCAAAGCACTGGTCAGGCCCGGTAACATGCTGAAATCCGTCGCTTCTCGCATCATACGACGAGAGCTGCGTCCGCCTGCACGTCCTGCCCGTCTGTATTATTGCATCGATAATCCCCCGCCCCCGCTCCCAGTGACGGCGGGAATCGCACTCCAAGCCTACATTTCAGCGACCGGAACGCATAGAAATACGGCATAGAGGGCTTTATTTCGCGGATTTCCAGAAACGTCACTTGGCTATATTGGGATTGCGGTCCACTTATCGTTTTTTGCCACGCGGCAGGGAGAGGTGGACAGATCGCGTTGCACTGTTCCCTTCGATCAGACCGGAGGGTCACCAAAAGGGTTAGCCGCGTCGCCGCATGTCGGCATGGAGCCCACTTTGATGGATGCCGCAGAGGGCATCAATGGCCGCGTCGGCAGATTGCGCTTCTATAGCAGCTTGGTTTCAAGTTTGGCTCAATATTTGTCTACAAGATACAACTCAGCGGTGATCCGCTCGCTTTTTCACGACGATGCCATCGCAGACGTATGAGCCGCACCGCCACACAAATCCTGCACTCTGCCAGCGCGGCATGGCCCTGGCTGGCCCTGATCGCGGCGACCGCTGCTCTGGTGCTGCTGCGGCAGGGCAATCCCGCCATCCTCGCCTATCCCGATGGCTGGACCGTGACGCTGGCCGAGTGGACCAACATCGCCGCCGACTGGTTCGTGGAACGCGCGCGGCCCTTCTTTCGCGCCGTTGCGCACGGGCTTGATGCGTCATTTTCGCTGATGCAGAACGTGCTGACCGGGCTGCCATGGCTGACCGTCTGCGCGGTTGTCGCGGCGACCGCGTGTCAGGGTGGCGGCAGAAGGCTGGCGCTGATCGCCTCCTTGGGCCTGATCTATATCCTGATCTCGGGCTACTGGATTCAGGCGATGAACACGCTGTCGCTGGTCTTTCTCGCGCTGCCGCTGGCGGTGGGGCTTGGCTGTGTCTTTGGGTATCTAGGCTACCGGTCCCGGCGGGCGCGCTGGGTCATCATGCCGTCGCTGGACCTGATGCAGACCGTCCCGGCCTTTGCCTATCTGATCCCGATCCTGCTGCTGTTCGGATTTGGGCCCGTCGTCGGCCTTGTGGCCAGCGTCATCTTTGCCGCACCGCCGATGGTGCGCAACACGATACTGGGGTTCCAGTCCATCCCTCCCGCGATATCAGAGAGCGCGCGCATGTCCGGCTGCACTGGCTGGCAGCGGTTCCTGTGGGCCGAGTTGCCAACAGCGTGGCGCCAGATGCTGATCGGGATCAACCAGACGACTATGGCGACACTGTCGATGGTCATCATCGCCGCCATCATCGGCGGGTTCGAGGATATCGGCTGGGAAGTGCTGTCGAGCATGCGCAAGGCGCAGTCCGGGCAAAGCCTGATGTCCGGCCTTGTCATCGTGGTCATGGCGATCCTGCTGGACCGCAT
>RCMY010016235.1_pt1 | contig 10468 bp, 9 predicted proteins | sample 2041341 | NCBI WGS metagenome assembly RCMY01 (sample SAMN09708234, study PRJNA481090) | Marine sediment metagenome, whole genome shotgun sequencing project.
TGACTCAAGCGAGGGCAATTGGTAATCCGGCAAGCCGCGCATGTGCGTTCGGGTCGGTTCATGGCAAAGCACCAGCGCGTCAGGCTGCCCGCCATGGATCAGAGCCAACGTCACACCGGAATAGGACGCATGAAACAAGCTGCCCTGCCCCTCGATGTGGTCCCAGTGATCCGCATCATTGTCCGGCGTCAGGTACTCCACAGCGCCCGCCATGAAATCCGCGATCACAGCATCCAACGGCACGCCGCCACCAGTGATCAGGATGCCCGTCTGCCCTGTCGGGCGGAATGTCGATTTCAAATCGCGCTCGCGCATTTCTGCGTCCATGGCGAGTCCGGTGTACATCTTTCCAACCGAACAATCGGTCCCCACAGCCAGACAGCGCTTCCCTGTCCGCTTCACGCCGTTGGCAATCGGGTAGGCGACGGACGGAATCCGCACGTCATGCAAAGTGCACCCTGCAACATGCGCCGCCGCGACGAGATCGTTTTCGTTGCGCAACAAATTGTGCAGGCCGGAGGCGATGTCGAACCCCATTCCAAGGGCCTTAATCAAAACGTCTTTCCACGTCTGGCTGATCACACCGCCACGGTTGGCAACCCCGATGACGATGGTTTTCGCACCGGCTGCCTTTGCCTCTTCCAAGGATAAATCCTTTAACCCTACGTCCGCCCCGCATCCCGGCAAACGAAACTGTCCGACGGCGTTCTCAGGGCGCCAGTCTTTGATGCCTTGCGCAACCTTCGCGGCCAGTTGATCCGGCGCATCGCCAAGGAATAAGAGGTAGGGTGTGGGAATCATGTGCAGTCTCCTTTGTTGTCGCAACAATGCGTTAACTTCCGGCGAATACCCTTTCAAATTTCGCAATTACGTCATTAATTTCAGTAAATGTGTGCGTATATGGGTGGTTTTACGCAATATCTTACCGACGACACTAACGTTTCTGCATCCGCAAATTCGCACTTGCAGCATCAAACGCAATATTCTACCCCTGAAGGCGTCAATTACGAAATTTCCTTACGCGCTAAACCTGAGGTGTCCCATGTCCTTCCGCTTGCAACCTGCCCCCGTCGCCCGTCCGAACCGTTGCCAATTGTTTGGCCCGGGCAGCAACGCGAAACTGCATCCGAAAATGGCGGCCAGCGCAGCGGATGTCATCAACCTCGATCTTGAGGATTCCGTTAGCCCCAACGACAAAGACAGCGCCCGCGCCAATGTGATCGAAGCGATTAACACGATTGACTGGGGCACAAAAACCCTGTCCGTGCGGATTAACGGGTTGGACACGCCCTATTGGTACCGCGACGTGGTGGACGTTCTGGAACAAGCGGGTGACCGCCTTGACCAGATCATGATCCCCAAGGTCGGCTGCGCCGCAGACGTTTACGCGGTAGACGCTTTGGTCACGGCTGTTGAAGCCGCGAAAGGGCGCACAAAACGCATCAGCTTTGAAGTTATCATCGAATCCGCGGCAGGCATCGCCCATGTCGAAGAAATCGCAGCCTCCAGCCCGCGCCTGCAAGCGATGAGCCTTGGCGCAGCGGATTTCGCGGCCTCTATGGGGATGCAAACCACGGGGATCGGCGGCACGCAGGACAACTATTACATGCTGCACGGCGACACGCGGCACTATTCCGACCCGTGGCATTGGGCGCAGACGGCCATTGTCGCAGCGTGCCGCACTCACGGCGTTCTGCCTGTCGACGGCCCGTTTGGTGATTTTAGCGACGACGAGGGTTACCGTGCGCAGGCCCGGCGCTCTGCGACATTGGGCATGGTCGGCAAGTGGGCCATTCACCCGAAACAAATTGCCTTGGCTAACGAGGTGTTTACCCCCTCCGAAGAAGCCGTCGCGGAGGCCCGTGAAATCCTTGCTGCAATGGCGCAAGCCACCGCAAATGGCGAAGGTGCGACCGTCTACAAAGGCCGTCTTGTGGACATTGCCAGCATCAAGCAGGCCGAAGTTATCGTAAAGCAGTCCGAAATGATCGCGGGCTAGCCTTTCAGCGGTGCCCTGTCGTGTGATGAAACAACGACGGGGCCCGCATCTTGTCGAGTTGCAATTCTCCAGCTTCGGACCTTATATCAGGGTAAGAAATATTGGAGCGCATCCCCATGACGAATTACCTCGATTTTGAGAAACCACTGGCCGAGATCGAAGGCCGCGCCGCAGAGCTGCGGGCGATGGCCCGCGCCAACGGGGAAATGGACATCGAGGACGAGGCGAAGGCGCTTGATAAAAAAGCGGCCGACATGTTGAAAAACCTCTACGGTGATCTGACCCCGTGGCGCAAATGCCAGATCGCCCGTCATGCGGATCGCCCGCATTGTCAGGACTACATCAAGGCATTGTTCACCGAGTACACTCCGCTCGCAGGGGATCGGAATTTCGCTGACGACCACGCGGTGATGGGTGGTTTGGCACGCTTTAACGGCAAGCCGGTGATGGTGATCGGCCACGAAAAAGGCAACGACACCAAATCCCGCATTGAGCGCAACTTCGGCATGGCCCGCCCCGAGGGCTACCGCAAAGCGATCCGCCTGATGGATATGGCCGACCGCTTCGGCCTGCCCGTGGTGACGCTGGTGGACACCCCCGGCGCCTATCCCGGTAAGGGCGCCGAGGAACGCGGCCAGTCAGAGGCCATCGCGCGCTCTACGCAGAAATGTCTGCAACTGAGGGTGCCGTTGGTGAGCGTTATCATCGGCGAAGGCGGCTCTGGCGGGGCGGTGGCGTTTGCGACCGCCAACCGCGTCGCGATGCTGCAAAATTCGGTCTATTCGGTGATCTCGCCGGAAGGCTGTGCGTCGATCCTGTGGAAAGACGCCGAAAAGATGCGCGAAGCCGCCGAGGCGTTGCGTCTGACAGCGCAAAACCTGCGCGAGTTGGGCGTTTGTGACCGCATTATTGATGAAGAAGTGGGTGGCGCACATCGCCACAAGAAAGCGGCCATTGACGGAGTCGGCAAAGCGATTAAAGCGATGCTGAAGGAGTTGAGCGGTCAGAGCCCAAAAGAATTGCGCAATTCACGACGTCAAAAGTATCTTGATCTCGGATCAAAGGGTCTGGCCGCTTGATCCGCCTTGCGGTCCTGTTTTGCCTTGCCGCCCAAACGGTGGCGGCAGGCGGATTGATGGACCGCACGGTAACGTTCGGCGCACTCGCCTACGATGACCCGACCACGCCGATTTTTGTCGGTGAGCGTCATCCGGCGGTTGTCAGTAACGGCATCGAATACGGGCTAGGACCCGAGGGTCCACAAAACGGCTGGGACGTGGTGCCTGCCATTGTCGATATCCGCGACCAGCAGATCATCGTCACCTACCCCGACACCTTTGACGGTACGTTTCCTGAACCGGTCTTCAACGGCTATGTGCTGGATTTTCTGACCGACTGCGTGCTGTTCAACGGCGCGGCGCAGGACGTGGCGAATTCGACGATCACATTGGACGACGACGCGATTTTCGTTGAGGGTTCGAAACTCTACGTCGATCTAGCGGGGCAGAACTACGGGCCGAAAACGTTTATCGTGGTGAATGTGGACGTGGCGGACTGCCCGCTAAGTTAATCAATAAGATTGGTCACTGCGATCACACTCGAGACCAGCCCCGGACTGACCACCATCAGAACCCGTAAACCTTCGTCCTGTGCACGATCTATACCGAACCAGCCGAGGGTGCGGGGACCATCGGTGACCGCATCAAGCTCGGGCTCTAAGGGTTCGAATTCGGCAAGAAGTGTGGTCGTGCGGTCTACGAAACCATCCGGCTCGACCTCAAATGCCGCGACCGTGCCGGAACCGAACGTCGGCTTGACGTCGCAGAACCGGATACCGTCGAAAATACCCCATGTCGCAACAAAGCGATTGTCGTAGATCAGCGCGGCACCGCCTTGTTCGACGCCGTCCCGCAACTCGACATTGTCATAAACACCGGGCGCGCGTCCGAGGTTCTTGAACGGTTTGGTGCCGGATAGGGCGTAGGGGATGCAATGATCCCGCAGCACAGTTTCAAGACGATCATCGTCGCTGACATGACGCCACGTGTTGAACGTAAATACGGCAGCGGCGGCAATAACAGCCCCCGCGACGAAGCCCAGAACCTTATAGTTCACTACCACATCCGGCCCTTGGCATATTCTGTATAGCTCTCATCGTAGCCTTGCGCATCGAACTCAGCCTGTTGTTCTTTGATAAGTTGCCCAGCCGTGGGCAGGTCTGACGGCGGTTTGCCCGTCCACAATTCCGACCTCATAATGGCTTTGGCACACTGGAAATAAGCCTCGCCGACGGTGATAACGATGACGGATTTCGGGTGTTTGCCGGATTGCTCGAAGGTTCCAGTGACAGTCACATCGTCGGTCAACACAGCGGTGCCATTCACACGAATGACGTTAGACGATCCCGGCACCATAAACATCAGGCTAACCCGGCCGTCGCGCACGATATTGCGCAAACTGTCGATGCGGTTGTTGCCGCGCCAATCGGGCAGCATCAGCGTTTGGTCATCCACGATCCGCACGACAGGGCCAACATCGCCGCGCGGGCTGCCATCTGTCCCTTCGGGGCCAACGGTTGTCAGCACAACGAACCGCGCCGCGTTGATCCATTTGGCGTAGTGCGGCGTCAGACGGTGCACCACCTTGGTGAGCGACGTCGGCATCGCCGCATCGTAAAGCGACTCTAGGGCCGCAATGTCCCTTACGATCTTCATTTCTCGATCGCGGTAAATCCCGCCTCTGCGTTCAACGCGTTCGAGCGTGTTTCAATCATGTCTTCCAGCTGTTCCATAAACGGGGCAAGCTCCATGCCCGCTGGAATGCGCGGCAAAAATTCGATCACGGCGGTGCCTTGGCTGCGATAAATACCGCGTTTGGGCCAGAACACACCAACATTGGCGGCAACTGGCACGCAGTCCTGTCCGAGTTCTTTGTACAACACGCCCGTGCCGACCTTGTATTTCGCCTTCACGCCCGGTGCGATGCGGGTGATAGATAATCAACTGACCGGGAAACAATCGCCCCGCCGCCACATCCGCCACCATCTTTTTGATCGCAGCGCCACGGTTGCCGCGTTTTACCGGAATACAACCGACTCGCAGACCGAATTGCCCGACCACGGGAGCATATTTCAGAATGTCTTTCATGATGAAACGACCGGCAGGAATGTCGCCGTAGATCATCAAGACATCCAGAAACGACTGGTGCTTTGCCGCAATCAGGACTTCATCCCGCGGCGGCGTGCCACGCACTTCGCATTTCAGGCCAATCATCCAACCTGCCGTCCACGTGATGTGCCAGCAATAAGAACGGCAACAAAAGATCGCCGCACGGCGCGAAAAGATCGCAGGTATGGCGAACACAATGCCCCATGGCAGCAGCATGAAGTACATATAAGTGTTGAAGATCAGGGACCGGACCCATTGGATAGCATAACTCATGATTGTTCCTTCAGGGTGCGTAGGGCGGCTTGGCGTGTGGCAATAAAGGCCACAAGGGCGGCCAAAACGGGGATAACCAGCGGCCAAAGCCAGTGCCAACCCTGAAAGCCTAGTCCCGTCAAAAACCCGCCCGCGGCGTCGGCGCGTGGTAGCAAGAGGATAGCCAGCGTGCCAAGCAGTGTACCCGCCGCTGCACCGAACAGCGCACGCAGGGTAAAGCGGCGCACGAAAGCGCGGGCAATGTAGATGTCGCGTGCGCCCACAAGACGCATGACACGGATCACTTGCGCATTGGCGGACAGCGCGGCGTTTGCCGCCAGTGTGATCATCGCCGCCGTTGCGCCAGCGATAAGCAACATCGAAACGAAGCCAAGCAACCGCAAGCGCGATGCTGCCTCCACAAGTGGTTCACGCCAACGCGTGTGATCGTCCAGCATCGCACCGGGCACTTCGGCCTGAAGTCGCGCGCGCAGGCCCGTGGCATCATAGCCCGCATCATCTGCAACAATCTCGATCAGGCGTGGAATTGGCAAGGTTTCCACCGGCAAGTCCGCCCCGAACCATGGCGCGAGAAGTGCGCGTTGTTCGTCATCCGTCAAAGGACGCGCCTGTGCAACGCCGGGTGTCGATTGCAATACCGTCAGGGCGGCGTTTGTCTGGGCGTCCATCTGATCTGGTGGTGCGGAGATGCGCAAGGTCGACGTTTTGGCCAGTTCGGAAGACCAGCGATCGGCCAACCGCCCCGTCGCCAGTGACAACGCCAACGCGAACACGGCGAGGAACGCCATCGCTCCGGCGGCCAAGACGGTCAGGCGGGCCGTGAAACCGGTCGGCGGCACGGCGCGGTCGGCTTGCGGATCCCCTGCGAGCAATTCGAAAAGACGGCTGAACAACTCCATCACAGGTCCGCCCCCGCCAGCTGCAACCGGCGATCTTTCAAACGCAATACACGGGTCGAGACCTGAGATTTCGCAGCGCGAATGAGGCTAAGGTCGTGGGTGGCGATCAGGATGGTCTTGCCCATCTTGTTGAGCTCGACCAGCAGCGACAACAGCCGCTGCGACATTTCCCAATCGACGTTTCCGGTGGGTTCGTCAGCAAGGATTACCTCGGGCGACATGATAACAGCGCGGGCGAGTGCGGCACGCTGGCGCTCACCACCGGACAATTGCGGCGGCAGTTGATCCATCTGGCGCGATAGCCCGACCCAGCCCAACAAATCTTTCAGATCAGAGCCTTCGGTGCCCCTGCCCGCGACCGTCAGCGGGAGTGCAATGTTTTCAGCCAAGGTCAGGTGATCAAGGAACTGACAATCCTGATGCACGACCCCGATACGCCGACGCGATTGCGCCACCGCATCGCGATTTAGGGTACGCGCATCTTGTCCAAACAGCCGCACTTGGCCGCTTGTCGCGACCAATTCACCGTAACACAACTTCAAAAGTGTGGTTTTTCCGGCACCAGACGGTCCGGTCAAAAAATGGAACGACCCCGGCGCGAGTTGCAGGTTCAGCGCGGAAAAAAGTTCAGCTCCGCCATAACTATAGGCCACATTGTCCAGTTCGATCACGGTAATCCCAACCCTTTGGCCCGATTGATACGTCGGTTTTGGCGCAAACCGGTGACACATGCAATCAACGCAGACATGGATAACGCTGCAAATCCTTTGCGATCCGGCTTTTGAGTGCTAGGATTCACAAAACAAACAGGGCTAAACGCCCGATCGAGGCAAAGGGACGTGGGATATGAGGCTAATATGCCCGAATTGCGGAGCGCAATATGAGGTTGCGGACGACGTTATTCCCGACGGTGGGCGAGATGTACAGTGTTCAAACTGCGGGCATACATGGTTCGAAGAACCCGGTGCATCCGAAAAAGCAGAGCTTGGAAAAGACGTTGAAACGCGGCAAGAACCTAAGCCGGAGCTGACGCCGGAACCTGAGCCAGAGGTCGAACCTGAGCCCGAGGTTGAACCGGACCCACAGCCAGAACCTGAAATCGAGCCGGAACCTCAACCGGAACCTGTTCCCGAACTTGAACCGGAACCCGAGGCAAAGCCTGAACCAAAGCCAAAACCGCGCGAGATGGCGCCGGACGTGGCAGATATTCTACGCGAGGAAGCCGAATTCCATAAGGCAGCGCGTCAGGCAGAAAACACTATCGAGACCCAGCCTGATCTGGACCTGTCCCATGACCCGGACGAAGACCGCCGCAGCCGCGAAGCCCGCGACCGCTTGGCGCGTCTGCGCGGTGAGCCGGACATTTCGGCCGCAGTCGGTGCAACTATGGCACAAGAGACCGACGCCCCGCGTCGCGAACTTTTGCCCGATATCGAAGAGATCAATTCGACGCTGCGCCACGATGCCAGCAGCAACACTGCGCAAGCCGATTACGACGAGGACGCTGACGGCCCGGAAAGACGTAGCGGATTTAGTCGCGGATTTACGTTTATCGTCGTCCTCGTGTTGATTGCGCTGGCGATCTACGTGTTCGCCGATCAAATCAGCGCCGCTGTGCCTCAGGCCGAACCCGTGCTTACATCCTATGTGGAATGGGTGAACGAATTGCGCATCTGGCTGGACGGGAAATTACAGGGATTGCTCGAAGGATCAGGCGATATGCCTGCGGCCGACGGCGCAACGGACGCACCTGCCGAAGGTTAATCGTTAAAAGCGGTCTAGCAGGCGGCGCAAGTAATCGAGTTCAAGCTGCGGGCGATTTTGCTCGGACGAACGGTTGCGCAATTCCTGCAACAGTTCTTCCGCGCGGCGGTTGATATCATCCTGAAGCATGGATTCCTCGGATCCGAATTGCCCTGTGTTGCCCATCTGACGCCCCAGCGGATCGCGGCGTTCGGGTTCGGGGCGGCCTTCGGCATTTCCGGTCTGCGTGCCCTGACCCTCTTCCAATTCGTCCATCTGGTTCTCGGCCAACGCCTGACCCAGATTGCGCAGCCCGTCGCGCAGGGCGTCCATGGCTTCCGCCTGACGATCAATCGCCTCGGCCAAATCGCCATTGCGCAGCGCATTCTCGGCGCCGTCCATCGCGCCCTCGGCCCGTTCCAGCGATTGCTCGGCATTGTCAGCCGCCTCACCAGACAAACCCGGCAGACTGTTGCGCAGCTGGTTCAAGCCGTCGCGCAGCGCTTGTTGACGCTCGGCCAGACTTTGCGGAGTGTCGCCGCCACCCTCGCCCGCCTGCCCGTTTTCGCCGGTCATTCCATTTTGAGTGTTGTCGCCCTGCCCAAGTCCTTCGCCCTGTTGTTGACCATTGCCGTCTTGTCCGTTCTGGCCATCCTGACCTTGCTGGCCGGGCTGCTGCCCCTGCTGGCCTTGCTCACCCGGTTGTTGGCCCGGTTGTTGGCCTTGCTCCTGGCCCTGTTGCTGTCCTTGGTTGAACTGCTCTTGCAAATCGCGGAAGGCTTCATCACTCAAGTTCTGCTGATCGCGCAATGTCTCAGCGAGGTCTTCCATGCTTTGCTGACCGGGGGTCTGCGGGCCGCCTTCGCCGCCCTCGCCCTCGGTCACGCGCAGATTTTCCATCAGCTGGCGTAGTTGTTCCATCAATTCCATGGCTTCCGCCATCCGGCCTTCTTCCATCAGCTCCTGAATGCGGTCCATCATGGCCTGCAACTCATCCTGAGAGATGTTTTCGCCATCCGAATTCTGGTCCGGCTGATCAGGGCCGTTCGGATTGGGCTCTGCGTTCTGGGCGAGCATCTGCATGTAGTCGTTCATCGCCTCGCGCAACTCTTGCATCAGTTCGGCGATTTCCTCGTCGGACGCCCCGTTGCGCATCGCCTCTTCCAGACGCTCCTGCGCACGCTCCAGCCGCGCCCGCGCATCGGCGAGCGAGCCTTCTTCGAGTTGAACAGCCAATTCCCACAACGCCTGCGCAACTTCGGTCTGGATTTCGTCAGACAATCCGGCAGGCTGCATATTTTCAAGACGGCGAATGACATACCGCAACCTTAAATAGGTGGTTTCATCCGGAAATAATTCATCGGGGCGGTGCGACACAGCCCGCAATACCTGCGCCACTCGCGGTGCGTTTGCTTTTGACCACAAAATATCGCGCCGCTGCTCGATTACAGCCCGCGCGATGGGCTGAAAGAACCGCTTGCCGGGAAGATTGATTTCTTCGGTCGCGCTGGTGCCGACCTGCCCGAGCGCGTCTTCCACCTGTAGCGTCAGTGTGACTTGCAAGTTCGACCAAGGGTGCTCGCTGAAATCATCAATCAGCGTCTCCTCAAAATCCGCACGATCGCCGGAAAACGGCATCGGCAGATCAATAACAATCGCCTCCCGTGGATCGGGGTCCGTCAACAATCCGTAGCGGCGATCCAGACGCGCGAGGTCCAATTCAATCGTCGCACTGCCCGCCACGACGCCGTAATCATCACGCGCCGCAAAAGGCTGCGACATCTCGCCTTGCGCGTCGGCCTCAATCGGGCCGGTGAATTCAACGGATGGGGCTGCATCGTCCAGCAGGAGGATTTTCCATGTCTGACCGCCCGCGCCTTCAATGGTGATCTCACCCTCTTGGGTCACCTCAAAGCCTTGTTGCTGGTCGGTGGCGGCACCAATATCTTCAGTGCGGCCTGACACGGTCTCCGACACCGTCAACGCGCCAACGTCCCCATAAAGACGCAGCGTTATAAACGAGCCCTGCGGCACCTGCACGCGGTTGGCAACAATATCCGCCAGATAAAGAGTGGGTTTTCCGGTGTAGGCCGGCGGTTCGATCCAGCCTTCCCAGACGGGTCCAGTGGCCAGCACATCGCCGCCCACGCCAACATCCGCAACAGAGCCGACCCGCCAGATCGACCCGAACAACAGCGCCACCATCATGCACAACACTGCAATATAACGCAGGCCATAGGGATCACGGTCCGACACGCGCAAATCCGGCTGAACCGCCCGAGCGTCTCGGGCTTTCTGCTGCATGCGCACCAGATGGGCATTCCAGACCGCTTCGGACGCCGCATCACCAGTCCCGATCACCTGAATATCGTTGAGCGCAGCAATCG
>RCMY010005760.1_pt1 | contig 10467 bp, 7 predicted proteins | sample 2041341 | NCBI WGS metagenome assembly RCMY01 (sample SAMN09708234, study PRJNA481090) | Marine sediment metagenome, whole genome shotgun sequencing project.
GAAAAGCTGGAAGATGTTTCGGCAAGCTATCAGACAGCGTTGATGGAGTTGGCTCTTGCCTCGTTTGTTGCCCATGCTGACGGGCGTATTGCAGATGCTGAACGCAAAGCGCTAGAGGCTCAGATCGTATCTGTTGCGGGGCTGAGCGAGCAAGAGCAGCACCGCCTTCAGGCAAATATGGTATGGTTCCTTGCAGTGCCGCCTGACATGACGCTGCTGCGCCGCAAACTCAAAGATGTTGGCGTTGAAGACCAAAAGGCGATGCGTGCGGCCTTGGTGGGTGCGGCACACGCCGATGGTGTCATCCAAACTGCGCAAACCAACCCTCTTGCTCTTCAGCATTCATTCCATCAGGGCAGAGCTTACCCGCTAAGGCAGGATAAATATGCTTATACTCAAACGCGCTCGGTTGCTCGATTGCGCGGCCGATATTGATTCAATGGGTGATTTGCCCTGCAATAGACCGCTTTGCACGCCCTAATCGCGACGTACAACTGACATGACATCATTGGAAAGCTTGTCAGTCTCGGCGTTAGGATCGGCGGTTGACCGACCCGTCAGCCAGAATAACGGTGTCCATCGGGATATCCCAAGGCATCGGAAGTATCGTAGGCATGGTGCAGTCTGGAAAACCGACGCCAATAACCTTGGGTATGGGGTCAAACCTTTCTAAAGTTCGATCATAGTATCCGCCGCCGTTGCCCAAACGAAAACAGGCAGCATCGACCCCAAGTAACGGTGAGATTACGATATCCGGAACGGCGTCGTCTTTGTGTGCGGGCACCGGAATATTCCAAATGCCACGTTCCATCGCACAACCTGGCGACCACGCGCGAAAGACAAGCGGTGCGTTCTTTGCGATGACCACGGGTAGGAGCACCGATGCGCCAGCATTATGTGCCAACGTCATCCAGTCCCGCAGATCGGGTTCTCCACGAATAGGCCAGTAAACGGCGATCCGCATGCCCTCCTGAGGAGCGACGACGGATTGGACGGTTCCAATTAACGTCTTCGTCATTCTAGCGCGTTCTGGTGTTGTTATACGTTTGCGTAACTCCATAAGTCGGGCACGCTCAGCCGTTCGAAAATGGGCGACATTTCGAACCGTTTCAGTATCGACAGGTTGCCCATTGATAAGCAAGTGCGCCACGCACGGGGCTGAATCACTTTGATCTTCTTCGTCCATGTTAAGTCTACTTCTTCACCAAAACGTTAATGCCATGTGTTCAAACTGCTCCGGACGGGTGCGCTAATCAAGTCTGTGTAACAGTGCTCAGTTGGACCGATTTTGGGATATCGGGAACATCTTCATGACGGCTGTTTTTCTCTTATTCTAAGCATTTTCTACGAAATACTCCGGATGCCAACGGAACAGGAGGTCGATATGGCGCATTACCGCTTGGTTATTTCTGTTAGAAATATAGTTAAGTTCGTTTAAGAGTTATACGGAACGCTTCGTACATACAAATCAAATACTTAGACGTACTTCCCGTTCCTGATGTACCGATAAAGTGTTCTTGATGTACCGAACAAGCGTTCCTGATGTACCGAGAGGCATGTTCCCGATGTACCGAGGTAATGTTCTTGATGTACCGACTCAGTACAGTGGGTTGGCTTCCACGTAGGTTTTAGCGAACGCAGTGAAGGCTGAATTCGCGTTCTTGACGGGCTGATCTTTCGAAATAGCCCATTCTTTCCAGGTTTGGAGGATGTATCCGACGTCGTACTCGGGATATTTGTGCTTCACTTTGACCATTGTGGGATGAGAAACATCCAAATCTATATGATTCGGTACAACGGGAACATCTACGACGTCAAATTTTGGCCGAAAACGCACAAGAGCCTGTTTTCCCTTAGTTTTAAATGGGGTAGACACTTGAGAAGGTTCGACGATCTCCATGTGGTAATCTGGGATCGTGTCCAGTTCCGAAATTTCGTTGATGCGGAATTTGAATTTTCGTTCGGTGTCGATAGAGCCGCATTTCTCCGCCAAACGTTTGACGCCGATATACCATTCCGGCTGGCGTCCGACGTGTTTACGAGCAAGCTCATAAAGGCGTCTTTCAAGACCCTTTGAAAGGCGAAAGTAGTCGCGATTGATAGTCAGAACGCGGCGATCTTTGACGATTGCGTTGAACATCCAGCGGTTCATTGTCACTTCGACAGCGCCCATTACACGTTCGCCGTTTCGATTCGTACGTTCGACCACGCGCCAATCTTCGATCCAGCCAAAACCACGACGCTCGCGTTCGCCGCCTGCTTCGACGTTCGTCAGGATGTTTGTGGACCGCAGTCGTAAAAGCGCATCCAAGAACAGCTCATAGGCGCGCTTTCCTGTTCCACGACCCGTAATTTTAAGAAAATCATGGGCTGAAAACTGGATGGTTCGATCCGCATCATTGCCATGCTCGATCCGCTCATTTACCAATGATGTCAGATAGATAAGGATGTCCTTGTCCCAGATCGTGGCGATGCCTTTGGGCCCGGGCTGGATCTCGATACGCACAGTTCCGTCATCAAAGATAAACGGAGTCGTCCGCGGACGCTTTTGAAGGGAGAAGAACGGAAACTCCATCAGGGCGCGCTCATCTTTGATAGGCGCGTCTGCGAGCTGGTCCAAGAAGAAGTCTACTTGTTTATCTGACAAAACTGTTCCTAATGTACCGAATCTATTTTGTTCCCGTTATACCGAGTTTTGTGTTCCCGATATACCGAATACCGAAAAATTCCTGCGGTAGGATTCGAGGCACTCAACCTACACAGGTGAGGCAGAGCTCGACGTACGTGTCAGTGCTCTTGCGATGAACTCACAAGGACATAAGCAGGTCTTAACGGAGAATATTGTTAAAATAACAGCCTTTGGGCTGTTCTAGAACCGGTCCTGTCGCGATTCCTGACGGATCAAAGTCGGCGACAGGACCGTAAAGTCGTTTAATTCTATCCTGCAGACGAATCTTGCAGCTGCTCGATAGCCTTTTTTATCTCAATCAGGAGATTTGCGCTGACATCGCCTTCCATGCCCTCATCAGAGGCCCTCATGTAGTCTTTTTTATCGTTACGCCATGCTTCCAGTAACTCCAGTTTTTCACTGCGATCCAAGTTTGGATCGGCCATCAGATCGTTCGGAGACTCGTATTTTCCTTGGTACGCCATTGCCCTTTTCCTTTCGGTTAATAAGTTACCTAAATGATAGCGCGATACCGGCGGCAAAGACATAGAAAGTCCAGCTTTTATACCTTTTCTAAAATCGTGCCATAAAGGGATGGCGCGTGTCGTCAAGTCGCACACTCTCGAAAAAGCCACTTGTCTCATTACACGACTTAGCGCGGATGCGGATTTGAAACGGGCGGTGGCGGGCGTGGTATCTTCTAGTCTAAACATCTGTTCAAATCGGACGCAGCGCATCACTAAAATGGATACACAATGCCGGTCACGAAATTGGAGAAAAGACTTTTTATTGCATTGGTAACCGACACCAATGGAACGGGCGGCTTGTCCGATGCTCAACTTGAGCGTGAGCCTGCAAACTTCCTGCGTCACGCTGCATCCCTTTCGATGACCAAGGTGGCCGACGGTTTGATCGATCCGAAACTGGTCTTATCATGGTTACTGGCGCATTTAGGCGCGTCATCGCTTTTTGTCGGTCTACTGGTTCCCATCCGCGAGGCAGGGGCGTTGCTTCCACAATTGTTTACGGCGCCGCGCGTGCAGGCGATGGCGCGTCGAAAATGGGCGTGGGTCGCGGGATGTATTGGACAAGGAATGGCCGCAGCGGGGATCGTGCTGGCCGGCCTGACGCTTTCCGGGTCCGCGGCCGGAGCAGTGATCTGCGCGTGCCTCGCGGTTCTGGCTATTGCACGTTCGGTGTGCTCGGTCAGTTACAGCGACGTATTGGGCAAAACGGTCGGGCAATCACGACGCGGTGCGGCGACAGGAACGGCGACATCCTTGGGGGCGGGGGCTGTCATCCTTTTCGCGCTGTTGCTGATGTCTGGTATGTTTGACCGCGCCACACTCGTCTTGGCCGCGATCGGTCTTGCGGCTTTGCTGTGGTTGGGTGCCGGTTTCGTATTTTCAACCTTGTGGGAAGAAGCTGCACCCGGCAAGGGCCGTGCAGCAGCATTTGCGCAGCTGAGCGTCCTGCGAACAGATCCCCAATTGCGCCGCTTCATCTGGACACGTGGTCTTTTGACATCAACAGCCCTAGCGCCACCTTATATTGTGTTATTAGGCACACAGGCAGGGCAGGGGACATTTGATCGCCTTGGCGCACTGGTGCTGGCCTCGTCGATCGCGTCCTTTGTCAGCTCGTGGGTTTGGGGCCGCTTGGCGGACAGGTCCAGCCGTGGTGTGCTGAAGATTTCCGGCGTGGTCGGTTCACTGGCAATGCTTGCGGCGGTCGGGCTTGATAGCATGGGGGTGTCGAATACGATATGGGCGCTCCCGGCAGTGCTGTTTGTCCTTATGATTGCCTATCACGGGGTAAGGCAGGGGCGGGTGATTTATTTGGTAGATATGGCCCCGAAAGACAACCGCGCGACTTATACCGCCGTGTCGAATACAGTGATCGGAATCGTTCTACTTGCGTCCGGCGTGTTTGGCGCGTTGGCATCCTTGGCAGGTGCAAAAGCCACCTTGTTAATCTTTGCCTGCATGGCGTTGGCGTCGGTCTTTGTCACCAGAGGCCTAGACGATATCAAATCCTGAAACACGGGTCACAGTCGTTCGTCGTGACAGTTCATGTCTGAGGAGCCTTCTGCTAACCTCGCGCGAGATCTATGTCACGCGCCCTCGCGAATAGGGCAAACCATCGGACTGACCCATGAACCAAACGCAGGGGACGCTACTGGCGCCCGTCAGATCACTCCTTGGCGGCACGGCGGCCTTTATGGCCGGCAACAGCTTGCTTGGTGTGGTGCTGCCCCTTCGCATGGAGGCGGCTGACTATCCGGTCGCGTTGACCGGTTTGATAATGGCCGCGTACTATTTGGGTCTAGCATTTGGCGGCTTCAAATCAAAACATGTCATCCTGCGTATCGGACATATCCGCGCCTTTTCGACATTTGCTGCGCTAACCGCTGCTGTATGCCTCGCGTATGAGTTCTTTTTCAGTCCTGCCGCTTGGGTCATATTGCGCGTTATCAATGGGTTTTGCATTGCCGGAATGACAACATCCATCGAAAGCTGGCTCAATGATCGCAGTAGCAATGAGACCCGTGGGCGTGTCCTCGGCTATTATATGCTGGTGCTTTATCTTGCGGTTGCTGTTGGCCAGACGTTGGTGAATGTCGCCCCGGTCGAGGGCGGCGAACTCCTCATGGTCGCGTCTGTTTTAATCGGGCTTTCACTTATTCCTGTTGCGCTGACCCGCCTCGGCGAACCCAACCTGAGCGACCTTCGGGTTCTTGATGTAAAGCAACTTTATCGCGCGTCGCGTGTCGGGGTGATCGGGGCCGGTGTTGCGGGTGTTCTTGTCGGTACATTCTATGCTCTCGGCGTCGTTTTTGCACGTCAGATCGGGTTGAGTGTGTCGGAAGCTGCAATGTTCATGAGCACAGTCGTGATTGGTGGGCTTGCGGCGCAGGTGCCTGTCGGTGTGTTGGCCGACAAATTTGACCGCCGCGTTGTGATGGCATGCATATTAATAGCCGTAGGATTGTTCTGGACGCTTTTATCAAGCCTGATTTCAGGCGACGTGTCGCTGGTGCCGCTCATCCTTGTTGCGGCGGCATTTGGCGGAGCAATCAGCAGTGTCTATCCGTTGTGTGTCGCGCAGACCTTTGATCGGTTGGATCGAAAATTTTACGTTGCCGCCTCTGGCCGTTTGCTAATGGTCTATTCTATCGGTGCAACGATCGGCCCACTTCTAGCGTCCGTGCTTATGTCCTATTTCGGGCCGAAGTCCTTCTTTGTGTTCGAGTCTGTAATTGCTACGTCCTATGCCATCTTTGTACTGGTTAGTGTTCTGACCGGACAAAAACTTCCCGTCGAAGGTCGGGAGAAATTTGTTCCGCTGACTGATATATCACCTGCCGCCATAGGCCTCGATCCGCGCACGGAGCCGGATGTGTCGAAACAGAGCGGTTCAGCCGACGCGTTGTAACGTGATTGCGTCGAGTGGTTTGGCTTACTCACATCACTTTACGTGATCACAGCCCTGTTTCACACCTGATTGGCAGTAGGAGATAAGACGCGCTGTATCGTCATCTGTCCAATCGGCGGGATCGGTTAGGGCGACCCACGGTTTGACGTAGTCCGCTCCGTAATAGGAGTGCCCGTGTCCGTCTGGCGCGGTGTTCGCCAGCGCCATATCCACGGCAAGCTGGAACTGTGTCACCACGGGAATAAACCGCATGTCCGGTGATACATCCGGACCGGGCGGTTCTTTCATCCACTCCGGCTTGCGAAACAGGGAACTGGAGGTAAAGAACACAATCGGATCGCTTGAATACTGCAAAAATATGATCCGCATGCTGCCCCATCCATCGGGCCCACCTGCATCCTGAAAATGCGAGGCGAAGCGCACAAGTCGACCTTCGCCGACAATCGGTGCAACATAGGCGCTGTCCTTATTGCGTGATGCGACGACGCTCTGCCATCGAATTGACGGAAATGGCGGGCCCGCCCAGAGAGCGCCGTTGATGGGATCATCCAGAAGCGCAAACATGTCCGTGCCATGCATTGAGGACCACGCCCCGAGGCTAAGACCATGAATATACAGGCGTGGTCGTGCGTCGTCGGGCAAATCGCGCCAGTAGGTGTGGATTGTGCTAATTAAGGCCTCCGCCTGATCCAGTCCGGTGCGCGTTTCCAAGATCAGCGCGAGCGGCGACTGCAAATAGGAATATTGCACCGCCACCGTCGCGATGTTGCCGCCATGCATATATTCAACGGTATCGACGGCGCCGGGGTCCATCCAGCCGGTGCCTGTGGGCATTGCAACAATCAACAGCTCCCGCTCAAATCCCCCCTGACGGATCAATTCTGCCAATGCGACATCGGCCCTTTCCTGTGCGGTGTCCGCTTGTGCGCGCCCGATGTAGACACGGATGGGCGTCAAAGCGTCCCGACCTGTAAAATTGCTGATGTCTTCGGCGGTCGGTCCGTTCAAAACGTAATCCCGCCCCGGCTGGCCAAGCGCACCCCAGTCAACCAGCGACCCAATGCCGCCCGTCAAATCACGTGAAGTGGGCGGGGGAGGGGCGTCGGCAAAAAGGTGTTGCGCGACCGTGACCGAATTGTCCAACCCGATGATAACGCGGTTCATAACCCCGTCGCGCGCCAGAATAAGCAGCACAAAAGCCGTGAGCAGAAAGCCCGCCACATTCGCCGTGCGCTCCGGCATGATGTGATACAAACGAAACCGTACACGGTCGAACAGCCATTTCAGCAAAACACCAATCAGGAAAAGGACTGCAAAAACCGCGAGGGCGAGCGCCAGCATGCGTATGGTATTGGCGTTTTCCAACAGCTCCATTCCCATGCGTTCGCGTATGCCGTTCTGCCAACTGCGGGCGTTGGCCAGACACAGGCACAAAACAGCCAGCGTCGGAAGTCCGGCAGCGATCCGCGCGATTAATACCGTGCGCCCCTGTGGTTCCGGAATTTCTAACAACCGCCAGATTGCGATGCAGGCCCGCCCGATAAGATAGCCTAGTGCCATCACGATACCGCCAAGAACCCCCTGAACCAGCCAGTCCCGCGGGATCAGGGTCGGAGTCAATGAGGCGGCCAAAAACACCAAACCAAGGCAGAGGGGAAGGACATAGAATTGATATCTTTTGGAAGAATACATAGACCCACCTTCGTCCCTGTCGCATATCTTTGCAACGAACGCATCGCCGGCTCAAATGCCTTGCGAAGCCCCTGATAATCTTCAACACACCAACCTGACCTTAGCAAATTCAATTCAGACCTGTTTTGCTATGCGCAATGTAGGATAAGTGTGTGAAATGGATATTGTTCTCATCACGACGATCATCGCGTCACTGTTCCTGATTATCGGAGCGGCAGAGCCATTGGCCGCGCGTCTGCGCTTGCCATACACAGTTATCCTCGCTCTGCTAGGCATTCTGATCGGGTCCGGCGCGATCTTTTTCCTGCGAACAGATATAACAGACGCACTTAATCCCGTCGCGGAAGCCATTCTTAACCTACCCATCAAATCGAACGTCTTTTTGTATGTGTTTCTGCCGACGCTTCTGTTTCAGGCGACGCTGGGAATGAACTTGCGGCGTATGCTGGATGATTGGGTTCCGATTATCGTTATGGCTGTTGTTGCTGTGGTCGTCGCGACCCTGAGTGTAGGGTATGCTTTGTCGTGGACCAGCACATTGCCCTTGGCCGCGTGTTTTCTGGTCGGCGCGATTGTTTCAACGACAGATCCGTCCGCTGTCGTCTCGATCTTCCGCTCCATTTCCGCCCCACGCAGGGTGGCGCGGATCATTGAAGGCGAAAGCCTGCTGAACGACGCCGCAGCAATTGCGCTGTTCGGGTTGTTCATGGGCTACGTGATGATCGGCGTGCCTGATCCGGAAGTCGGCGGCGCGTTAGCCCAGTTCCCGATGCTCATCGCAGGTGGTGCGCTGACGGGTTGGCTGGCGGCGCGTGTCACGATCTGGATCATGGCCATGCTGAGCGCTCATGAACTTGCTTTAATTTCGTCCTCTGTCGCGCTGCCGTATCTTGCATATATCGGTGCCGAGCAATTGGTCGGTGCGTCTGGTGTGATTGCAGTTGTGGCTGCGGGACTGACGCTCAATCTGGCGGGGCCGGGCCGGTTGCCGCCGGAGTCATGGATCAACCTGCGCGAAGTTTGGGATTTGCTCGCGCATTGGGCCGGAGCGCTGATCTTTATTCTGGCCGCGCTGCTGATACCGCGACTGCTGGAAGACGTTCGGGTCAGTGATTTTATTCTGATCGGTGTCGTGGTCGTCGCCGCAATCGCCGCACGTGCTGTGATGTTGTTCGGGCTTCTACCGCTTTTGACGGTGCTGCGCCTGTCCCCGGTGGTCGAGCGACCGTATCGAACAGCGATCCTTTGGGGTGGCCTGCGCGGGGCCGTCACTCTGGCGCTGGCGATGGCCGTGACCGAAAGCGTCCGCGTGCCGATAGAAGTGAAACGGGTTGTCGGTATCCTTGCGACCGGCTTCACGCTTTTTACGTTGCTCGTGCAGGGGTCCACTTTGCGCAGCGTGATCGGTTGGCTCGGTCTTGATCGACTAAGCCCGATTGACGAAGCGATGTCGCGGCAGGTGGTCGCGGTCGCGTTGCAAACTGTGCGCGAAGACGTCGCCCGGACGACAGATGATTACGCGTTGACGCATGACGTTGTGAGAACCGAGGCCAAGATGTTCGGTGAACGATTGGACGACGCTGTCACGGCCGCCGAAGAAAGTGATAATATTCTTGATCGGGATCGCATCACGTTGGGCCTCATCGCGCTTGCTGGATTTGAGCGTGAAACGATCCTTTTGAAAGTGCGTGAACGGACCATTTCGGCGCGTATGGCGGAACAAATCCTACTGGACTCGGATCGACTGATCGAGGGCGCTCGCGTCGGCGGGCGCAGTGGATATCAAAGGGCTGCACGTCGCTCAGTTGCCTATAACCGCGCTTTGCGGCTTGCCAGTGCGCTTCACACGCGGTTCGGGATATCGGCCCCGTTGGTGCGGATGACAGCGGACCGGTTTGAACATTTGTTGTCGCAGCGGCTGATTTTGCAGGATCTGGATTCGTTTATCAACGGACGTATCCGCCGCATCCATGGTCGCCGCGTCGCCGAGGTTCTACGAGAACTTTTGTCCCGCCGGATCGACATGGTTGAGACGGCGTTGGACGGGTTGCGGCTTCAATACCCCGGTTACGCAGAGGAACTCGAACGTCGTTTTATTCGCCGTACAGCCCTTCGATTGGAAGAGAGGGAATACACCTCCATGCGCGAAGACGGTTTGATCGGTGCCGAAGTTTTTGTCACCTTGATGCAGGACCTGACCAAGCGTCGTGCCGAAGCCGAGGGCCGACCATCACTCGACATAAGTCTGAAACGGTTTGAACTCGTCAGGCAATTTCCACTGTTCGCTGACCTTGATGATAAGGCCGTGCGACGGCTCGATCGGGCGTTGAAGTTCCGCTATGTCAGCCCCGACGATATCATCGCCCGCAAGGAAAGCCCGATGAAGAATGTGTTCTTTATCGCCTCCGGTGCCGTCGAATTGGAAAGCGCCGGGCAAACTTGGCGTCTTGGTCGCGGCGAGATGTTCGGCCAAGTGGCGCTGTTGATGAAGAACGCGCGGCGCGCACAGGTGCGTGCGATTGCGCCGACAACACTTCTGGTGCTGGATATTGTCAGATTCCGCGCGCTGTTGGAAAAAAGCCCGGGATTGCAGGACGCAGTTCGTGAAAGCGGCAAAAAGCGCGGCGTTGATCCTGATATTTTACTGAGTGAATTTGCCAAGGTGCCTTAGC
>RCMY010010160.1_pt1 | contig 10466 bp, 10 predicted proteins | sample 2041341 | NCBI WGS metagenome assembly RCMY01 (sample SAMN09708234, study PRJNA481090) | Marine sediment metagenome, whole genome shotgun sequencing project.
GTCTTCTAGTTTCTTTAGTATCATTTCTCGGTAATCTTTTGAATATGCCATAATGGTTATTGTATCGGATTTATTGTTCGTTGACTATATAGTCGTCTTACATTTTTTGCACATCTTGTGACAGCTTACTACTAGCGGTAGCCTTCATAAAGTCGCAAAATATCAAGCAAGTGGTCGACAACGCTGATAACAACACTGAATAAAAACCTCACTTGATAAATAAGGAATGATTCATGGACAATTCAAAAATCCCGTTACCTGATGAGATGGATGGTATCGCTAGCCATAAAAGTACCGATATGGATAAGGACGATCAACTTGTCGATATGGACAACTCAATGCTTCATACGATTAATAATGATGACGTGATCGATAATACCGTAGGGTTTGATAACTCACAAGCCGGTACTGGTGCTACTCAAGGCCTGACACCAATGCACCGCCAAAATATTGATGAATCAACCATTGATAATGTATTGGTACAAGATAATTTAGACGATAGCGACTATCCTGATATTGTAGATATCGCAGACAAAGAAGCTGCCGAACATAGCAATGATGATAATGATCTATAATTAGATCTTCAAGCTCATCTAAAAACGTTAGTCTTATCAAAAAAAGCACGCCCAATATTATTGAGTGTGCTTTTTTATTAGCGTCATAAACTGTCTGGTTTTAATCTGTTTGGATCTAAGCCCAACCATCCAGCGTGCCCGCCCAGCCTTTTACTAGGGGCGCAGACATAGCTTCCAACAGGTCTATATGAGCTTCATCAAAATTCAGTGCAGGGATGTAATGATACTCTTGCCCGCCCGCTTCGATAAAGTTCTCACGGTTTTCGATCGCCAGCTCCTCTAGCGTCTCAAGACAATCCGCTGAGAATGCTGGGCTGAGGATTTGTACTGATTTTACGCCAGATTTCGCCCATTCATCTAATATTACATCAGTATAAGGCTTGACCCACTCCTGCTTACCGAAACGTGATTGGAAGCTGATAATCCATTCATCCTCACCTAATCCTAGCTCATGAGCTACTTGCGCAGCAGTACATTTGCAGCGACGAGGATACGGATCACCTTTATCCATATAAGGCTGCGGAATACCGTGGAAACTAAACATTAGCTTCTCAGGCTTGCCATGCTCCGCTTGAAAGCGGCGAATGCTATCGGCCAAAGCCTTGATATAAAGAGGATGGGCAAAGTAATCTTTGACGATAGTAAGGTTCGGCAAATTACGCTGCTTGAGTGACCATTTAGTTATCGCATCATAAACGGCACCAGTCGAAGTCGCTGAATACTGCGGAAACACTGGTAGCATCACGAAATGATCTACGCCCTCAGCTCGCAATTTGTCCATAACGTCAGGCAGACCTGGGTTGCCGTAGCTCATTGCAGAATGGACAGACACTCGAAACGGTGCAGCATCCTTAACCAAACGCGGCTCTAACAGCGCCACCTGTTCATTTAAGATATTGCGCATAGGCGAGTCGCCATCCCAAATGCTGGCATAGGCTTCCGCTACTCGCTTGGGGCGATTGGGCAGTACGAACAGATTAAGGATAATCGCCCATAGGAATTTCGGTATTTCAATCACCCTAGTGTCTGATAAAAACTGACGTAAATAGCGCCGTACAGCAGGAGCAGTCGGCTCATCAGGGGTACCAAGATTGATCAATAAGACGGCAATACGTGGAGGCAGTTCAGGTTTCATAGAGGCACATTTTATTAGAGGTGAGGAATTAAAATAAAGAATAATAAACCGAGACTAATTATAGTAGGTAATTAACCAAAAGAGTTTATCTTAACGGTAATTAGTGTAGCATTTTATCGCTAGTAGCCGCAGTGCAAAAATATAACTAACATCATTAGCACCCTATTAAAAATAAACAACTAATGCAAAGGTTGTACTCATATGCGCATAGCCATACAATAGACTAGCTAAGATGTAGGCTATTAGTCTACTGCTTTTATTTTATTGATGACTGTCGTCTGCGAGGTAGCTTTGAGAGCACGTCCCGATCTTTCCAGTGAGCATACAACCACTGAACGCTCTACCACTGATAATGCTATAACTTTATCAAATCAAGCTGAGTCGGCAGGCTTAGTTGATGAGGTTGGCTCAGTAGGTATTGTCACACCGCAGGCTCTACATTTCGCTGAGCCACTCACCCTAGAATGCAATCGTACCCTACCTGAGTTTGAGTTGGTGTTCGAGACTTATGGCACACTAAATGCCGATAAATCAAATGCGATATTAATCTGCCACGCTTTGTCAGCCAGTCATCATGCGGCGGGATTACACAATGCCGATGATGAAAAAGCAGGTTGGTGGGACAATATGATTGGCCCTAACAAGGCTATTGATACCAATAAATTTTTTGTGTTGTGTGTCAATAATATTGGCAGCTGCTTTGGCTCAACTGGTCCAACAACTATCAACCCTGATAGTGTTAGTTCAAACGATAGCGACCCACAAGTTTATGGCCCTGACTTTCCGCTAGTTACGATTAAAGACTGGGTGAAGACTCAAGCACTGCTCTCAGATCGTTTAGGCATTGATATCTGGCACGCTATTGTTGGTGGCTCGATGGGTGGTATGCAAGCATTACAATGGTCAGTTGATTATCCTGAGCGCCTAAAACGTTGCGTAGTGATTGCCAGCACACCAAAACTCTCCGCACAAAATATAGGCTTTAATGAAGTCGCTCGCCAGTCCATCCTATCAGATCCAGACTTTAAGGAAGGACACTATCTACAAGCCGGTACTTACCCTCGCCGTGGTCTAATCCTTGCGCGCATGGTTGGACATATCACTTATTTAACCGAAGATGCGATGAAAGCAAAGTTTGGTCGTGATCTCAAATCCGGCAAATTTAACTATGGCTACAATGTTGAATTTCAGGTCGAGAGCTACTTGCGCTATCAAGGTGAACGCTTTAGCGAAAACTTCGATGCCAATACCTATCTACTGATGACTAAAGCCTTAGATTATTTTGATCCGACACGTGGGCGTTCAACGGCGACGCAATCGGAAGTAGAGAAGCCTTTAGCGAGAACGAATAACCCTTTGGCTGGAAATACTAGCAATGATAACAGTCATCACGAGAAAAACGATCTTAAGATCGCGTTTGCTCATTCTCAGTGTCAGTATTTAGTAGTGTCCTTTACTAGCGATTGGCGCTTTGCACCCGAGCGCTCACAAGAGATCGTTGATGCCTTAATGGCAACAGGCAAGCCAGTCAGCTACGTTAATATCGATGCTCCACACGGTCATGATTCTTTTCTTTTTGATATTCCCCGCTATATGGGCGCAGTCAGAGGCTTTTTGACAGCACCTTTTATCAACACACCCCTTATGAATGCACCTCTTATTAGTACTGATGACGATGCAAAAAACGCAACCGTAACCGCACCGACAGGAGCACGCTTATGAGAATGGATCATCAGTTGGCTGAGCGCTGGATTGCGCCTCAGTCGCATGTGCTAGATTTAGGCTGCGGTGATGGTGAGCTACTAGCTCACTTGCAACGTAAACTAGGCGTTAGCGGTTATGGGCTAGAGATCGATGAAGATAAGATCAATGAGGCTATTGGTAATGGACTCTCTATCATCGAGCAAGACCTTAACGATGGTTTAGGACGTTTTGCCGACGACAGTTTCGATACAGTGGTAATGGCACGAGCGCTACAAGCAGTCAAAGATCCGGACAAACTACTGCTCGATATGCTACGGGTTGGGCGTGAGGCTATCATCACCTTCCCTAACTTTGCCCATTGGCAAAACCGTATCCACCTTGGCCTAAAAGGTATGATGCCAGTATCGGAGGCGCTACCTTATGAGTGGTATAATACACCTAACATTCATCTGTGTACCTTTAAAGACTTTGAAAAGCTATGCGCTCAGCATGACATTCATATTATCAATCGCTTTGCAGTCAGCGATTCTGATAAAGGCCATTCACCTTTGTTTACTGCGCTCATACGCCAAGCCCCTAACTTGCTCGCTGATGTTGCTATCTATCGGGTCACCAAACGTTAGCTTCTAAAAGCTAACTATATAAGGCTTTTAGAAGCTATTCATAACTCAACTTTGAGCACTTTATAACCGCTGCATAATTATTTTGTAACTTTTAAAAAACTTAGCATTTGGTTTATAATTTTCTAACTATATGATTTTGTTGATTACTATTCAATAAAAAACGAATTTAAAATGAGTAATTAATATTTGAGTTTCGTAACATTGGGTGTTAAGCTAGTTAAACCATTGTCAATGACAGCCTATTACTACCGCTTATCTTGTTTATGGCTAGCCATTTTTAGTCAGTTTTTAGAGCTGCTAATACTAGTCCAATCATAAATAGGTAAGTCTCTATCGCAAACTATAATCAGTTATCACTGTATTAATCTTACGGTATAGCTTTATTTTTTGTTTATTAATTACCTATCTATTGCCTACTTTTGGAGCCGCTATGAAACTATTAAAAGCTGCCTTGTTCACTACCCTATTCTCTTGTGCTGGTCTTGCTAACGCTGAGTTGATCTCAAACGTACCACTTGATACTTCACGTTTTGAATTGATGAGTGTCACTGATCTGTCAGCTCGTGCCTCTCAAGGTAACGATCATGCACAGTTTTATCTAGCTAAGCGCTTACAAAAAGGCGAAGGCGTTGCACAGAATACTCAGCAAGCAGTCCAATGGTACACGCGTGCAGCCCAACAAGGCGTTGCTCCTGCTCAGCTTAACTTAGCAATCATGTATTTGCGTGGTGAAGGCGTGCAACCTAACTTGCAACAAGCCAAGGTTTGGTTAGAAAAAGCCGCTATGAGTGGCGATAATCGTGCCAGCTATACGCTTGCTTTGTTAGATGAGAAACAAAAGAATTTGGTCGATGCCTATAAATGGTATGACTTAGCCGCTCGCGATGGCATGTTAGATGAAAAAGTACGTACTAAAGCCCGTGGCAAAATTGGCCAATTGGCATTGAACTTATCAACTTCAGATATCGCTAGCGCTCGTAGTAAAGCGGATCGTTGGTTTCAGAGTAAGTAAGCTTTACACCATTTAATAAGTAATAAAAATCCAGCCTTTGAGCTGGATTTTTTAAATTTGAATATTGGCCTAACTTAACTGGATTTACTAACGGCTATCTCTTCACATATTAAGTCGGCAAACTCGTAAACCATGTGATCTACCTCACCATTAGCTTATCTAAAAAAAGCCTTACTTCCTCGGCACGCGAGCCATGGTATAAAATTCTGCATTTGACTGCATGTTCATCACCAGCGCCATTCTATTAGATAAACCAAAAAAAGCTGTGATGCCAGTGATATCTAGAATATCCTCATCATCATAACCGTGTTCCCTGAGTGCTGCATAATCTGCATCCTGAATAAGTTCTGGTGTTCGAGAGAGTTTTAGGGCAAATGACAGCATCTCTTTCTGTCGAGGGCTGATGGGCGCATGCAAGTAATTGACCGCTATTTGATCTGCAAGCATTGGTTCTTTAGAGAACACCCGCAAAAGCGCACCGTGGGCGACTACACAATATTGGCAGCCATTGGCGGCGCTAGTGGCAACGATGATCATCTCCTTTTCGGCCGGGCTCAACGTGCCGCCTTCTCGTTCCATAACGGCATCATGATAAGCAAAAAAAGCTCTGAACTCTGCTGGGCGGTATGCCAAGGCTATAAATACGTTAGGAATGAATTTAGCTTTTTCCTGAACCGCTAGAATACGTTCACGAATGTCATCAGGCAGGCTATCTAAAGATGGTACAGGATATCGGCTGATAGGTAAGCTGCTCATGTGTCGTCTACCTTTATAAATGAATGATAATGAGTCAAAAATATGAGAAGAAATTGCTATACCCATCAAATATAGCATATTTTTCTTTATAAAAGACAATGTGCTCTTGAGGTAGTAATTCTGCTCATATACAAGGTGAATTATCAAATATTTCGCCAAAGTATGAAAACACCTAAAGTATCACAGAGACCATATTTATATATTAAGCTAAAAATGCACTCAAAATCATATAACAAAGTCACGTTAGCATTACTTGATAATTTAACATTCACTAATTCTATTAGACTCAAAACTTAAACTTCTTAGTACATTCTTTAGAAAATTTGCTACACTACGCTCGAATTTACCAATGCCACAATCAGGTAAATGTTATTACCCTTTCTTTAAATAAATCATTGCACTAGGTTTACGACTTAGCTAGCAGGAGAAATAAATGAGCGCTACAGAACCAAGCAATATTGCAGAGCAAACCAACGTTAAAGCATCGAATCATGCCACCGTTTACGATAACAAAGTTAACAATATTGTCGTTGCTGCCCTTTATAAGTTCACTCGCTTTAACGATTTTGAGCAGTATCGCAAGCTTATTCTAAACACTATGCTCAATAACGACGTCAAAGGAACCTTGTTAATCGCCAGCGAGGGCATTAACGGTACTATATCTGGTAGCCGTCAAGGTATTGATAACGTCCTTACCTATCTGCGAACTATTGAAGCCATCGGTAGCTTTACGTTCAAGGAGTCCTATACCAGCGCGCAGCCTTTTTACCGTACTAAAGTAAAACTAAAAAAAGAAATCGTCACGATGGGCGTCGAGGACATTGATCCGTTACAGTCTGTCGGTCGTTACGTTAAGCCCAGTGACTGGAATGCGCTGATATCTGACCCTGACGTTATCTTAATCGATACTCGTAATGATTACGAAGTACAGATCGGTACCTTTAAGAATGCAGTCAATCCCAATACTGATACCTTCCGTGAGTTCCCTGAATACGTAGCCAAAGAGCTAGATCCAGCTAAGCATAAAAAAGTGGCGATGTTCTGTACGGGCGGTATTCGCTGTGAGAAGTCTACCGCTTATATGCGTCAGCAAGGCTTTGATGAGGTTTATCACTTAGAAGGCGGTATCTTAAAATACCTAGAAGAAGTACCAAAAGGCGAGTCGATGTGGCAAGGCGACTGCTTTGTCTTTGATAACCGAGTTTCAGTCAATCATAATTTAGAAAAAGGTGAGTATGAGCAGTGCTTTGCTTGCCGGATGCCTATCACAGCAGCTGAGATGGACAGCTCAGCTTACAGCAAAGGCGAGTCTTGCCCGCATTGTATTGATAAAGCCACTGAGGAACAAAAAATGCGCTTTCGTGAGCGTGAACATCAGATGCAACTGGCTTCAATGCGCGGTGAAGTTCATATCGGTAGTGATGTCGTTGACGTCATTGAAAAACGTAAGGCGGCTAAAATTGAAGCACGTCAACGAGCCGATGCTGCGAATAAAGTTAAGTCAGGTTAAAAGAACCAGCCTAAGACATACCTGCTAAATAAAAGAATTATTCATAAAAAAGAGATGGCCTATTAAGGACCATCTCTTTTTTATAGACTATTAATCATAATCATTTTACGATTTAGCTACCACGGTAAGTGTGCTATAGCCGTATGGAGATAAAGTGATTGGCACATGGTAATGATTATCGCCTTCGATATTGAAGTTAACTTCGATATAAGGATAAAAAGTTTCTAAACCTTGGTTATAGAAGTATGGCGTAGTCTCAAAGATTAACTTATAAGTACCATCGTTATCGATATCGCCTTCATTCGGTAAGAAATCATTGATACGACCAGTATCACCTGTTTTTTGCTCGCTAAGCAACTTCCAGCTACCGTTGGTTTGTTGCATCATCAGTTTTACATTGACGTTTGGCGCAGGCTTACCCGTGCTGATATCTAAAATATGGCTTGATAACTGATATTCGCCTTCAGCAGCATAACTAGCTGTAGCAGTCATGGCTAATGCGCCACCGAATGCGGCTGCTTTCATTATATTCATTTTCATAAAAATCCTGTTCGTTAAACTAAATTAATTATTATTGATAACCATTTAATATTCTAAAATTAAGCTATAGTCAATACTAAATAAAGCAGATACGTTATATTTTGAAGCGCAACTGTTATAAGTTTTTCTTGCGTGCTGTGAGCACGCTGACAGAGGCTGCAAAAAATATATAACAGCGTCACAGTGTCTATTTTGTATCGGACTGACTGTATAAAGTTCACTAGTGAACTCAGTCGTGTAGTATAAGTTGCCAAACCTAATTGACCGTAAAGAAAATGTTAACTTATATAACAAACAGTAAGTGCGTTACTATTTATTGGATAGCTATGTTTTTAAAATGAAAAAAAATAGCAGATAATCTCAAGGATCACCTGCTATCAACTAAAAACAGCTGTCAGCTAAAAGAAACTTATTTTTAGAATAAGATACGCACTCGAATGGTCTCTTCAACATCTTTGAGCTGATCAAGCGCGGCATCAGAGTCCTGATAATCAACATCCATAATCAAGTAACCCACATCGCCTTCAGTCATCAAACTTTGCGCTAAGATGTTGATATGCGCTTCAGCGAACAGACGGTTAATCTGTGACAGTACGCCTGGTACGTTTCTATGAATATGCAGCAGACGATGCGTCCCTTCTTTAAACGGAATAGAAACCTCTGGGAAGTTGACAGCGGTAACCGTATCACCTCGATCAGAATAGCTGACAAACTTTTCAGCGACTTCTAAACCAATATTAGCTTGCGCTTCTTGAGTTGAGCCGCCGATATGCGGAGTCAAAATCACATTATCGAATTTACGCAATGGTGATTCGAACTCTTGATCAGCAGACTTTGGCTCTTTTGGGAATACATCGATAGCTGCGCCTAATATTTTACCGGACTCAAGTGCTGCCGCCAAATCATCAATCTCGACACAAGTACCACGGGCTGCATTGATAAAGTAGCTGCCCTCTTTCATTTGCGCAAATTGCTCCGCTTTCATCATATAGCGAGTGCTTGGCACATCAGGGACATGTAATGTCACGATATCAGCTTGGCCCAACAGTTCCTCCAGGCTACCCACTTGATGGGCATTACCGAGCGGCAGCTTAGTCACCACATCCTGATAAATAACCTTCATACCGAAGCTTTCTGCTAATACTGACAGCTGTGAGCCGATAGAGCCGTAACCGACGATACCGATAGTTTTACCGCGTACTTCATGAGCATTGGTAGCAGACTTACCCCAACCGCCACGGTGTACGGTAGCGTTTTTTTCAGGAATGCCGCGATAGAGCATAATAGCTTCTGCCAATACCAGCTCAGCTACTGAGCGCGTATTGGAATAAGGGGCGTTAAAGACCGGAATACCTAACTTGCGAGCAGCTTCCAAGTCAACTTGGTTAGTACCAATGCAAAAACAGCCGATACCGATTAGTTTTTCGGCATGCTCAAGCACTTCACGAGTTAACTGAGTACGTGAACGTATACCTACAAAATGCGCGTCTTTAATTTTTTCGATCAGCTCATCTTGATCTAGTGCATGGCTAAGGTACTCGATATTAGTATAACCTGCGCTTTCTAATATTTTTAAAGCGTTTTCGTGTAGGCCTTCGAGTAATAAAAACCGGATTTTATCTTTTTGTAGTGATAGCGCCATGTGAAAACTGTCCTATAGTTGACTAAAAAATAGTTTGCATCAATGCAAAGAAAAATAGTTTAATCATCTTACACAAATTCAGGTCATGATGTTAGAGGATAAGACTAAATAAATAGTTACCATTTTATTCAATGATATTATTTACAACTGTAATGCTCGCTTAGTTCTACCCTAGTATTATGATAATATTGTTATTAATTAATGCTGACGTCTATTATCTTATATAGTCGATTCACTTTAAAACCGATACAGTGCTACTGGGATATATTTTGCGCAGCGTAGACACAGCAAGCAAGTAAAATTTATACCAGTAACACGACAATATTGACGTATCTATTTTATTTCGGACTGACTATAGCGAGTTTTTATCCTTTAGCTTTTATCGCAAACCTATACTATCTGAGACCACCATGACTGTATCACAGACTATGTACGATCGACCTGCTCACGAACGCACTCATGCTGCAGACCAAGCTGATACTAATGAGGCTACAATCAAAAAGTCTGTTGCAGCTGCCAACACTGCCGCTGTACAAGCTATCTTAGAGTCGCTTACTAGCGACCATCATTTTGACGATAGTCAAATCAAAACCGATAGCGAAAGCCTAGAACATTGGGGCAAAGACTGGACTAAGCAGCGTCTGCCATCGTCTTTCCAAAGACTACTGAGCAAGTACAGACCATCGTGCTACTAGCTAATGAGCACAAGGTAGTGCTGACGCCTAGTGGGGGTCGTACTGGTCTATCCGCTGGTGCTGTCGCGGCCAATGGCGAGATAGTCGTCAGTATGGATAAGATGAATCATATCGGTACTTTTTATCCAGCTGACCGCTTGGTTGAGATTGAAGCTGGCGTGGTCACTCAGCAGTTACAGCAGTTCGCAGAGTCCAAAGATTTATATTACCCGGTCGACTTTGCCTCTGCAGGCTCTAGCCAGATGGGTGGTAATATCGGTACTAATGCTGGCGG
>RCMY010005762.1_pt1 | contig 10464 bp, 9 predicted proteins | sample 2041341 | NCBI WGS metagenome assembly RCMY01 (sample SAMN09708234, study PRJNA481090) | Marine sediment metagenome, whole genome shotgun sequencing project.
CGGCCCTGTCGTCCGGCGAGGACTTCGATCTCGGACTCGACAGGAGCTCGACCGGGCGTCACGACGGCGGCGAATCGGTCCAGCGACCCCTCGCCGAGTGAGTGGGTGCCGGCGATGTCGATCGGGTTCTGAGTGGCGACGAGCATGAACGGCTGGGGGAGTACATGGCTGACACCATCGACGGTGACGGTGCCCTCCTCGGCCAGTTCGAGCAGCGCAGACTGTGTACGCGGGGTGGTGCGGTTGAGTTCGTCGAACACGACCACGTTCGCGAACACCGGGCCGGGCCGGAAGACCATCGAGGTCGGGGCGCCAGCCGCGCCAGCCGTGATCGACGTCGACGGCACCATCGAGCCGGTGACATCACCGGGGAGCAGGTCCGAGGTGCCCTGGATGCGACGGAACGATCCGCCGACCGATGCGGCGAGCACCTGGGCGAGCAAGGTCTTGCCGACGCCGGGAATGTCCTCGATCAGCAGATGCCCGCCGGACAGCAGGGTCGCCACGGCGGTCGTCACGACGTCGTGCTTGCCGGCGATCACTGCGTCAGCGGTTGCGACCAGTCGACCGGCGATACCTGCTGCATCGGAGATGCTCATGGCCGACTCGCTCGTCGAGACGTCGGCGGTCAGGAACGGGGCGGCGGGGGGCGGCAACGTGTTCACCCCTCTGTATCGGCGTCGGCGTCAAGACTCTTGACATCTCACTCGGTCGGTCGCCGAACGTTCACATCTGAGCGAAGGCCGTCGTGGCGCGGAACCCAGTGCTGTGTAGGAAAGCGTTCAGAGTGTCCCGGTTGAGCACTTCGAGGGCACCCCAGGCGCTGAGAGGCCGAACGTTTTGGGACAGGTCCGACGAAAAATACTGCCGGCTCTGTGTGGCGAGCAATCGCCTCGTCAACTGTCGTTCTGAGCGCTTCGAGTGGGCGAGCCGAGCGCAGCGTTGTCTGCGCCTCAGGAGGAATCGGGTGCGAGAAAGCGTTCGACGGCCTTGCGTGTCTCTCTGGCGGCGGCGTCCATGTCGAGGGTGGCACCGTACGCTCGGGCGCGTTCGAGTTGTTCGGCTCCGAGCTGGGCGGCCACCCAGATCGGACGATCCGGTTGCCGGATGACGCGGGTCACGGGTGCAAACTCGGTGGCGTCGACGGCTGCCCAAAGCGCGGCAGATGTCTCTGGCTCGCGATGCATGACGGGTAGGAGTGTTGCGATGGCTTCGATGACGGTCCAGACGTGTTGAGGAGTGCGTCGGCGAAGTGTGCGGTCGAGTGACTCGAGCAAGGCCGGCGTACCGACCGCAACATCACCGGTGCGACTCCGCGACGTGCCGCGCGGGACGAGAGCTTGAATGAGTGTCAACTCGTTGTTGGATGCCAACGCCAGCTCGTAGCACTCGTCGACGAGGTTGAGGTTCTGAGGCTGCTCTTCGCTGGGCAACGTGGCATAAGTGAACAGTCGGGCACTGGATTTCATCGAGGGATTGCCGTGTACGTCGGCGAGACGAATCGCTGCTGGGTCGAGCGCACGCACTCTCGCGAGCGTCATCAACGGTTGATCATCGGCAGCCAGCGCGGCGTCGAGCATCGGGCCGTACCACTTCGACGCCTCGCTCGGGTGGCGATGCATGCGCACGTAGTGCAGCACTGCGAGGGCACGGGGGTCGAGCTGCGAACGATCGAGCTCGTCGATCGCCTCGTCGCACTCGTCGAGCCGAAGCGCGAGCGCCCGGCCGGCTGCGGCTGCCAACGTCGTGTACGGCGTCTCTCCGGGCCCGACCCCGATCCGTGTGAGCGCATCTTCGGCCCACGCCGCTGGCCCGATCTCGCCTCCGACGAGAACGACGAGAGCCATCGACCGCATCGCGATTTCCAAGAGCTTCACATCACCGTGTTCGGCGGCAAAGGTGACGGCGTCGCGGAGGTTGCTGCGCTCGGCCTCGAATCGAGCCCAGGAGGCGGCCTCATCGCGTTCGAGGACCCCCAGCCCGATGACGCTGGCGAGATCAGCGAAGTACTCGCAATGCTGATGCGGAAACTCGGCGGCCGGGGGTGAATCGCTCAGCAGGGTCTGTCTGATCGGTTCGAGCATCACGAAACGCGACCGGTCGTGCTCGCGCATCAGGAGATGGTGCTCGACGAGCACGCCGAGGTGGTCGACTACGTCCGCCTCGGAGATGTCGCTGCCCATCGCGATCGACTCTGCGGCAGCGAGATCGAAGTCGCTTCCGAACACGGTGAGTCGACACAGGGTGTCCTTGGCGCGTGGAGGCAGCTGTTCGAGCGACCAGTCGAGCGCAATGAAGAAGCTCGTGTGACGTGTCGAGCGACCATCTCTCGCCGAGGTCGGACCTGCGTCGAGCGTGACACGTTCGAGCGCGAGCCTCGGGTGACGTTCGAGGCGATCGACGATCTCGCGCACCGACAGCGCACGGGTCCGCGCCGCCGCGAGTTCGAGAGCGAGCGGGTAGTTGTCGAGCGTGGCGCACAGATCCTCGACGTCGGGAAGGGACAGTGTTCCTGCGCCTGCCTGAGCGGCACGAGCCATGAACAGTTCGACCGATTCGCTCTGGGTCATCGGTCCCAGCTCGATGGTGTGTTCAGCGGGCAGTGCCAGGCGGACTCTGGTCGTTGCAATCACCGCCGCGCCCGGGCAGTTGGCGAGCAGCGCGGCGACGAAGGCGACAGCGGCGGTCTGCACGTGCTCGCAGTTGTCGAGGATGAGCAGAGCAGTGCGGGCCGTGAAATAATCGACGACCGAGTCGGTCGTGGAGGCGGTTCCCTGTCGGCCCATCCCGATCGCAGTGGCGATGGCCGGCGCGATGTCGCCGTCGTCCGGAGGAAGTGCTGTGAGGTCGACGAACCAGACGCCGTCCGGCCACCGCTCGTCACCCGTTGATCGACGACCGACCTCGAGCGCGCATCTCGTCTTGCCGATGCCACCGGGTCCGACGATGCTGATGACCTTGCCCGGAGCGAGCCGATCCTCGATCTTTTCCACAACCTCGAGCCGATTCACGAAAGCGTTCGACTCGGGCCGCAGATTGTCGTTGCGGGGCTCCTCGACTCCATGCACACGGTCCGGCTCTCGGGGCGGACCTGTGTCAGGAGCTGTGCCCTCGAGCACCTCGACTTCGAGTTGAGCGAGTTGAGGGCTCAGTCCGACGCCGAGCTCGTGGCGCAACGCCTCTCGCGCTCGCTGGAGCGCATCGAGTGCATGACGACGGCGACCCAGCTGGATCAGCCCGCGGGCGAGTTCGAACCACAGTTTCTCGTTGGTCGAATCAGCTCGTGTCAGATCCTCGAGGAGGCGAACTGCCGACCGTGAATCCCCGCTGTCGACCAATGCCGTGCAGCGGTGTTCGAGCACTTGGCCGTAGAGGGTGTGGAATGGCGCCACGACCGCGCTCATCTGGTCGGACAATCGAAGCCCGGCCACTGGCTCAGCCCAACCCTCGACGATGAGGCCGAGCTGATCCGCGGCCACCGCCGGATCGTCGGCAAGAAGTTGGAACGACTCGTTGGCTTCGTCTTCCAGGGCGAGCAGATCGACCTCGGATCTCGCAAGGTCGATGATGTACCCAGTTGCCTCGGCACGAACGGGCCCGTCGACTCCGAGCGCAGTGCGGAGTCTGGAGACGTACGACTGGAGCGTCTTGCGAGCTGTTGCCGGCGGGTCGTCGCCCCAGATGAGATCGATCAGGCGATCGATGCCAACGACACGACCAGGCGACAACGCGAGCGCAGCGACCAGCACGCGCTGCTTCGATCCCCCGATCGGTACCAGTGCTCCGTCGGACTTCAGCGCGACCTCTCCCATCAGCTGGGCCGTCCACGCCATGTCTTGGACAGTAGCCGCCTGGATCTCGAAGGGCCTCGGCGGTCCAGCAGCAGCGATCTGCGGGGCACAGCCGTTCTGCATCCCGTATGCAACCGCTCGGTGCGACGGTGACGACCAGCGACACAGCGTCGCCGTCACCAACGGACCCGGGGAGGCCCCACATGATTCACCACACACACGACACATTCCGCAAGGCACGCGAGCGGAGGGCCCCGATGGGGGTCATCGCGTTGATCGCAGCCTTTGGATTGACGGCCGCTGCATGCGGTGGGAGCGACGACGCAGCTTCCTCGACCACAGACGGGACAAGAGAAGTCGCACCGGTTGCAACCGATGCGCCGGTCGAGACGGAGGTATCTGGGACTGATGCCGAGAGTGCCACGACAAGCGCTCCAGAGGACACGTCGGTCGAGTCCGCTCCGGCGAACACCACGAGCGGTGAGGTCGCAGGGACCTGTTCATACTCGTTCGTCGATGGGTCGCCGTATCAGTCCTGCAAAGTCACGTCTGAGGAACCCTCGGCGCTGCCGTCGACGTTCGCCCAGGGTTTCGAATCCTTCACCGTCGAAGGGACGACAACACCTGCGGGAGGTGCCCAGGCACTCGTCGGCGGAAGCGACACAGCGTTCGTGTTCGCCGGCACCAATCTGAGCGACACTGCCCGCATCATCGGAGCGACGCGAGGCGTCGGGCAGTTCGAGGGATCGACCGCCCATGCGTTCGTCCTTTCACCCGCCAACAGTCCTGATGGCCGCTTCACGATGGATTGGTTCGTCGGAGACGACCCTCAATTCGAGCCTGGCATCGATGGAGAGAGCGCCATCGTCGACGTCGTTTGCGTGATCGGCGAATCGACCGAGTCGTGCACCTACTTGGGGACCGACGATCGCTTCGTTCCAGCGCCCGACGAACGCACCCTCGTGTTCATCGATCCCAAGGGCGTCACCGATCCGATCGACGGGGTGGTCGCCTTCACGTCGGCAGCCGAGACCGGAGCGTTCCGTGCCGGACTCGTCGACGCCAACGGCCTCCGCCGCTTCACCGGGCTGAGCGACGGCACCGGCGAGTTCGACGGGGTTCTCCTCGCGGAAGAGGGTTGGGGACAGGTCGACGGCGACACCTTCACGGGCTCGATTCGGATGAGCATCATCAACTGACGCCACGCTGCTGACAGTGCGGCCACTTCGATCGGGTCGCCATCGGCAGAGTCGGAGCGTCAGCCCCCACCTCTACAGACCGCCACACACCGGCGGTCCGGCGCCGGCCGACCCCTCCGGGCCGCTACAGAATGTTCACTGCGTTGACTGCCAGAACCTACGCGAAATCGGCACGTCGGCGCTCGTTCAGGGGCGCAATATCAGCCTGCAGTAGTGACTGGGTAGTGCTGCTTGAACCTGTGTGGCGCGGGCGAGCACCAGTCGACGCTGTCAGGTGGCTGGGGATCCGACACGGTGTCGGTCCGTGATTGTCCGCCACGGTTTCGCGACGGCCAGCCATGCGAGGGACCGATGGCGGCAGATGAGATCCGTCGCCGGATCTGTGTCACTCCGTCGACCGGGTAAGCGTTCCTGACGCAGGCTCCTCGTCAGGTGTGTCGTCGCCCGTCAGATCTTCCACGGTCAGGTCGATGCCCGAACTGCGGGCGACGTCGCGGATCGAATCGAGTACGGCGTCGAGGTCGGCCCCGGCCGGAACGGACAGCTGTGCGGTGATCTCGAACCGCTTTCCTCCGTCGGGTCCCGGCAGGTCGGTCACGGTGCCCAGGCGCGAAATGCTGATGCCGAGGTCGCTGATCGCTGTCGAGATCTCGTGCACGACGCCCGGTCGGTCATCACCGGTGAGGCGCAGCCGCATCTCCTGGGCGTCGGGCGCAGCCGTCGGTTCTTCGACCTGCTGCGCAGTGACGTGCAGGCCTTGGTCACGCAGAACCAGCAGATTGGTCAGGAGTTCGTCGACCCGGTCGTCGCCGACTTCAACCACCACGACGCCCGCGAAGGTTCCCGCGATCTCGGCCAGTTCGCTGCGCTTCCAGTTGCCCGCATGGAATTGCACCACGTCGGCCAGGGACGCGACGACACCTGCCCGGTCACGCCCGATGATGGTCAGCACCAATTCGATCATGCGTCACTCTGTCACACCGTGCAGGTCGTTGGTGCAGCCCGCAGGTGGACGTTGCGCGGTCGGCGAGCGGTCTGCGTGGCGGAGCGCACAATTCGCGCAGAACAGTTACACGGATGCTCTGTTCACGGACCCCTCTCTTCGGCTACCTTCGAGAGTGCAAGCAACCGAAACCATCGCGGCACAGGCCGTAAAGCAGGAGGTAGCAATGAGCCAACGCAACCGGGATCTCGATGTTCCGATGCAGGTGAAGCAAGAAGTTCGAGCCCGAGCTCATTCCGAGCGGCAACGAATTCGAGTGGAACTGCAGACAGCTGCGCAGGACATTTCCGGCGGACTCGACCCCGCCGACGTCCACGAGCCCGGTGCGGCATGGAAGCCCATGCACCACCACGATGCCGACGTGGCGAAGAGCAAGATCGCGAAGCGCTCTGCTACCAAGCGGCACTGGAAGACCAAGATGTGGAAGCGCCGCACGAACGTGCGTCAGGCTCGTACGGAAGCCTGGCAGACAGCTCGCCAGAACTCCGGCATCGTCACCTACTGAACATCGCGACCGAACAGCTGGTCACTGCAACCATGCAGTGACCAGCTCGTCGCGTCGAGTCGACCACTCTTCTGCGGTCATCGCGTACCGGATGTGGTCTTCCCACACTCCATTGATCTCCAGGTAGCGCAACGCGACGCCCTCGTCACGGATGCCGAGTTTGTCGACCACACGACGACTGTTCGTGTTGCGTGGGACAATGCAGATCTCGACGCGATGCAGCCCGAGATGTTCGAAAGCGAACTGCACGAGCGCAGCCACGCCTTCGGACACGTAGGCATGACCGGCATGACGCCGGTCGATCCAGTAACCGATCGTCCCGGATTGCATGGCGCCCCGGATGACGTTGTTCAAGTTGACCTCGCCGGCGATGTGCTGATCGACGAACAACCCGAACTGGTACGCCACACCGTTCGCTCGATCACGGTCGCGCTGTACGCATCGCGTCGTGAATGCGGATCGATCCGTCGTCGGGTCGGGCAGCGTCGGCTGACGCAGTGGTTCCCACACCGTCAGCCAGTCGGCGTTTCGAGCACGCACCTCACTCCATGGACGAAAGTCCGACGCCGCGAGCGGGCGCATCATGATTCGACGTCCGTAGAGCCGCACGGGTGAACCCGACCTCGAAGGATGCCTCAGCGCCATGATCCCAGCACCATCATCTCAGTGTCATGATCCCAGTGCCACATGCCCGGTGTCATGACGTCGCCACCGCCATGTGACCGAGGTCGAGCCGGCGCATGATCGAGAGCACGATGCACAGCGTGCCGATGATCGTGTCGAGGTCGGCCGATCCGAGTCCAGGGTTGTGCCGACGCTCCGCCCGCGGTTCGGCGACGAGTGTGCGGAACACATCGTCGGCGTCGGTGCGGTGCAATCGGTAGTCGGCGGGAAGGTCGCTGGTGCCTGCTTCGACGATCGCGAGCGCCAGCGCGTGGCGACCGGTCACGACGACCGACGGGGTCGCGAGCACCGTCGGTGACGCACCGACGATGTCGTCGAAGTAGTCGTGGACGAAGCCGAGTGCGTTGGTCAGGTCAGCAGGCCGCGGCGGGTCGTTGGCCAGCTCGCCGTCGGCGAGCGTGACCGGCCCGAGCGGGATGGTCCAGGTACCGCCACCGGTCATGACGATGGCCACGGCCTCGTCGCCGATGTCGATCGTGAGCCCGCCGGGGTCCGTGTTCAGTGTGCTGATCGCGCCGGCCGCCCCGGGGTTGGCGGGGGCGACGGATGTCGGGGTGTCCGGCTGAGTCATGGCGACACCTCGTTCACATGGTCGACCTCGTTCACCCTGTCGTTCACCCTGTCCGTCACGGGGTCCATGTCAGCGACGTCGGGTGCCGGCGGCTGGAGTCCGTCCAGAACTGATCGGTCGGCGCCGAGGCGGGCGAGTGTCCAGCGGCCCACGGCGTCGTCGTTGCCCGCGAGGAGATGGGCGACGTGCGCGTGGAGGCACTTGACGCCTCGACGGGTGCCGCCGACACCGCCCGACGGGCGTGGGCCGACGTGGTCGGGGTCGATGGCCGTGTCACGTTCGGCTTCGTATGTGGCGTGCGCCGCTGCGATCGCGGACGGATCCAGTTCGGCCTCGGCGGAGCGGACCCCGCCGGCGGCTTCGATGCGGCTGACCGCCCGGACGATGTCGGCGCCGACCAGGTAGTACCGCGTCGGCATCGGGGTGCCGTCGTCCAGGAAGGGCGCGTTGCGCAGCACCACCGGGTCGTCGTCGGCAGCGCGCACGACGACGTCGAAAGCACTCTGCGGCGGTCGCCCGAGCAGTTCCTGGACGCGCGCTCGGTCGTCCATCAGCTCCGTCGGCGACGAAGAAACAGCAGTATGACGAGGACGGCGAGCACTGCGGGAGCAGCTCGCTTGAAGATCGACGATCCGCCCATCTCCATCAGGTCGATCGCCTCGGCTGCGGGGCCTTCGATCTTGCGGACCGTCGGCTCGGTGGCCCTCGGCTCCGTGTCAGCAGAGGGATCCGTGTCAGCAGAGGGAGTGGAAGCAGCCGAGGTCGGCTCGGCGTCCGAAGATGTTGCGACCGGCGAAGTGTCGGAGGTGTCGGAGGCTGCGGTGTCGGATGCTGCGGAGTCGCCGTCGGCCTCGATCATCTCGTTCAGGTTCTGCGCGAACTGGTCGATCAGCTTGCCGCTGACATCGCCGAGGATGCCGCGACCGAACTGGGCGATCTTGCCGGTGATGTGCAGATCGGTCGTGACGACGACCTTGGTGCTGGTCGGTGACAGGCTCTCTGCCGCAGCGGAGATGTCGGCCGAAGCGTTGCCGCGACCTTTGGTGTCGCGGCCCTTGCCGTTCAGCTTGCAGGTGTAGGCAGCGTCGTCGCGTTCGACGAAATAGGCGTCGCCCTTGAACTCGGTGGCGATCGCGCCGAGCTTGACCTTGACCTTGCCGGTGTACACCTCGCCGTCGTCGGTCTGACGAATCTCGGTGAGCTGCGCACCGGGCAGGCACGGCGCGATGCGCTCGACATCGGTGATGATCAGCCAGGCCTCGTCGATCGGCCGGTTCACAGTGAATTCGTTGATCAGTTGTTCTGCCATTGCTGCAGATCCTCCACAGTGTCGATGTCGGCTGGTGAACCCGAGCACGGTACTTCAACGACGAGGTCGGGCCGATCACGCATCAGGACTCGAGCGCCTTCGTCACCGCTCGCCGGAAGAAGCCCCCACACGGATGCGTGGAGTTTGACCGGGTTGCCGCGTCGCCCATCGTACGTTGCCACGGCGATGTCGCCCAACCCATCCGCAATCGTTCGCCAGGCCTCCGCGGTGATGAAGGGCTGATCGGCCAGGCCGACGACGACGACATCGGCACCCAGGCGCTTCGCGGCGTCGATGCCGATGCGGACCGAGGTGCTCTGACCGTTGGCCCAGGCAGGGTTGTGACACGTGATCACGTCGGGGTGATCGAGCAGGTCGGCGACCGATGCATCGATGGCGAGGTCATCGCGGGAGATTGCACCGGTGACGACGACGATCGATCCGATCCGCGCATCGATCAATCGACCGAGGGACTGCGCGATGACGGTCCGTCCGTGTGGACCGAGTTCGGCGAGAAGTTTGTGACGAACATCGTGGAACCTCGATCCGGCGCCGGCAGCGAGCAGGACGGCGACGATCCGCGTCGGTGTCGCGCCTGCTGATCGAGGCTTTTCGACTGACATCGGGCCAGCTTGGCACGAATCACGTCCATGTCATTCATGACGGTTTGATGACAAGAAATCCTCAAGAGGGGTTGAGTGTGTCGGTTTGATGACGATATGTTACTGATCCGTCACGACGGGTCGCTGTATCGACACCGCTTCTGCCAGATCGGCAGCGCCGGCCCACCGACTCTCTGGACTTCTCGCCTCATGCCTTCATCCCCCCTCATCTTCCTGCGCGCGTTCGGCGCCGGCATCGTCGCGACGATCGCAGTGCTCTCCCTGGCCGCCACGGCCTCGGCGCAGCACCCCGAGCTCCCGGTGAACGCCCTCGCCCCGGAGATCACGACCGAAGCCGACATGGCGGTGGCCGCGTACGACGTGTATGTCGAGTCCGGTGACCTCGCCGATTACCTGGTCTTTGCCGAGCATCGTGCAGCGACTGCCCGGTTCGCTGCCCGAGAGCTGGGCTACGACGAGTTCGCGATGATCGACGCCTGGTCTGATGCCAGCCTCGAGCACCAGCGTGCCGTCCTCGCCGCCATGACGCAGATCGGCGTGCCGTACAAGACGAACGCCAGTGTCGAGGACGAGGGTTTCGACTGCTCGGGCTTGACCGGCTTCGCCTGGCAGGAGTCCGGCGTCGAGCTGAACCGCATCAGTGGCGACCAGATCCGAGCCGCCTCCAAAGTCGACCGAGACGAGGCTTCTGCTGGTGACCTCGTGCACTACCCCGGCCACGTGATGATGTATCTCGGCGTCGAGAACGCTGTCGTGCACTCGGTGAACACCGGCCGCAC
>RCMY010005764.1_pt1 | contig 10464 bp, 5 predicted proteins | sample 2041341 | NCBI WGS metagenome assembly RCMY01 (sample SAMN09708234, study PRJNA481090) | Marine sediment metagenome, whole genome shotgun sequencing project.
GTGGCCGACGAACAAGCAACATTCATATCGTAGCCGAAGCCCTCAATACCTAGCGCCGCCTGCACTTCCACCGCTACCGCAGGATAGGGGCGCTGCAAGTTGGAGCAGGCGACAATCACGGCATCAATGTCGCTGGCTTGCTTACCAGCCGCACTCATCGCCTCATCGGCGGCGGCTACCGCCATTTCGCACTGTATAGAAGGCTCTTCATTGCTTCGTTCGGGCAAATTGGGACACATGCGCTTTGGGTCAAGAATACCCTCACGATCCATCACAAAGCGGTTATTAATACCCGATGCCTTGACGATAAACTCGGTACTCGACGGCGCTAACGCTTCCAGCTCACCGACGGCAATCGCAGTGGCATGCTCTGCGTTGTAGTCAGCAACATACTGATTAAACGCCGCCACGAGTTCATCGTTGCTAATAGATTGCGGCGGCGTATACAGCCCCGTGCCGCTGATGACTGCAGTGTTTGGTTTCATTGGTGAGTAGTCGTCTCCTGGAAATTAAAAACGGGAGTGCAACAGCAGGCCGCGAATGCGGTCATGATACCACCTTCGATTTGCCGATTGATGATTCCGAGATTGCTTAAACGAACATTACCTTTCTGTTAGCAGGGCCAGCAGTATCTGTTTAACGCGCCGCAAATAGACAGCGGTGGCAGTCATTGCTGAGTCCAGCGCACCCGGAATATTCATTCCGATCAGCATACTTTGCACGATTTGCATATCGGCCAGCATTTGCTCGTCGGAACTGTTAACTTCGTGAAAAATACTGCGCCACAAGTCCAGCGACGTCGCAGCAGAGTTTACGTTTTCGGAGGTAGAAGATGGCGGCTGTACACGAGTTGCCAATAGAATTTCCAACACCGCAAGGTACTCAGCACTTTGATAATGCGCCCAGGCGGCATCAATAAAGCGATCTACGCGTTGGCCTAGCGTACCAGTATAAAACTGCTCGGCACTGAGGGTATCTCTGAAACGCTGCTGCGACTGCAACATAATTGCTGCAAAAATTTCTTGTTTGCCACCGCAATGACGCTGCACCACGCCGCGAGATACGGCCGCCCTACTCGCTATGTTTGCAGCACTGGCCGCCGTTGGGCCGCTTTCGCTTATCAACTCGACAGCTGCATTAATAATCTTGTCGTGCGCTTGTTTGCTTTCTGAGGTCTGCTCGCCAGGCGTTTCCGCGGCGACAGGGTCTGTGGTGGTCGACACGGCCCGGCTCCTGCTATTATCGTGCGAGTGTTAGGTAAGCTCGCAATCACGCAAAGCTTTTGCCGAGAAGCTAACAAATAACACTTTCACTGACAACTTTTTATACAGGCCGCTTGCCGTCAATCGATATTCGTTAGGAGAGAAAAAATGAAAAACCACTTTCCTGCCCAGATCACTGCCTTGCCGGCATTCGACGGTCCGTTTGATGCCTTTCAGCTAGCGGCTGACAATTGCGAGGTGTTGTTCGCGTCTTACCCGGCGCAAACCGACATTGCTCCGCATAAGCATGACACCGATAACGTTGGCGTGATCACGCAGGGTAAATTAAGCCTGACGGTAAACGGTAGTACAACGCACTACGGTGTTGGTGAGTGGTATCACGTGCCTGCGCAGGTAGAACATTCCGCCAGCTTTGACGAAGCGACATCAGAAATTGAGCTGTGGTTTAAGGTGGGCTAGCGCGGGCCGCGCAGTTTCGCGAAGCCTGTCAAACGAACAATGTAAATATCCCCATCGCGACTTTGTGGTTTTTCGCTAAACTAAGAAGTTTAAAGTCAATTGACGGGGAAACCGATAGTGCGAAAAATCATCACAGCCTTTCTGGCATTTGGCTTGCCGACCGCAGTAAACGCGGCAGAGCCGGATAATTGTTTTGACGTATTAAAAAGCAGCGGCCTGTTCGCCGAACAGACGGCGCGCGAACTCAGTCAAAGTGATAAGTTCCTGAATTGGCAATGCGCCACGTCATTTCGCAAGCACAAGCACTTTCTCGACATTGGCCTGAGCCCTGGCATAGCGGTTTACGATACACCGCTGAGCAAAGGTGGTAGCTGGAAGAAATCGGAGATTATGGCCTGGAAGGATGAGAATTGCTCAACGAAGGCCAGGAGAACAGGTCTTGATACGGCCACATTCAAGTATCTAAAAAGTAAGTCACCTGATTTGCTGGCAAGCTGGGTAAGCTGTAAAGCGGAGAGATCATCAACCGCCGAGCTAAGCTGTGCTATAGAGCAAGCGGGTAATCTTTCGATATTCAGCGCCACGTTTAATCCGGCTGTTACCGTGCAACAAACGGTTGACGATGCCGGCCCGAGTGATGCGGCAGTTAATGGCGAAGCGAATGTCGCTAAGGTGATGAGTTGGCAGGTTGCGGGAGGCTCATGCTTCCCGGCTTTGCAAGCTGGCAGCAAAATTAGCGAGGTTGCCAGTCAGTCCAGCTGCGCAGCGGATACCAATGCAAGCTTGATCGTCATGCTGGCAACCGACCGCGGCAGCTGTTGGCAGGCGGTAGAAAAAGACATTTCAAAAATAGTTATCGACGGCAAAACAGAGTTGCAGGGTAAAACAACATATGAAGCCGATGTGATTGAATTTTCTCCTACAGCCGAATTGATTACCAACGGCTTCGACCTGATCATTTCCGCTAAAAAACTCATCGAAATTGAAGGCCTACCAAAAATCACCTCCTTCGAAGCAGCGGTTGATCGCCCCGCAGGAACCGATGGCCGTAACGCCGGGCCGCTCATTATTACCGCCGCCGCAGTGGAAGGGTCAAAGCTACTTATATTCAATCACGGTGAAGACGGAATGCCCGGCACTCAAGGTGCCGAGGGTAGAAAAGGCGTGCGTGGTAGCCCCGGACGCGCCGGTGCCGACCGCGGCATGAAGGGTTGCGTGGGTAGGAAGAATGGCGGCAAGGGGCGCCCGGGTCGCATGGGTCAAAAAGGCGGGGCCGGTGGTGACGCGGGCGACGGCGGGCCGGTCACAATCGAGCTAAAAAACAAACAATTTAGCGGTGGCTATGATCGCTTTGTTGTCTCGCAGGCGCGCGTCAATCCGTTCGCCGGCGCAGATGGGGATAGCAAAGATAATAAAGAGTACCGCTGCGAAGGCACCTGCCCCGGTGCGGCCGCGCCTGGGGGTGCGGGTGGTGAGGGCGGCGAAGGTGGCAGAGGCGGCTCCGGCGTGCGTGGCAGTTGGCCTTGCGGCGGAGTTAGCCCAGGCACCAAGGGCAAACAGGGGAAATCAGGCCAACCTGGTAGAGACGGTAAGGGTGGGGAAGCAGGGTCTATTTTGATTTTGTAAAGCTATTGCGCATCCTCAAGCTCGACCCAGCGATTGGTTGCCTGCTCTAACGCCTGCTGTGCAGCACCTAGCTGGTCCAGCACGGGTTGCGACTCTGCAAACGACGCGGCGTAGAAATCCGCTTGGCCAACGCGCTGCTGTAGCTCGGTTATCTCCTTTTCGAGCGCTTCCATTGTTGCCGGCAGCTGGTCTAATTCATGCTGCAGCTTGAACGTTAAGCGCTTTGTTTTAGCTTTGTCTGGTTTCGCGAGCGTGGTTTTTTCTATTCGTTGTTGTTCCTCTTCCTCTTTCTTCACCTTTTCTTGCTCATGATTTCTGGCGAGAGTCGCCGGCGATTCGGCAACCAATAACTTTTTGCCGCGGCGCGCCCAATCGCTGAAATCACCAGGGTATGTTTGTACATTACGGTCGTCTTCGAATACCAGGGTGCTGGTCACGACGTTATCAAGAAAATCACGGTCATGGCTGACGATAAGCAAGGTGCCATCGTATTGCACCAGGCGCTCTTCCAATACTTCCAGCATCTCTACATCGAGGTCGTTAGTCGGCTCATCCAGCACTAGCAGATTCGCTGAGCGGGTGAACATTTTCGCTAACAGCACGCGATTACGTTCTCCACCCGACAACGCTTTGACCGGCGTTAGTGCCCGTTTTGGTGAGAACAGAAACTGCTGTAAATAGCTGATGATATGTCGGTCGCGGCCGTTAACGCTAATCTGTTCTTTACCGTCGGCGACATTTTCTGCAACTGACTTGTCGAGCTGTAAATCGTCGCGTAGCTGATCAAAATAGGCGATATCGAGATTGGTACCAAGTTTAACCGAGCCCTCATTCGGCGTTAATTGACCTAACAGAATTTTGAGCAACGTGGTTTTGCCAACGCCGTTATTGCCGATCAGTCCTATGCGGTCGCCGCGCATTACCTTGAGGTTGAAGTCTTTAACCAAGGTGTTGCCGTCGTAGCCATGCGTCACGCTGCGCGCTTCAATGACCTTACGCCCGGACTGGTCTGCCGAGTCGACGTGAATGGTCGCTTTGCCCTGCCGCCCTACCCGCTGCTCACGCTCTCTGCGCATCGCTTTCAGGGCGCGCACTCTGCCTTCGTTGCGCGTACGGCGCGCTTTGATACCTTCCCGAATCCAGCTTTCTTCCTGCGCCAGGCGCTTGTCGAACAGCGCATTGCGCGTGTCTTCTTCTTCGTTGGCTTTTTCTTTGAGCTTGAGATAATTTTGGTAATTGCCCGGCCAGCTCAGCAAGCTGCCACGATCGATCTCAACGATACGTGTGGCGACCCGCTGTAGAAAATTGCGGTCGTGGGTAATAAACAATACGGCGCCGGCATAGCTTTTAATCACATGCTCCAGCCACTCAATAGTGCTGATATCCAAATGGTTAGTTGGCTCATCGAGCAATAACAAGTCAGGTTTCGACACCAGCGCCTTGCCGAGCGCAACGCGCCGCTGCCAGCCGCCTGATAAGTCGGCCAGCTTGCTGTCGGCCGGCAGATCGAGTTGCGAGACTATCGTTTCGACCTGTTGGTCCACTTGCCAGCCGCCACTGGCGTCAATGTCTGCCTGCAGCTCATGTAACTTATTCATACCACGATCGTCAAGCTCGGTGACAGCCAAAGCATTGTATTGGTCGATCAAGCCCTGCTGTTTAGCCAGGCCTTCGCGCAGCACATCGGCCACCACGCGCTGCAAGTCACCGGGTAAGCTTTGCGCAAGCTGGCTCATCCGCAAATGCTCGCGGAAAGTACGCTCGCCGCTGTCGGGCGTAATGCTGCCATTAATAATATTCAGCAGCGTCGACTTGCCTGCGCCGTTGCGGCCAATCAGGCATATTTTTTCGCCCGGCTCGATGGAGAAGTCGGTATTGTGCAACAGCGGCGTAGTGCCGAATTCAATCGAAATATTGTCCAGACGAACAAGTGTCATATATTTATTAGTCAGTAATTAACGCAGAGATTTTGCGCGGAGGAGCGAGGCCAGCACGTTTTTATAGCTGCTAGCCTCGCTGTAAGTCTGCTATTATATAAAGCGTTGCAGCCGTTTGGCTGTATTTTTTTGCCTCATGTATTCTGCTCACAATAAGGTCACAACAAATAATGAATTTTTTCGAAGCGTTTGTCCTCGGCATCATCCAAGGCCTCACGGAATTTTTACCGGTTAGCAGCAGTGGTCATATCGAATTGGGCAAAGCGCTGCTAGGAACGCAAGAGGTCGGCATAGATTTTACCATTCTAGTACATGTTGCCACCGCGCTCGCTTCGGTGCTGGTTTTTCGTAAGGACATTGTCGAAATTATCGTCGGTTTGTGCAAATTTAAATACAACGAATCCTGGGAATACTCGCTGAAGCTAATTATTTCTGCCATTCCGGTCGCTATCGTCGGTTTGTTTTTCAAAGACGAGGTAGAGTCGTTGTTCGACGGTCGGCTGGTGCTGGTAGGCAGCATGCTGCTGGTGACCGCGACCTTGTTGTTTCTAACAACTTTGGTGAAGCGCACCGATGAGCCGGTCGGCTGGGGTCACGCTGTGATCATCGGCGTGGCGCAAATGGTCGCCATTCTGCCAGGAATTTCACGCTCGGGGGCAACGATTGCCGTCGCACTTTTGATGAACATCGACCGCGCCAAAGCAGCGAAATTTTCGTTTCTGATGGTGTTGATCCCTATTTTTGGGCAAGCATTGCTCGACACCAAAGACATCATCGAAGATCCTGCGTTGTGGTCGCTGCCGCTTGATGTCACTCTGGCTGGCTTTGTTGCCGCGTTCTTGTCTGGCCTGTTCGCCTGCACGGCGATGATTCGCATTGTGAAGCAGGGCAAGCTGTACTATTTCAGTATCTACTGTGTCATTGTCGGCTTGATTGCGATTTTTGCTTGAATTTGTCTTTAGGGCATCTCTAGTAGTACGAACGAGCTAACGCTTCCGTAGTATTTACATATTGCATTGACTCTCCCAAACTGCTTTTGCTGATTAGCGTCCGACACGAACCAAGGTGTTAGGCAGGACGGCGTAGGACGCGCTAGGAAAGAGAACAGGAAGCTCACCGTGGCAGCCGAGGGTAATACCGAAGCGCAAGGAACAAGTGCCAAAAAAGCCGCTTTGCGTGGCCCACTGGCGAAATTTGTTTGGGCAGTGCTCGTACTCGCGCTTATTGCCGCTGCTTATTCTCTCACGGTTTTCGACCGACTTGATCAGGCCCGCGAGCACGACCTCAGAAGCCTTCATCAAACCGCGCAAGCGGTAGAGCAGCTGCTCACTAATGCTAAAAGAACACTAAAAAGCTTGAATGCGCGGCCCGACTACGCCTGTGAATTTTTTAAACAACAACGACGTTTGACTCTTGTAAAACCTTTGGATTGCAAAGATCTGGGCAGGATCAACCTCAGCACCACCAAGGTACATATCAACCCTGAAACGCCGATGCCACGACTTGAGGGGTCCTATGAATCGGATCAGGCAGAGTATCAACCGCCGGCCAAATTTACTATTAGTATTCGTCTCGACCAGGTCTTGAAAGACGCGCCGTTTGGCGACCGTTTTGATGCGATTCTGGTCGCCGACCACGATGGCCGAGTGATTGCTCAACACCGTCCTACCCGTATCTCCTTGTTTCAACCACCGGGAAAACCAACCGATCAAACTCTACTTGCGCTGCGCGTTGAACACCTGCACGGCTTGCAGCCAATAGCTGTCTCAAAAAAGGTTGATGCCAGCAACCCAAGTCCAGGGCATGTAACTTCTATAAGCAAGGTAGAGCTGGCTGGCGCTACCTATATGTTGATGTGCCAGCCACTGCGCCTTGACCTCGACCAAAAAAATACCGTGCAGAACTGGCGCTTATGCGGGCTTGCCGGCACCGAGCGCTCGCTTCGCCAGGCGCTTGAAATCGCATCACCATTGGTCGTGTCGATGTTAGCGATGGCATTGCTTGCCGTACTAGCATGGCCCATATTCAAGGTGATAACCGTCGCGCCGCGAGAACGTCTACGCTTTATCGACTTTTATTTTTTGCTGCTGGCAACCAGCGGCATTCTTATGGTCGCCACCATCGCCGTCTTGTCCAAGGATGCCTCCGGCGAATTGTCGAGAGTCTCTGCGGAACGTCTTGAACAACTTGCAAAACAAGTAGAGATAAACCTGATAGCGGAGTTGCTGGACATAAATGCTCAACTGAATGACTATGAAAAACGCTTGGCGCAATCTCAACCCGAATATCGAACCATCCACAATTACGTGAAGAACAACCTCAACAAACACTTGGTTCTTAAAACAGCAAACCTGCTCCAGCCGCTACCGAAGACGCAACAGACTCACTATGCGACAGAAGTCATAAAAGCATTGCACTATCCTACGATCTACCCGTACCTCACCTCTGTGTACTGGATGCGGCCCTGCGACGGCAGGCAATTTATCAAAGCCACGGTAAGATCGGAAAATACACCCGCAGTTAAGCTCGAAACGCGCGGCTATTTTCAAGCCGTCAAGCAAAATCGCTTGTGGAATATTAATGATAGTCCGCTCTACGTGCAAACGGCTGTCTCCTTTACAACCGGCAATTTTTTTGCGGCCCTATCGGCTCCGTCGGGTCTCGACTTCTGGAACGTTGATCAACTTGCCGATATAAGCTCCAAATGCCGGGGAGAATTAAGCACTAATGTGGTCGCGGCCATTACTGCACGCCCTTTGTCAATGACCCACCCAGTGCTGGCGCCTGGTGTCGGATTTGCCATAGTTGATGCTAGCGGAAAAGCCGTTTTTCATTCCCACGAAGGGCGTGCAACGTTAGAAAATCTGTTAGACGACGAGGGTATATCCGCCCGTTTGCGGGCAGCGCTGGTATCGCAGGCAAACGTGCATTTCAGCGCAAATTATCGCGCTAAATCGCATCAACTTTACGTCACGCCCTTGCAACAATCATCGCGAACAAATATGCCCTGGTCAATCGTCACTTTTGTTGACAATGAAGTCATTCGCACTGTGAGCTTTGAAATACTGGCACGGGCGACCATTCTGATAGCTCTTTACTTGTTTATTCTCACGGCCGCAACAATCGTTTATCTGTTGTTGTGCAGTCGTGACACACCCCGTTGGTTATGGCCGCTGGCCAATATCCCCAGGCTAGAACGCACTCAGATATACTACGACGTAGCGCGGCTGCTGGCCGTCGTGATACTGATCGCTGTGCTGACGCTGCGGAACTTAACCGGCGATGCGATCCTGCTGCTTTGCATGACGGTGCCGATACTGGTTTTGATTCTCGTCATCGCTGGTTTTGCTATGTTTACGCGCAAAAGCATCGATGTAGCTTTTATTCGACAGGCAACATGGGTTCTCGTATGCCTGACAACGGCTACGACAGTGAGCTGGTATTTTTTTGCTCGCAGCGAACATCACGACTGGTTTGCTGCCGCTGTCGTTTGCGTGCTTATTTGTGTGTTTGCCCTGCGACCGTGGCCAACGCATTCCTGGGCATCGCTGGAGCCGATCGTGCCACGCCTGTGGAAGTGCTGGAACTGCCCGCTCAGACCCTATATGTTGAGTTCGGTGCTGCTGTGGTTGATTATCGCTGTTTTACCCGCTTACGGCTTTTTCAATATTGCCCAGCAAAGCGAATTGTCTTTGCTGGCCGAGCTGGAACAAAGTTTTTTCCAGCGTGCCCACAATCACAGAGCACTTAGCCTTGAAGATCAATACCGCAACGTCGAACTACCTGATAAACACCGCAAGGATTTCCTCGCAGGGGCAACGCGCCGATTCGGCGTCTACGATGCGTCACTATCGACGGGGCAACAGCAACGCGCCGCAAGCGACACAAAACCCGGGCAAAACTCTTTCAGCAGCAAGCTATGGGAAATTGTCAGTCGCTACCAACCCCTTTATAACGATACAAGTCTCTACGCACGCCTGCGGGAATCGCAACGTAAACTCGACGCAGCGGTTACAAGCGATCAGAATCCAGCAGCTACCAACTCACTGGCGCTAAGCCAACCGGTCGACAGAAATCCGCCCTACTCTTTGCCAATCACGACGCCCACGTTGGGGTCGGCTACGTTTTTCGGCTCACTGGCAATACTGGTGTTCCTGTGGGTTTGGACAGGTTACGTGGCGCGGCGACTGTTTTTTGGCGAACTCGGTTCAATAAACGTCGACGGCATGCGCCTGCACAATGTTGTTGGGCATGGCGTTGAGCGCCACACGCTGGCGATTATTGGCTCGCCGTTTCAATATCGTTGGCTGCTGGACGAGGACGCAGAGCATGACATCGTAGATCTTTCCAATGCAACTTTGCCCGCCACTGCAGAAACTGATTCCAACCAACCAATAATGTGCGTGCACCTCGAGCAGGCGTTACGCAACCATGAACAACAGGCCAGAGCGTTGCAATTTCTTGAAAGTTTGCTGGCATCAAAGCAGCCCAACATCCTGCTTGTTTCTTCAGGCGACCCCGCGCCGCTAGTGGTAGCACTCGTGAGTTCTGGCAGCGAATCGGAACATCCGCTGCCGCAACAGCTGTATGCAGTCGAGGAAAATCAAGCGCGCTGGCAACGGCTGTTAATCCACTTTGAAATACGGTATGTGTCTGCCATAGGATCGCTGAGCGTCGGTATCGAAAGGAAACGCACACTGTCACAGCCACCCGACGCAGAGTGGATCGAGCAGGAAACCAATGCGTTATATGGTTTGCACGAGATCATACACGCTTACCCAACGGCATCATTCGCCCAATCGATCAGCCGCCGTGAGGCGCTGGAAACTATTGTTAGCGTCGCTGACCCGTATTTTCAATCGCTGTGGGATCATTGTTCTAGTGATGAAAAACTGGTGCTCGTGCAACTTGAACAGGAAGGCGTGGTGATCCCGGAGCGGACGGCGACCGGCTATCGGAGCTATGGCCAGGATCACCTCGAACAGCTCCAATTCGTGGCTCGCGGCAAACAGCTCGGGTTGAGCCTCGACGAGATCACCGAACTGCTGGCGCTCCTCGATGACGACGTGTGCGAGCCAGTCCAGACTCGGATCAGTCAGCTGGTCGCCAATCGCGTCGCCCAAGCTCATGACCGGATCGCCGAGCTGGTGGGATTCACCGCCCAGCTACAGGAAGTGGCCGGACGACTCGGTGGGCACACTCCAGAAGGGGCATGCGAC
>RCMY010005765.1_pt1 | contig 10463 bp, 10 predicted proteins | sample 2041341 | NCBI WGS metagenome assembly RCMY01 (sample SAMN09708234, study PRJNA481090) | Marine sediment metagenome, whole genome shotgun sequencing project.
CAAAATGTTGGGCGCGAGCAGGAAGAGGGTGGAGGATGCGGGATCGAACTGGCCGAGCAGTTGCCGGCCCACCCATCCCAGACCCATTCCGGCCAGGGCGCCGTGCCCCGCGGCCCGCAGACCACGCACTGGTCCCGACGGCGCCGGCAACGACAGCTCATCCAGCGCAGCACTCGCCATACCGGCGGCCCCGCGCGCCCACGTGGCGCGGTCACTCACGACGACCCGCCGGGCGGGCTCTCCCGGCATGCCACTGACCTTCGCCACGAGCTCACCGGCGCGTCGCGCAGCCAGCCGGAGCGAGGCGACGAGGGCGTGGGCCTCCGGTCGCGTCGCCTCGGGCAGTTCACCTGACGTGGAGCCGCTGACCCTCCTGGCCAGGCCCCAATCGATGGGTGGCAAGGTCTGCATCAGCAGCCGCAGGACGTGATGACGCCCACTCCCTGGTCTGCCCACACCCTGGCGGCCCACCCGTCGGATGAGCCGTTGGTGAGGAACGCGAAGGAAAGCGATCGGCCGTCGGCGGTCACGGTGGTGCCGGCCAGGGTCGCGACACGCGTCAGAGCGCCCGTCTTGGCTTTCGCCACCCCGCGGGCGGGACGTGAGATGTCGTCGCTGAAGCGCTCAGCGAGCGTTCCTGTGACTCCGGCCACGGGGAGGCCGTCAAGGATCAGCGACAGTGAGGGATCATCGACGGCCCGTCGAACAGTTTGTGACAGCATCTCAGCCGAGACCACGTTGGAGCGGGACAGTCCGGAGGCGTCCCGCAACACAGCGCCGTCGGTCCACAGCGAGAGCTCCCGCAGTTGTTCCTCGATGGCTGCGACGGAGCCCGCGAAGGTCGTGGGATGGCCGGTGGCGGCTGCAAGCTGCAGTCCCAGCACCTCCGCGAAGGAGTTGTTGGAGCGCAGCATCATTTGTTCGGCGAGGACGTGCAGCGGCGCAGACTCCACGCGTGCGATCTCCTCCCCCGTTGCCGCCACAGCCACCGGCACACCAGTGACGGTGATCCCCGCTGCGGTCAGTTGTGCGGCAAAAATGGTGGCGGCCGAGAGCGCCGGGGTGCGGCTGCGCCCAACTCCTGGTTCGCGTCCTTCGTCCACCCACAGGGCGCTGAGCTGCGTCACCTGGTCGCGATAGTTGGCGGGCCACGTCTCATTCCACCCCGGATCGCTGAAGAGGGTTGCGTCGAAGGCCAGGGAGACGCTGGTGGTTCCTGCCTCCTGAAGGGCGCCGGCGGTTGATGCCGCAAGTTCCTGCAATGACGCCTGGCGCGGATAGGCGGTGGTCGGTTCGGCCGTGAGCATCGGGTCCCCTCCGCCCACAAGAACGATGCTGCCCTCGGCGGGCTGCATCACCCGCGTGGGAAAGCGCGTCTGCCGATCCATCGCGTGCATGACGGCAGTGACGCTGAGAAGCTTGGTGTTGGAGGCAGGGATGAGGAGTGCGCCGGCGTCTCGGGCGGCCATCACCTGCCCGGTCTCGGTATCCACCACCTCGTACGCCAACTGCAGGGCCTCTGCACCGGCGATGAGCTTGGTGATGTCAAGGGTGTTCAGGCGCTGCTCCACCTCGGTCCTGACCGGCAGGCTTCCCGTCTCCGCCGTCATTGGGTTCCCAACGGGTCCACCATCGGCGGTGGGAGTGGCGCTGGCGGCGGGCGGCGGCATGAGCAGCGACGGAGAAATCGTCGTCGGAGCACCGGTTGTTTCAGCACCGACAGCCCGCATAACCGGATGCCAGAACACCAAGCCGGCAATCGCGGTCACCAACAACAGGCCCACCAGAATCCAGGTGATGAGCCAGTGGCGGGCCAGACGTGAAGTGCTCAATCCTGCTCCAAACGCGATACTGTTCAATGAACCAACCAACATCCGCCGTGTGTGGATGTCTTGCCAATCATAGGAGTTAAGTCCGTGAGCGAAGACTTCGTCGAGAGCTTCGAAGTGATCCCGGATGGCCGTCGGATCTTGTTCGACGTCACTGTGGAGATCCCGAAGGGCACCAAGAACAAGTACGAGATGGACCACAACACGGGTCGAATTCGTCTTGACCGAACCCTTTTCACCTCGACGCAGTATCCGTATGACTACGGCTTCATCGAAGGCACCCTCGGCCAGGACGGTGATCCGCTGGACGCCATGGTGATCGGCGCCGATCCCACCTTCCCCGGTTGTCTCATCGAGTGCTATGCCGTGGCCATGTTCCGCATGACGGACGAGATGGGCGGCGATGACAAGGTGCTCTGCCTGCCCACCGCGGACACCCGTAGACGCCACATGTCAGACCTGGGTTCGGTGCCCGAGTACATGCTGCTGGAGATTGAGCACTTCTTCTCCGTCTACAAGGACCTGGAGCCCGGCAAGTCTGTTGAGGGCGCAACCTGGGTGGGTCGCGAAGAGGCCGAGGAAGAGCTCAAGGCAAGCTACGACCGCGCCAAGGGCACGCCGTTCGAACACCACAACGTCAACCTGCACTAGAGCCAAACGCCGGCCGCCTGACCCGGCAGCCGTGAGGGGGGAGGAGTTGCCGTGTCGCCCGCCCAGGAACCACCGCAGCCCCATCCTTCCCGGCTCACCCCCTTTGCCGGGCACCCCGTCGTGGCGGGCATTGTCCCAAGACAACCAGAACTGGTGGTGCTGACCGCAGCCTCCTGGGCTGCCGCGCTGGGCGTGGACCTGTACGTGGGGTATGTCGACCCCTCCCGGATCACGATTGAGGAGTATCCCGACGGCACCGTGCGCCACTCAGGAATGAGCGTCGACGTCATCGATGACTCTTGGCGCGGGCGCTCGGACCAGATCCAGACATTCCTCGGCGAGGTCCTCGTCGACAGCGGGGTCACGTGGCACTTCCGTTATCTGGCTGGTCGGCCCGACCGGTCGTTGACACACCTGGCCCGCGCCGTCGACGCCTCAGCGTTGGTCGTGGGCACCCACTCCCCCGGTGCATCCGCCAGGTGGCGCGACATCGTCGACGGTTCCATGGCGGCACACTTGGCGCACCATCAGCATCGCCCGGTGCTCGTGGTGCCATTGCAGGTGGTGGACTGGCACGCTGCCAATCCATGGCAATGATGGCGTCCTGGCCGGAACCGATGGGTCCGGCGGCTGATCCCACGAGGCCCCGGCGCGGCGTAACCATGCTGTTGATCGGCCTCGGTGGTGCCGTCGGGACAATGGTTCGTTTCGGCATCGAGTCGGCCGTCCCGCCGGCCGCGAATGGTTGGCCCACGGCAACCTTCTTCATCAACATCTCGGGCGCTTTCATCCTCGCAGCCCTCCTCGAGATGCTCTCCCTCCAGGGCCCAGACGACGGCTGGCGCCGTCAGATCCGCCTCGGTGTGGGAACGGGAGTGCTGGGCGGGTACACCACCTACAGCTCCTTCATGGTCGAGACCGCACTCCTTGGGGGCAATGGCCAGTACCTGATCGCGTTCGGCTACGCCGCCATCAGCGTGGTGCTCGGCCTCATCGCGGCGTGGGCCGGTATGGCAGCCGTTGGAGCGCTACACCGTCGGGGCTCGGGGATCACGGCATGATCTTCCTCCTCGTGGCCCTGGCCGGGGGTCTGGGTGCTGTTGCCCGGTTCGCTCTGGACTCGTTGATCACGGCACGCTGGCCGGCTCCATTGCCGGTGGGGACGGTGGTGATCAACGTCAGCGGATCACTGCTCCTGGGACTTCTCACGGGCTGGGCGGTCAACAGCGACGGCGGGGACGTCGCGGCCGTTCTCGGCATCGGGTTTCTCGGCGGCTACACAACGTTCAGTACCGCGAGCGTGGAGGCGGCCCGTCTGGTGCGCAGCGGGCGTTCTGTGGGCGCAGCTCTCCACGCGGTGGCCATGGTGGTGCTCGGCCTGGCGGCAGCCCTCATCGGGCTGTGGATGACGGGCCCCTGACGCAGGAGGGGCGCTGACGAACTGTCAGAGGTCGCGACCCCGGGGCATCGTCACGAGGTGACCGATAACAGCGATGACCACCCCGACCGCCACCTCGATGAAAGCGATCAGGATTTCACCGGTGGCCGTGATCCCCTGGGATGCGAGCGACGCCCATGAGCTGAAGGAAGCCACCCCGAATGCACAGAGTCCCACCCGCAGCCGTGCAACCTTCGATCCCCACCTGCCCGATGCGAGACCGAGCAGGAACCATGTCGGCAAGGACCCTACCCGGGGGCGATCGCCGCACCCGCCCCGGCATGGGACACTTGCGGAATGCCTGATCTGCTGCTGCTTCGCACCCCGTCTGCAAACCGCGTCTACGCCGGTGAGTCGGCGGCGCTCAGCGCAGCCGAACTCGAGATTTGTGCACCCTTTGCCAGCGGTATCACGGACGAGGAGTTGGCCGGCGTCGGGTACTTGGCATTCAGCACCGATGGCCTCACCACCGAGCAACTGGAGACGGTGTCCACCCAGTCCACGGCTTTCGCCCTGTTCGAACGCCACGATGATCTGCTGCGTCCCGTCGCACTTCCGAACATGGAGGTGTTGGACGATGACCTGATCACCATCCCCAAGTACCAGGGTAAGACCAACGAGCAGTTCACACGGCTGCTGCTCAACGTGACGCTGGCCTCGGTGGAGCGTCCGGCAAGTGGCCCCCGTCAGGTGCTGGACCCCCTCGCTGGGCGTGGGACGACGCTGTCCTCGGCCATGCTGCTCGGCCACGATGGGTACGGCGTCGACGCGGATGACAAAGCCTTCGAACAGATGGCGGCTTTCCACAAGACCTGGCTGCGCCGCAAGCGCCTCAAGCACACCGCTGACATCCGGCCGGTTCGTCGAGACGGCAAGGCCGTGGGCAAGCGCTTCGACGCCAGCATCCGGCTCGAGGATCGCACGCTGCAGCTCACCTCTTTCACCGGTGACACTCGTGATTCAGCGGACCTGTTCGGCAAGAAGAAGTTCGACGCCATCGTCACGGACGCGCCCTACGGCGTCGTCCACGGGTCCACGACGGACGTGCGTGGTGGAGGGAAGCGTGACCGCACACCCGCGCGTCTCCTGAAGGATGCCGTGGGCGTGTGGGCGTCGCAGTTGATGCATGGCGGGGCGCTGGGTTTGAGCTGGAACACCTTCGGGATGCCGAGGGAGGACCTCGTCGAATTGTTGCAGGGCGCCGGGCTGACGGTGAAGACCGACGGCCCATGGGAGCGCTTCGCGCATCGCGTCGACGCATCCATCCGTCGCGACCTCGTGGTGGCCGTCAACCCCTGATTCCAACGCCGGCCGGGTTCGGCGTCACCTCTTGGCGGGGCGCTCCACCCGTTGCAGGGACAGGTGCTCCAGATTGTCGGGCTCCAGATCGGCCCACTCACCGTCAAAGGTGAACTCGACGAAGGAGGCGGGCGGGAACGAGCACAGCAGCGCGTCGGACTCGCCCCTGTCACTGGCGTAACCCAACTGGGCCGCGAGCCGCGGGATCACCGGCTCGTGTGCAACCACGAGCAGCCCGGTGATGTCCTCCTCGGTTTCGCTGATGCGCTGCAACATCGTCTCCGGGCCGTCGGTGTAGAACACCTCATGGAATTCCGCCGGAATGGCAAGGCCCAGGGCTTCAAATGTCTGACGGGTACGCATGGCCGTCGACACCATGGCGTACTGCAGGCCCAGGCCCGCCAGCTCATGGCCGACGGCGGCCGAGTCGTCGCGCCCTCTCGGCAGTAATTCGCGGGCTCGATCACCGTCGGCGTTGTGGCCCTCGGTCTTGGCATGGCGCATCAGGACGAGTCTTCTCATGCCCTCCACCCTAACCACAGGTGGCCAGGGGCGGGCCGCATACGCTCCCGGGCGCCATTCTCCCCCGACGTTACGCACCTCTGCTCAACCAGACTCACCGCATCGACTGCTCGCCACGTCGTCCACCGCCGAGTGGGGCAGTGAGTGCGGAGTGTCCGGCCATTTTGCAGGCGCATCAGGGACACGAGAGTCCGAAAGTCGCCCCTGCGGGCACCGTAGAATTGGAGTTGGGCCAGCACGCCAGGTCCACAGCCGCACAGGACGGACCCCCAATGGCCTCGACTGCCGTTCCCCGGAATCCCTCCAGCCGTCGACGCATCGTCACGCGCATCCTCCTGGGATTCCTCGCGTTCCTCGGCCTGGTGATGGCGGGGTTTTTCATCTGGGCCAACATTGGCGTCATGGCAGCTGTGCCACAGCCTCTCTCCGCGGTGAAGGATGACCCGGCTGTCACCGTCATCGACCGTCCAGAAGCAATCGTGATGTCACCCGCGAACGGTGAATCGACGTCGGGTTTCGTCTTCATCCCCGGAGCGAAGGTGAGCGCTGATGCCTACGTCTCGAACCTTTCGGGCATCGTGGAGGACAGCGACATCACCGTCGTCATCACCAAGCCAACGCTGCATCTGGCCTTCTTCGACCTGCGCCCGCTGACAAGTTTCACCGACCTCGCTCCCGGCGTGGATCAGTGGTTCGTCGGTGGACACTCACTGGGGGGCGTCAAGGCCTGCCAGTTCGGCACGGATCCAGAGGTCAACGGGCTCGTCCTGTTCGGCAGCTACTGCGCCAACGATCTGTCCGCATCAGAATTGCCCGTCCTGAGCCTCGGTGGCAGCGAAGATGCCCTCAGCACACCAGCGAAGATCCAAGATGCCTCCGACAAGCTTCCCTCCGACGCCGCGTTCATCCAGATCGACGGCGCGAACCACGCACTCTTCGGCGATTACGGCGTCCAAGCCGGCGACGGCGTCGCCACCATCAGCGGCGACGAGATGCGTGGTGTTCTGACCAAGGATCTGAGCACCTTCTTCGCAGCAGCCTGATCAGATCAGCGTGCCGCCAGCGGACCTGGCCTCACGATCGAGCAGGGCTTGCTTGATCTCCAGCCCGTAGCGAAATCCTCCCAGCGAGCCGTCGGAGCGAAGTATCCGATGGCAGGGCACGAACAGGGCCGCCGCGTTCTGGGCACACGCCCCCGCGGCAGCCCGCACCGCGGCCGGGCGCCCCGCTCTCGCCGCGAACTCGGTGTAGGTAATGGGGTTCCCAGCGGCCACGTCCCGCAAAACGTCCCACGCCTGCTCACGAAACGGCCCGGAGTGTTGGCGGACCGGGATCGAGCGAGGGGCATCAACATGGCCGTCGTAATGTGCAACAACGGCCTCCCTGGCGGCCCCCATACCGGGGTCATCCGGGTCAGCTTCCGCGATGTCCTCCGGAGCTGGGCGCATGTCCGGATGGATCAGCGCGGCCAGTTCATCGACGGCTGCAGTCCAGCCGGACGCGATCACGGCATCCCCGTCGGTGAGGATGGTGAACGGCCCATCGGGCGTATCCATGGTGAAGAAGTAGCAGGTGCTCACGGATTCATTCCTTCTGTACGGCTCTGCTTCTTTGTGGCGCTGCGAACCTGCGCACCGGCCGCGTGCCACAGGTGCATGACGGCGTGGGAGCGCCACGGAGCCCACGCCTTCGAGTGCTCAGCGAGTGCCCGATGCGCGGCGGCCTTCGGCTGGCCAGGTGGAAGGATCCCGATGGATCTCGCGCCGGCCACGAGCGCCACATCCCCCGGCAACCAGGCATCCGGATCCCCAACGACACGCATGCTCACGTAGGAGGCGGTCCATGGGCCGATGCCCGGCCTCGCCTCCAAAACCCGGCGCAATTCCTCCGGATCGGAGCCCACGTGGATCTCAAGGTTGCCGTCGAGCATCCCTCGGGAACATTCCCGGACCGCTTTGATGGACCGACGAGGCAGCCGCAGGGGGCGTGCCGGGTCCAGGGGTTCGTCATCGGCTGGGTGGGGAACGTGTTCAAGGATTTGGGCGGCAGTGGGGAAGAGCCGGTTGAGCCCCGGAATGGAGGACGCCCATTGCTGGCCGGCGATGGACACCAACCGGCTGAGGTGGTCGGTCGCCCGCGTCACCGAAATCTGTTGGCCCACAACGGCGCGAATGAGGAGTTCGTGGGCGTCCACTGCGCCCGGCACCCGGATGCCCGGAGTCACCTGGAGCAGCGGGGCGAGCTGGGGATCCCCTGACAGCGCAGCATCGACGGCAACAGGGTCCGCATCGAGGTCGAACAGCCTGCGAACGCGGGACACGGCCGGGCCGACGTCGGCGACATCCGTCGCCTCCAGGTGGAGCCGCACCTCCCAGTCGCCATTGTTGCTGCGCTCTGCCGTGATGTCGACGGCGCCCGGCCCGTGGGGAAGGGAAAGTGTGCGCGCGTAGCGGAGTCGGCCATCATCCGAGACATCAGCGGCCTCCACGCCTGCGACCGCGCGGGCGGCGAGAAAAGAGAACAGCCCCGGAGCATCGAATGGCTGTCGCACGGGAAGCACCAGGGCCAGGCGCACCGTTGACGCCCCGGCTCCCGGGTCGCAGTCCCCGGCCCCCCGAGCAGAAGCTCTCAGATCGCTGGGGCGGACGTCGAACACCTCCCGCATCGTGTCGTTGAACTGCCGGATGGACCCAAAGCCGGCCGCGAGCGCCACGTCAGTGATGGGAAGGTCCGTCCCCACCAGCAACGCACGCGCGGTCTGGGCGCGACGAGCCCGAGCCAGCGCCACCGGTCCTGCCCCGAGCTCATCGGTGAGCAACCGACGCAGATGCCTGGTGGTGTAGCCGAGCCGTGCCGCCAACGCGTCCGTTCCCTCACGGTCGACGACGCCGTCGGCGATGAGGCGCATCGCCCGGGCCGCCACATCACGACGCACATTCCATTCTGGGGATCCGGGAGTGGCCTCGGGCAGACACCGCTTGCAGGCTCGGTACCCCGCTGTGTGGGCGGCGGCAGAAGTCAGGTAGAAGGAAACGTTCTCCCGCTTCGGGGTGCGCGCCGGGCAGGAGGGACGGCAGTAGATGCCGGTGGAGGACACCGCAGTGAAGAACTGGCCATCGAAGCGCGCGTCCCGCGCATCAATGGCCCGGTAGCGCTGTTCAAACAACGGGTCGCCGGCGGAGCAGCGGCGCCCCATGCCCAGCCCGGTCGTTGTCATGCACCCAGTACACCCGCTTCTACGCATCAGCGCTAGCGGAAAACGGACATCATGTCTCCAGTTGCCTCATCATCCTTCGACAATCGCTTCCGGAGGATCGATGAGCAGGCGGAGCGCGGCGACGTGTTGGTCGAAAGTGGCTTCCACTGCCCTCCCCTTCCGTCGCCTCCATGCCACTTGTTTTCCACTTCGGCAACCAACTCTTGCCCCAGCCCGCGTATTCTCGGGACAACGTCCGCACCCAAGAAGCGGCCCTCATGAAACGAACCCGGGACAACAAACCCTTTCCAGACTCTGACCCACGAGGCATCACCATGCACACTTCCCCCAACGCCGGAGACTCGTGAATCACCCACGCCCTCGAGCACCCACGGCTGACGGCAAGGCGCGCATGGGCACTGCCCCCGGACGCTGGGTCCTCGTTGCTGCGCTCCTTGGTTCCGGCATTGCCGGTATCGACGCCACCGTCGTCAACGTGGCACTCCCCGCCATTGGCGAATCCCTCGGCACCGGCTTCTCTGGGCTGCAGTGGACAGTGACGGCGTACACACTCACACTCGCGTCGTTCATCCTGCTGGGTGGTTCCCTGGCGGATCGCTTCGGGCGACGCAAGGTGTTCCTCATCGGCGTGGTGTGGTTCGCGATCGCCTCCCTGCTGTGCGGTTTGGCGCCCGGCATCGGCACCTTGATTGCAGCACGGACACTGCAGGGCGTCGGCGGCGCGTTATTGACCCCCGGAAGCCTTGCACTGATCCAGGCAACCTTTGCTCCGGCCGACCGTGCCCGCGCAATCGGCGCATGGTCCGGTCTGAGTGGCGTAGCGATGGCCATCGGACCGTTCCTCGGTGGATTCCTTGTGGAACAGATCTCGTGGCGTTGGGTGTTTCTCATCAACGTGCCCGTCGCGGCGATCGTGGTTCTTGTGACCCTGCGCCACGTGCCGGAATCCCGAGATCCGGCAGCAGCTCCGAGCCTGGACATTTCCGGCGCGACGCTCGGCGTTCTGGCACTCGGCGGGGTGACTTACGCTCTCGTGGAACAGCCGATGCTGGGGTTCACCGCCGTGCCGGTTGCCTCGGCATTGCTGGTGGGGATCCTGGCCAGCGTCGGGTTCGTCATCGTGGAGTTGCGTTCGCCCCATCCGATGCTGCCGCTGCGCATCTTCCGCTCACGCCAGTTCACGGCCGCCAACCTGGTGACGTTCACGGTGTACGGCGGATTCGGCGCAGTGTTCTTCCTTCTTCTCATCCAGCTTCAGGTGGTCAGCGGATTCTCGCCACTGGCTGCGGGCGTCTCCATCCTGCCCATCACTGTCCTCATGTTGGTCCTGTCGCCGAGTTCGGGTGCGCTCTCCCAGCGGATCGGACCACGCCTGCAGATGAGTCTTGGACCGGCAGTGTGTGCCGTCGGATTGCTGTTGCTGCTCCGCGTGGGAGCGGATGCCTCCTACATCACCGACGTGCTGCCGGGGGTGGCCGTGTTCGGGCTGGGGCTTTCGGTCATGGTT
>RCMY010005766.1_pt1 | contig 10461 bp, 12 predicted proteins | sample 2041341 | NCBI WGS metagenome assembly RCMY01 (sample SAMN09708234, study PRJNA481090) | Marine sediment metagenome, whole genome shotgun sequencing project.
CGAAGATGGGTGCCAAGTTCTTCGGTATCGGGTTTGGTCTGCATCTCGACATGGGCAATAGCGGCGACAGAGGCCAAGGCTTCCCCGCGGAACCCTTTCGTATTCAAATTAAAAAGATCTTCCGCCTTTTGGATTTTTGAGGTAGCATGGCGAGAAAAACTTAACCGTGCGTCGGTGGCGCTCATTCCCAGACCATCGTCAACTACCTGTATGAGGACTTTACCGCCATCTTTAACGATTAATTTTATAGTTTCCGCACCGGCATCCAGGGCATTTTCAAGAAGTTCCTTGACTACCGATGAAGGCCTTTGTACCACTTCGCCGGCCGCTATCTGATTAGCGACATGGTCTGGCAAGAGTTTAATGATATCCGCCATTAGTTTGAAAAGAATATGGAAAGGTCAAAATCAAAAATATAGAGTACGATCAAAACGAGCACGGCTAAAATGATGACCATCCGTTTTTTGAGGTTTTGGTCGCCTTTTTGCCGTATGTCCGACATGGCACTGCCGAATTTACCTTTCAATCCCCTCGGGGAGTCGACAGTACTTCGAAATTTGTCGAATTTCGGCTCCATCTTAAACGGATTTCCCTTGCCCTCGTCATCGAAATAACGGGGTTGGTAATCGAACTTCTTACTGTTCTTTAATCGCGTGAATTTGCTTAACATACCCATGATTTTCAAAGTTACTCAAAATCAAAAAATATGCCGTACCGTCAGTGCCAAAATTTGTTAACCTTTTTTCGGAGAGCAGATTCTCTAGTAAAAGAAATAGTAGTTTTGGTTGCCAGCTGCTACTTGTTGGCGGGAAGGCTGTTGGTCCTGAAATTTCGGATGGAGTTTGGGTTTAAATCCCGAGGCTTACCATTTTAATCGCCGCAATCGCCGCTTCTGTCCCTTTGTTACCGTGTTTTCCACCGCTGCGTTCTTGCGCTTGCTTAAGATTGTTGTCGGTGAGTACACAAAAAATCACAGGTATATTGCCGTTGAGGTTAAGATCCATAATACCTTGTGCGGTCGCGCTGCATACGAAATCGAAGTGTTTGGTCTCTCCTTGGATTACGCTGCCAATGGCGATAACGGCATCCACGTTTTGGGAAGCCATCATCTTTTTGCAGCCGAAGGTCAGTTCAAAACTGCCGGGCACGTTCCATCGGAGGATATTTTTTTCTAAAGCCCCACAATCCAACAAGGCTTCATGGGCTCCAGAATACAAACCTTCCGTAATTTCGGAATTCCACTCAGAGACAACGATTCCGAAACGGATATTTTTTGCATTCGCAATAGTCGACTTGTCGTAAATGGAAAGGTTTTTATTAGCTGTGGCCATACCTCAATTTTCAGATACTATTTACCATTGAGAACTCAGACTTTAGATGATGCTCGGTAGGGTCGAAACGCTCATTGTAAAAGATTTGTAATTTGGAATTTTTTCTTTGGAATTTTATACCCCACCTTCCGCCATACCAATAAAGGCATCGATGTTCTTAGCGGCATCTGAGGCGGTGTACTCCTCCTTTATCCTTTGAAAGTATTTGAGGGCTTTATCGTTTTGGTTGAGTTCCAGAGCGGTTATTCCTGCCTTATATAGATATTTAGGCGCTGTATAGGCGTTATCACTGTGGCTAATGGCCTTGTCGTAGTAGCCTAAGGCATCTTCGGGTTGATCGAGCTGCATGAAGGCATCTCCGATTCCCCCTTTGGCCATGGCTCCCAAAATCGCATCGTCCGAGCTGAATTTTTCTAAGTGGGATATGGCTTCCTGATATTTTTGGAGGTTCAGATACGACATCCCCGCGGAATAATTGGCAAGGTTTGCCGCACGGGTACCGCTATATTCGTCGATGATATCTAAAAATCCGTATTTGCCTTCGCCGCCGTTCAGGGCGAGGTTGTAAAGGGAGTCTCTTGCTGTGGTATTGGTCAAAGCTTGGTCAAAATACTGCTGTGGATAATACATTTCGTTGGACGCGCTCGTTTCTTTGGGCTTTTCGACAAATTGTACGTAGGCCAGATAGCCCAGCACTCCCACGGCGACCACCCCGATAAGGCCCAAAATGTAGTTTTGGTTTTTAGAGACCCAGGCCTCAGTCCTCGATGCGCCTTCGTCAAGCGAACTGAAGACCTCTGCGGTGGCACTTTCGTGTTCCAAACGTTCCTGTTCCTCTTCCTTGCTCTGTGGTTTATATCCCCTTTTCTTATATGTGGCCATGGTCGTTTTCTTAAGATCGCGCAAAAATAAAGCTTTTATCGAAAACCCAGAGGGTATTTATTCGTTATTTTTGGGGATTTGCATTTGCATTTGAAAATAGCATCCTTGTGAAATAAGTTGTAACAACCTTAAACCATTGGATGGGTTGCATTGGACAAAATCCGATTAACCTTTTTAACAAAAATACTTATGTTTAAAAGCGTTTAATCCTACGTCTTTCAAAAGCAATACTAAAGCTCAAATTCACGTCAACGTCTAAATCCCATATGAAATCCAGATGTTTTTAAAACGATTATCCCTTTTAAACTATAAAAATTTTGAGTCCCAAGACTTTGTGTTCGATGACAAGATCAACTGTATCGTCGGCCCGAACGGTATCGGGAAGACCAATGTGCTCGATGCGATTTATCATTTATCCTTCGGCAAGGGCTATTTCAACCCTATTTCGTCGCAAAACGTCAAACACGATGAAGATTTCTTCGTAATCGATGGGGAATATAAAAAGAACGATCGTGAAGAAAAAATCGTTTGTAGTCTAAAACGTGGCGCAAAGAAAATCATCAAGCGCAACGGTAAAATTTACGATCGACTCTCGGACCATATCGGACTACTTCCTTTAGTTATCATATCTCCGGCGGACCGGGATCTTATAATTGAAGGTAGCGAAACGCGTCGCAAGTTTATGGATGGGGTCATCGCACAGTCCGACAAAAAGTATTTGCAGGATCTAATCAAATATAATAAGGTACTGGCCCAGCGCAACTCCCTATTGAAATATTTCGCCGCGAACCATACCTTCGACAGTGCCACCATAACGATCTATGACGAACAATTGAATGCCTATGGCACCGATATTTTTAACAAAAGGGAGGCGTTTCTTGAGGCCTTTATCCCTATTTTTAAAGCGCAATATATCGCGATTTCTGGCGGTAAAGAGGAAGTTTCGCTTGTGTATGACAGTAAACTGTTGAAAGAAGGACTGCTTAATCTCCTGAAAAATAATATTGAGAGGGATAGGGCCCTACAGTACACTTCCGTCGGTACCCATAAAGACGATCTGGGATTTGAGATCGAGGGCCATCCCATAAAAAAGTTCGGAAGTCAGGGCCAACAGAAATCCTTTTTAATCGCCCTGAAGTTTGCCCAGTTCCAGTTTATCAAGAAACAGTCGAAAACCACCCCTATTTTGCTTTTGGATGATATTTTCGATAAGTTGGACGAGAATCGGGTTTCCCATATTGTTTCCTTGGTCAATAACGAGAATTTCGGACAGCTATTTATTAGCGACACCCACGCCGACCGCACGGAAAATGTGGTGAAACAAATACACCAGTCCTACAAAATTTTCAAATTGGGATTGGATATGTGAAGGGTTCAAAAATGGTACTGCGCTTACCGATATGCGCTTTTCAGTCAAGATTTTCAGACGTATGGATTTCGGGGATGTGCACCAAGCTTTTGAACAAAGAATTAGAAAATGAAAAAAATTGCTTTAATAGGATATCTCTTTGTTTTCTTCGGATGCTCCAATAGCGTAACCAAGGAAGACCTGGTTCGGCTCAACGGGTACTGGGAAATCGAGCGAGTGACTTTTCCAGACGGTGACACCAAAGAGTACACTGTGAGTACCACGGTCGATTATATTCAAATGGATGGGATGGAGGGATTCCGGAAAAAGGTGAGTCCGAGATTCGATGGCACGTATCAAACCTCGGATGACGCCGAGGCATTTACAGTATCGGAAAAAGACGGAGGTTTTACCATCAACTACAAAACCGAACTCAGCGAATGGTCCGAAAAATTGGAAGCCCTTGATACCGATAACTTTTCCGTTATCAATGAAGAGGGATTGCAATACGGTTACAAACGTTTTGAACCGATTGCCATTGAAAAATAAAAAAGTTAACCTTTGAAAAAGCATAATCGAGTTCAGTGCTTATGCCGAGAAAAAATCTTGGAATCAACGAATTCTAGGGAATGAATTTAGCCTTTATCCCTGTATCCCTGCTTCACGCGCAAAGCAGGGTCGAACAGTTGCCAAGTAGCGATTAAACCTTAAAGTGTAACCTTTATCCAGAAACTCAAAATGGCAAAACGAAAAAACGACAATCTGAATATGGGCGAGGCGCTGCAGGAGTTTATCAAAGAAAACCGCCTTCAAAAGGGGATGGACAAGGTGGATGTCCGCGAGGCCTGGTCGAACCTGATGGGAAATGGGGTGAGCAACTACACCACTGCCGTCGAACTGCGCAGCGATACGCTTTTCGTATCCCTATCATCTTCGGTACTCCGCGAGGAACTCAGTTTGGGGAAATCGAAAATCATCACCATGCTCAATGAAGAACTGGGCCGGGATTTGGTGAAGAAGTTGGTGCTGCGTTGAGGGACCAAAAAAAACCTGTCAGGCATACTGTTGTGAAACAAAACCTTACAGATCTAAGCACTTTGGTTTAATAAATATCCCTTCCCGAAAAATGAAACGCCCCTTCGATAGCGGCATTTTCATCGCTATCCGAACCGTGTACCGCATTTTCGGCGATATCCGTTGCATATACTTTACGGATGGTTCCCTCGGCGGCATCCTCCGGGTTCGTCGCTCCGATCAAGGCCCGAAAATCATCCACCGCATTTTCCTTTTCAAGAATTGCCGAAACAATGGGGCCGCGGGTCATAAAATCCACCAACTCGCCGAAAAACGGACGTTCTTTGTGAATCGCATAGAATTCTCTGGCGTCCCTTTTGCTCAACTGTGTGTATTTCATGGCGACTATCTTAAAGCCAGCGGAGGTTATCTTTTCCAAAATACCACCGATATGGCCATTTTCTACCGCGTCGGGCTTAATCATCGTGAAAGTTCTGTGTGTGCTCATTGTAAAAATTTTGGCAAAAGTACGCTTTCTTACATAAAACCCTATCTTTGCCCGCATGAATTTTGAAGACATCCAAACGGTTAAAAATTTACTTTCCGAACCGCAAAAAATTGTAATTGTACCGCATAAGAATCCCGATGGCGACGCTATTGGTTCTACCTTGGCCCTGTGGCATTATCTAAAGGGCAGGGGACAGGAAGCGACCGTTATCGTACCGAACGACTTTCCCAAGTTCTTAAAATGGATGTCAGGCAACGATCAGATCCTCAATTTTGAAAGGGAAAACTCCCAGGCGAAATCCAAGATTGAAGAAGCCACGGTAATCTTTACCCTAGATTTCAACCACCTTGGAAGAATCGGACAGATGGAAGCCCCCATAAGAAAGGTCACCGTACCTTTTGTGATGATCGATCATCACCAAGAGCCATCCGACTATGCCAAGATTATGTATTCAGATGTAACGATGAGCTCGACTTGTGAAATGGTCTATAATTTTATCGAATATCTGGGCGATGCCGATGCGATCACACCCGAAATAGCAAATTGTCTCTATACGGGTATCATGACCGATACGGGTTCCTTTAAATTTTCGTCCACCACTGCAGAAACCCATCGGGTTGCCGCACAGCTTATTGAAAAAGGAGCGGAAAGCACAGAGATACACCATCGCGTGTTCGATACCAATACGCCCGGCAGACTTCATCTTTTGGGCAAGGCCTTGCACAATATGGTCATTTTGGAAGATTATAAGACTGCCTATATCACCCTAAGCCAAGAGGAGCTCGACGCCCATACATATCAAAAGGGCGATACCGAAGGCTTTGTGAATTATGGGCTTACGTTAGAAGGTATTATCTTTGCGGCAATTTTTATCGAAAATATGGAAGAGGGTATCATTAAAATATCCTTCCGTTCCGTAGGTGATTTTTCCGTCAACGAGTTTGCCCGAAAGCATTTCGAGGGCGGGGGACACAACAATGCTGCGGGAGGAAAAAGTAATAGAACGCTGAAGGAAACGGCGGCACATTTTTTGTCGCTTTTGGATGATTATACGGCGGAGCTTGTTAGATCTTAGGCTTGAGAATTGAGAGTTGACAAAAACCGTCAATTCAGAGTTATGATGTACAAATTTCTAATTAGAACGTAAAAACTATTTTTTTTGCAACTAAACCCGAGGCTGAACCGAATCTTGGAATTTGGTGCTTGGATTTTGGAATTTTTTATAGGATGATGTTTCAACAAAACAAAAAAACTGCTTTCAGTCTTTGGTTGCTCATAACAACTATTGTTGTTGGTTGTGGTGGCCCGGAACCGCGTAGGCCGGTGGAAGTCAAATCAGGCAGTTTTTTCAAGGTATCCGTCGAACGCAGTAAAGCACTTTTGGCACAGGAGGAAAAAAAGATTCAGGAAATCATTACAATAGATTCGGCCAACACATACGTGCATAGTGCCGCAGGGTTTTGGTACCGTCTCGATGTGGTAAATACAGAGGCGGAATATACCCCCCAACCGGACGATTTGGTGGTGATGACCTACAATGTGATCGGTTTAAATAAGGATACTATTTACACAAAAGAGGATATTGGCGTTCTTACCTACAAAGTGGACAAACAGGAATTGTTTCCCGGATTGCGGAACAGCGTTAAGTTGTTAAAGGAAGGTGAAACGGCAACATTTTTATTTCCATCCTCCTTGGCTTACGGCTATCATGGCGATGGTGAAAAGATTGGGGTCAACGTACCGGTTAAAACCACGTTATCCATCGTAAATATTCAAAAACATCAGGATGATGTTCAGTGAGATGAAAATGTCAAGAGGAGGTAGTTGTATAGGTCGATACCTAATTCCCGATTCGCCACCCAGAGTTCTAGATGGCGCTCGAACAGACCCCGGAACGTACTTTAAAGATGTTTTCAAAGTTTCAAATCAACAAGTTTTTAACCTATAATCCCTTCAAATCAATACATCCTCAAATTAACATTTAAGATATGAAAAAAGTATATTTTTTAATGACAATCGCCATTGCCCTGACCGCCTGCAAAAGCCAATACGCCGAATTGGGCGATGGGTTGTTCGCCGATATCCAGACCACTCAGGGAGATATCATCGTAAAATTGGAATACGAAAAAACACCGGTTACAGTGGCCAACTTTATCACCTTGGCCGAAGGCATGAGTCCTTTTGTATCCGATAGCCTAAAGGGAAAACCGTATTACGATGGAATCATCTTTCACAGGGTTATCAAAGATTTTATGATCCAGACCGGTGATCCGACCGGAACGGGAAGGGGCAACCCCGGATATAAATTTATGGACGAGTTTAGCGATTCGTTAAAACACGATAAAAAAGGCGCGCTTTCTATGGCCAATTCGGGACCTGTCACCAACGGAAGCCAATTCTTTATCACGCACAAGCCGACCCCTTTTCTAGATGGCAGGCATACCGTATTCGGTTACGTTGTTGAAGGTCTCGATGTTGTCGATTCAATTGCCAACATAGAGACTTCCCAAGAGCAAATGACAAAGGACAAGCCTTTGGTCGATGTTAAGATGAACAAAGTGACCATTATTCGAAATGGTAAGACTGCGAAAAATTTTGATGCCGTTCAAGTGTTTTCCGATTATTTTAAGGAAGAAGAGGCGCGGATTGCGGCCTTCGAAAAAATGAAAACCGATTTCGCCGCAACGATTGCCGAGCAAAAAGAAAAGGCCGAGGTGCTGCCATCAGGATTGAAAATGATACGGCTAGAGGAAGGTGATGGAGAAAAACCTAATACGGGCCAAATGGTAAACGTGTATTACGCCGGTTATTTGGAAGACGGCTCTCTCTTCGACAGCAATTACGAAGAAGTGACCAAAAAGTACGGAATGGTTAACGAGCAAAGAAAACAGGGAGGTGGTTACGAGCCGTTACCTATGGATTACAGTCCTGATGCCCAGCTTATTGCCGGTTTTAAAGAAGGGCTACAGCAGATGAAAATCGGAGATAAAACACGTCTTTTCATCCCTTCCCATTTGGGTTATGGTCCTCAGGGCGCTGGTCCTATCCCTCCGAACACCGATTTGGTCTTTGATTTGGAGATTACGGGTATTGCGGAATAATTTCAGCTAACAGTAAAAAGCGGACAGTATTTCGTGCCTCATATCCGTAGGACGACGTGTCCTTGGATGGGGGTAGAACGATGTATGTCTAATGCTACAGCCGATTGAGATTGCCTACTTTTTCATTTCCACCAACGCTGTGACTTCATTTTTAAGGTAGCCTTTAGAATATCCTTCTGTGAGATCTGTCCGGCCAACTTACCATTTTCTAGCACGGGAAAGCGGCGTCGCCTATCGTTCAGAAACTTGTTGGCGGCATCAAAAATGTTCATGTTGCCATCAATGGTCTCCACATCTTTGATCATGTGTTGCTCGACCCTACGATTTTCCATAGGTAGGTTGTGGTATCTACTTTCGCTAATGTGTTTGATGCAATCCCCTTCTGAGATAATGCCTACCAATTCATTTTTTTCATTGACAACGGGGCCACCGGAAATTTTATGGCGAATAAGTGCCTGAATGACCTGCTCAACGGACTGTTCGGGACGGAACGTAATTAATTTACGGGTCATATAGTCGTTAACCGTCATTAGGGTCTCATCGGTATTTAGGGATTTCTTTCTTTGCCCTTGAAAACTTTTTATTCCCATAATATTCGATTTTAGAATTGAACTCTCCTAAAGATACTGAATTATAGGATGTTGGACAAGCTTCCCTAGGTCATTTTTTAGGAGCATCTTCCAAAATCGCCAACAAAAATTTCCAGAATTTCTGTACCGAAGAAATGCTGACCCGTTCGTCGGGGGAGTGGGCGCCGTTTATAGTTGGGCCAAAGCTGATCATATCCAGATCGGGATAGTTTTGCCCTAATATGCCACATTCCAGTCCCGCATGGCAGGCAGCTACTTTCGGATTTTCTTTAAAAAGTTCTTTGTACTTGGCTTCCGCAATTTTCAAAATCGAAGAATTGGGATTAGGTGTCCAACCCGGGTATTCGCCATTAAACTTGACATTGCAACGCGCCAGTTCGAAAGCGGATTTCAAGGTGTTGGCTAGGTCCATCTTCGCCGAATCGACCGAAGATCGCGTCAGGCAATTGATGAGAATCGTCCCGTCGTTGACCTCCACTCGGGCAATGTTGTTCGAGGTTTCGACCAGATCTGGAATGGTGGCACTCATGGCATAGACGCCATTATGTGCCGCATAGATTCCCTTCAGTAAACGCTCTTGCGCGCCTAGGCCCATAATCATGTGCGGTGCGGAAGTTTGTTCGAGGCTTATTTCCAACGTCGGCTCCGAAGTTTGCAGCTCTTTCTTAATGGTATCCGCCAAATTCATCATCGCGGCTTCGAACTCCTCGACCTGTGATTTTAGAACTACTAGGGTAGCAACGCTCTCGCGAGGAATGGCGTTACGGAGTCCCCCTCCATCGATTTCCGCCAGACGCATCATAAAATGGTTGGTGGCGTGATATAGCAAACGGTTCATGATCTTGTTCGCATTGCCCAGTCCGCGATGGATGTCGATACCGCTATGCCCCCCTTGTAATCCCTTGACTTTTAATTCATACGGAGTAACGGCCCGTGGAACGGGTTTTCCATTGTATCTTCTTGTAGCGGTCACATCGATACCGCCGGCACAGCCGATATCTAGCTCATCATCTTCTTCGGTGTCTAGGTTTAAGAGTATTTCGCCCTGTAGAACGCCACCTTTAAGGCCCATCGCCCCGCTCATTCCGGTTTCTTCGTCAATCGTAAAAAGGGCTTCCAAAGCAGGATGCTTGATGTCTTTACTCTCCAGAAGAGCCATGATAGCGGCTACACCCATGCCGTTATCCGCGCCAAGAGTAGTGCCGTCGGCCTTGACCCAATCGTCGCTCACCAACATTTTTATGCCTTGGGTGTTAAAGTCGAACTCCGTATCCGCATTTTTTTGGTGTACCATATCGAGGTGGGACTGCAAGGTGATCATCTTACGGTCTTCCATTCCATTACTGGCCGGTTTTCGGATGATGATGTTGCCCACGGCATCCTTTATGGTTTCCAAGTCGAGGGATTTTCCGAAATCCATCATAAATTGAATAACCTTTTCTTCTTTTTTCGAGGGTCTTGGTACTGCGTTCAGATCGGCAAAGTTGTTCCAGACCTCCGTAGGCCTTAGTTTTCGTATCGCTTCGTTCATCGAATGTTGTTTTGTTCAAAAATACACCGTCAAAAGTTGATATGGCGGATTATTGGTTAATTTTGATGCTCGAAAAGATGAAATTATAACCCTTATCGATTTGAACGACAAATTAAGGAATGGCATTGCCCTAAGCCTGATACCGCAGTTACTTAT
>RCMY010005768.1_pt1 | contig 10460 bp, 7 predicted proteins | sample 2041341 | NCBI WGS metagenome assembly RCMY01 (sample SAMN09708234, study PRJNA481090) | Marine sediment metagenome, whole genome shotgun sequencing project.
AATTCTGCTGGGCCTGAACCAGACGGTAATGCTGGCCATCTCGATGCTGGTGATCACGGCGCTGGTGGGCACGCGCGATCTGGGCCAGGTCGTTTATGTGGGTCTTAGCCGCGCGGATACCGGGCTGGGGCTGGTGGCGGGGGCTTGCGTTGCGTTTATTGCCATCATTGCCGACAGATTGTTGCAGGCGCTGGCCGCACGCCAGCGGGCGAACCTTGGGCTGCACTGATTGGGGGTACTGTGCCGCGGGCTTGTTTCCATAGAACCGCCGCGCTATCTGGCCAAATTGCGAATTGACGGAGGTCGAAAGGTGCAGACACGTTCCAAAAAGGCAAGGCGGCACCATCATATCCTGACGTCTCTGGCGGCGAATTCAGGTATGACCGTCGCCGATCTGGCGGACCAGCTGGAAGTTTCGCGGCAGACCATTCGCCGGGATCTGGACGAGCTGAGCAGCGCGGGCCGCATCAACCGCACCTATGGCGGGGCGTCCACCCCGCCCGTCGGCCAAGAGCCCAACATGGTCGAGCGCGGGCGATCAAACGTGCGCGAACGCATGCAGATCGCCGAGCTGGCGATGTCCCTGGTGTGCGAAAACGACGTTATCATGCTGAGCGGCGGATTGACGACATCGGTCATCGCGCAGCAGCTGTCCCTGTCGTTCGAGCGTCTGCAAATTCTGACCAACAGTCTGAGCGTCGCTGCAATTCTGGGCAAATCAGGCGCGTCCCGCATCGTGATGCTGCCGGGCGATTATGACGGCTCGGAGGGATGCACCATAGGCGCCGAGACGCTGGAATTCATCAAGAAATTTCGCGGCGATCTGGCCTTTATCGGGGGCACCGGCATTGACTGTAATGGTCTCTACGAGGTGCATTCGGGACTGTCCTGGGTTGATCGGGCCATGATCGCGCAATGCACGCGCAGTGCCGCGCTGTTGACGTGCGACAAAGTCGGCAATTCATATTTCGAGAAGATTTGCGCGCTTGAGGATCTGGATTATTTCGTCACCAACCAGCCGGTGGCAGACAAAATGGTGCGGTGCCTGGAAGTGGCGCAGGTCAAGCTGATGACCCCCGAGATAGCCGTCGCAGCACAATAACGCGTTTCGGGACCAAGCCGTGCCTCACCATAAACCCGAAACGCCTTGAAACCCGAAACGCCAAAAAAAAACGTCCGGGCAAGAATGGCCCGGACGCAAGTGGCTGGTATGAACATCGGGAGTTAGTTCATCCAGGATTTCCAGACTTCCTCGTTCTCGGCGACCCATTGCTCGGCCACGTCCTGGGCGCGGCGACCGTCGACATCGACCTGCGCGATGATCGTGGCATATTGGCCCTCGGTGAAGGTCATGTTTTCCAGAACACTGTAGGCTGCGGGCCAGATTTCAGTACCGCCCACCCATGCGGTTTTGTGAAGCTCGCCGGTGGGTTTGCCGCAGTCGTATTTCATGTCCGGGTTGGTGCCCCAGCTGGCATCTTCATAGCATTCGTCGGTGTAGGCCGGGAACTGGATGAATTCGCCCTCGTATTTGGTCGGCCACCAATGCGGCGAGAATACCCACAGCATGATTGGAGCCTTGCGTTTGTAGGCCGAATCCAGTTCGGCCCACATCATCGCGTCGCTGCCCGCGTGGATCACCGTCCAGGGCAGATCCAGCGCCTCGACCCGCTCATCGTCGAAGCCTTCCCAGCTGGCCGGTCCGCCCAGATAGCGGCCATTCGGCGCTGTTTGCGCGTTCGAGAACGCCTCGGCGCAGGCCGGCTCTTTCAGGGCCTCCCAGTTGGGCAGGCCGGGGCAGATTTCCTTCATGTAGGTGGGAAACCACCATTCTTCGATCGCGTTCAGGCCCAGGCCGCCCAGATCGACGATATTGCCCGCCTCAAGGCCCGCGGCAAAGCGTTTGCCCTGGGTGGTCGGCCAGATTTCGGTCTGCATGGTGATGTCACCGGATTCCAGCCCGGCAAATTGCGCCATCGTTTCGGCCTGTATGTAATCGACGTTATACCCCATCGAATCCAGCACTGTGCCAAGGATGTAGGACGATACGTTCTGACTGGACCAGTTGTTCAGTGAAATCCGAATTTCCCGGTCCGATTCTGGCGCGGCGGCCATGGCGGCGCCCGCTGTCATGGTCAGGGCGGCTGTTATACATCTGATCACATTATGTTTCTGCATGTCGTTCTCCTGTTGGTACGAGATGCGCCGGCCTTTTTCGGCGCGGTTATTTTCGGCTTCACCTGTAGCGCACGCAAGAATCTGCGCTAAGGGCGCTGTTGAATTGTACATAAAATGTTCGATGGGTCTATAATTTTGTAACATAACAAACAAAAAAATGTTGCCAATGCTCAAATCCAGCGACATCCTGAGTGTGGACTCATTTTGCTGGGAGGCAGGCATGACGCAGCAGCATGCGCAGATCGTGATCATCGGCGGCGGTGTGGTTGGCTGTTCGATCGCGTATCATCTGACGAAAATGGGGCAGCGCGATGTATTGCTGCTGGAGCAGTTTCAGCTGACCCACGGGGCCACATGGCACGCGGCTGGCGTGGTGGGCCAGCTGCGGCCATCGCGCAATGTGACGCGGATGCTGCAACGCTCGGTCGCGATCTATGACGAGTTGGAAAAGGACACCGGACAGGCCATCGACTGGAAAAAGGTCGGCAGCCTGCGCATCGCATCGTCCAGGGACCGGCTGGAGGAATTCAAGCGGTCGTTGAGCACGGCGCGCAGTTTTGGCATGGAAATGGATATGCTGTCGCCCAAAGAGGCGCAGGATATGTTCCCGATCATGACACTGGACGGGGTCGAGGGCGCCACCTTTCTGGCGTCCGACGGGTATATCGATCCGGCCAGCCTGTGCCAGGCCTTTGCCACCGGGGCGCGCAAGCGGGGCGCCACCATCCGCGAGAATTGCCGCGTGACTGGTTTTGGCAAGACCGGATCTGGCAAAACCGGCCGCCGGGTGACCGAGGTGCATACAGACAGTGGCACCATCACCGCCGATACCGTGGTGAACGCCACCGGCATGTGGGGCCACGAGCTGGGCGGGATGATGCATGCGCGCGTGCCGGCCTTCGCGGTCGAGCATCAATATCTGATCACCGATCCGATCCCCGACATGCCGCAGGGCATGCCCACGGTGCGCGATCCCGACCTGCGGCTGTACTGGAAACCCGAAGTGCGCGGCATCGCCGTGGGCGGCTATGAGGATGACACGCTGGCCTTTGCCCGCAACGGGATACCGGCGGACTGGGACATGCGCCTGCTGAACGACAATTACGACCGCTTCGCGCCGCTGGCCGAAAATGCCGCGCGCCGCACGCCCTGCGTGGGCGACGTGGGGGTGCGCCAGATGATCAACGGCGCGATCCCGATTTCCGCCGATGGCGATTTCGTCATGGGACAGGTGCGCGAATACGACAACGTCTTTGTCGCCTGCGGTTTCATCTATGGCATCGCCGCTGCCGGCGGCGCAGGCGAGGCGATGGCCGAATGGATCATCGATGGCAAACCGTCCATGGATCTGTGGCCCTTGGATGTACGGCGCTTTCAATTCCACCATGCGACGAAATACTTCATGTATGACCGCGCCGTCGATATCTACGCCCATCATTACAAGATGAAATGGCCGGCCGAAGAGCTGACATCGGTGCGGGGCATCCGTCAGGGGCCGCTCTACGAGACGCTTCAGGCGCATGGTGCCGTGTTCGGATCGCGCGGCGGCTGGGAACGGCCCAACTGGTTCGCCCCGGACGGGGTGGAGGCGAAGGACGAGCCATCATTCGGGCGGCCAAACTGGCACCAGCATGTCGCGCGCGAGCACAAGGCCGTGCGCGAACGGGTGGGCCTGATCGATCAGTCGTCCTTTGCCAAGATGGAGATCGCGGGGCCGGGCGCCTGCGCCGCGTTGCAACGGCTGGCCGCGACGAATGTCGACCGCAAGGTGGGCAGCGTGATTTATACCCAACTGTGCAACGAAACCGGCGGGATCGAATCCGATCTGACCTTTTGCCGCACGGGCGAGGACCGGTTTTATGCCGTCACCGGCACCGCGTACGGCGACCACGATTTCGACTGGATCAAGCGGCACTTGCCGAGCGATGGCAGCGTGCAATGCGTCGATGTGACCTCGGCTTATGGCGTTATCAACCTGTGCGGTCCGAAATCGCGCGAGGTTTTGGCCAAGGTCGTCGAAGAGGATGTCGGCAACGATGCGCTGCGTTTCGCCCAATCGAAATGGCTGACGCTGGGGGCGGCGCCGGTGCTGGCGATGCGCGTATCCTTCACCGGCGAGCTGGGCTATGAGCTGCATATTCCCACCGAATACACGCGCCACGCCTATCGCCTGCTGCGCGCGGCGGGCGCAGAGTTTGATATCGCCAATGTCGGCTATCGCGCGATCAATACGTTGCGGATGGAAAAGGGCAATCTGCTGTGGGCCTCGGATCTGACGCCTGACTATTCGCCCTTTCACGCCGGTCTGGGGCGGCTGGTGAATTTCGGCAAGGGCGATTTCATCGGTCGCGCTGCACTACAGAAAATCGCCGAGACAGGCCCAAAGCATCAGCTGTGCACCTTCCGGCTGGAGCGCGATGTGCCGGTCACGGGCGGCGAGGCGATCCGCCATGATGGCCGCGTTCTGGGCGTCACCTCAAGCGGCGATTTCGGCCACACCATCGGCGCGCCGGTCGTGTTTGGCTATGTGGCAACAGCCGAAGCAGCCCATTCCAAAGGCTACGAGATCGAGGCCTACGGTGACCGCATCAAGGCCACGCGCATCGACGGCGCGCTGTATGATCCGGGTCACAGCCGGATGCGTGGCTGATTGCGGTCTGGTGAACACTTAAGGGGAGCAACATGACGACAGATACGCTTGATACCGAAGAGGCGGCCCGCCAGGACCGCGCCCGCAAGGTTGCGGCGCAGGTGGTGGCCCAAAACAGGGTCGATCCGGGCAGTCTGCCGCTGGAAAACCTGGCGGGTATGACCAACCGCAATTACCTGATCACCGTCGAGGGCGCGCGGTACGTCGTGCGCATCCCCGGCGACGGCACCGAAGAATACGTGGACCGCAAGGCAGACGAACAGGCCTCGCGACTGGTCGAGCAGATCGGCGTTGGCGTGCCGTTGGTGCATTATGACGCGGCGGCGGGCATCCAGATCACCCGGTTTATCGAAGGCAGCCGTGACATGCGCGCGCCCGGTGTTCTGGACGATATGGACGCCGTGCGCCGCGCCGGCCAAGTGTTCTACAAGCTGCACAGCTGCGGGCAAAAATTCGTCAACGAGTTCGACGAAAAGGACGTCGCGCAGGAGTATACCGATATCCTGCTGGGCAAGGGCGCATCGCTGCCCGAGGGCTATGAGGAGGCGCAGAAAAACGCCGAATCGATCCGCAAGGTGCTGCGCGATACCTGCAAGGAACGTGTCCCCTGCCACAACGATCCCGCCCCCGAAAACCTGCTGGACGATGGCAAACGGGCCTATATCATCGACTGGGAATTTGCCGGCAACAACGATCCGTTTTGGGATCTTGGCGATTTTTCGGTCGAGGCTGATTTCACCCCCCAGCAGGACGCGATTTTTCTGGAGGCCTATTGCGGGCGCACCCCGACCGAGGCGGAAACGGCGCGGCTTCAGTTGCAAAAATCGCTGGTGTTCCTGCTGTGGACGCTGTGGGGCCTCCTGCAACACGTCAACAAGAACCCCCGCCCGGCCTATGAATTCGCCGATTACTGGGAATATGCGATGCACCGTTTCACCAACAGCCAGGCGATCATGAACCGGCCAGATTTCGCGCAACTGGTCGATATCGTACGCAAATCGTGACAGAGGAGCCCCGGCCATGACCCAGCAGAATGATGCAGCCGATCCCGATCTTGACCGCGCCGTGCAGGGCTGTCTGGGCCTGTGGGGGTATGGCGCGGATGCGGTGGCGCGCCTGATCAACCTGTCCGAGAATCACACATATCTTGTGCAGCAGGGCAGCACCAAAGCGGTGCTGAGGGTGCACCGTCCGGGCACGCATCCGCGCCCGGATATCCTGTCGGAGCTGGACTGGATGGCGGCATTGAAACGCGGCGGCGCGCTTGAGACGCCGGACGTGATACCCGGCGTGGACGGGGGCCGTGTGCAGCAGGCCGATCTGGGCGCGTTCGGCACCCGGTTTGCGGTATTGTTTGAATTTGTTCCCGGCGCGTCGCCGGGCATGGATGACGATCTGGAGCGCGAATATGAAATACTGGGCGGGCTTGCGGCGCGCGCGCATCTGCACGCCATGACGTGGACGCCGCCGCCCGAATTCAGCCGCGTGGTCTGGTCCGCCGAAACCCTTCTGGGGCCGGGACAGCCGATCTTTGGCGACTGGCGCGACTGCCCGCATGCCCGCGATCCCGCCAATCTGGAGGTTCTGGAACAGGTCGAGGCAAAAGTTCGCGCCGCGCTGGAGGATCTGGGCACAGGCCCGCAGGATTTCGGTCTGATCCATGCCGACATGCGGCTGGCCAATATCCTTGTGGATGGCGGCGAGGTGCGGGTTATCGATTTTGACGATTGCGGGACCGGCTGGTTTCTTTATGATTTTGCGGCGGCTGTCAGTTTCCTTGAGGCCGATCCGCGGGTGCGGATCTACAAGGCGGCCTGGCTGCGCGGGTATCGGCGCATCCGCGATCTGCCCGCCTCGGCAGAGGCGCTGCTGGATACGTTCATGATGTTCCGCCGGTTCATGCTGCTGGCCTGGATCGGCAGCCGGATCACATCCCCCGAACCACGCGCGCTTGCCCCATTTTTTGCCCGCGTTTCGGCGCAGTTGGGCCAGACCTATCTGAGGGGCGACAGCCTGCCCTGAGAGTTGAGGGCTGAGGGCGGAGGGCGGCAGAATAGCCGGGGTTGCAGGGCATTTCGCCCTATCTGTAGCTGATGACAAAATCGAATTCGGCAATGTCATGGCGCCAGATCTGTTGGCTGACAGCAACGGGCCGGGACGCCGCATCGCGGAAAACCTGGCTCATCGAGATGCCGGGCGCACCGGCGGAAATATCCAGATCCCGGCTGTTTTCCGCGTTCAGGATCATCGCCTTGATTGTGACATCCGCATGCCGGACATCGACGGAATACCTGGTTTTCCAAAGGGATACGATCGACTGGCTTAAGGCCTCGTCCAGAATGCCCGGAAAAAGCGATGGCGAGAAATGCAGCGTCTCGATCATCGACGGCCGCCCATCGGCGCTGAACAATCGCCTGAGTTTGTCGACGGCCGTGTGTTCGGGCAGATCAAGCGCCGCCGTGATTTCGCGCGATGCGGCCTGCGTGCTTTTGTGCAGCACATCGATACTGGCATGCGCGCCAATATCCTCGATGTTACTGATAAAGCTGGCTGAATGGTTCAGCGTATAGTGGATCGGAGTGCGGCTGACATACCAGCCCGAGCGACCCGATTTGGTCAGTAATCCCTCCTGCTCAAGGCGCAAATAGACATTACGGGCCGTCATCCGGCTGATGCCCAGCTGCTGCCCCAGCTCGCGTTCCGACGGCATACGCGCGCCTTGTTCAAGAACGCCGTCGCGTATTTCCTGCGCGATCTTCTGGCTGGTGGCGACGTAGATGGGGGTCATCGGTGCCTGAGCCACATATTTTCCCTTGTCGAAGCCATTTCAGTATCCATTCAGCTCAGTGTCTTTACCCGTTCGGGCCGGCCGGAAGCGGGCCTTCACGTTGCACCCGATGCCGCGCGTGGCGGGCGCGGACCCGGTCATATGGGCACACGCCCGGCCCTGTTTCAGTGCTACGGGTTGTAGAGCGTTTCGGCCCGCCTGGAAGGTGCCGCCACCACCGCGGCGCTGCGTCAGGTTGCGGCGATCTTCAGATGATCCGCAAAATCAGGCTCTGACATAAGCAGCTGGCATTTCTCGAACCGGTTTTCCGTATACTCTTCGAACGTGTCGAACGGATAATGGATATCCGACGGCTTCAACGGGTTCTTGTTGGCGACCTGCAACGCGCCCCAAAGCGTCCAAAGCAGGAAAACCATGGATTTTTGCAGGATCATTCGGCTGAACAGATGGTCGGGGTACGCGCCGCCGCAATATGCCTCAAGCAGCGCACGGTCCTGTTCTTCGCCGAAATGCGCCTCGACGGACAAATCGCCGACGTCCCACATGGGATCGTTATTGCCGGCAAATTCCCAGTCGAGCAGGTACATTTTTTCTTTGGTGTTGATAAAATTCTCGGGCACCGGATCGTTATTGCTGGGAACCAGCGGCAGGGACCGCGCCGCCAAAGCCTCGCGCACGTGGCGGGCGCTTTTCTGGACGTCGGTGTATCCGGCAGGAAGCCAGGCATCCTTGCCGCGCAGAATTTCAAGGTACTCCTCGGCCACCACCTCGTCGCAGAAATCGGTCATCAGCAGCTTGCCGCAATTATGGACCGTGGCAAATGCCACCCCGGCGCGGCGGACCAGATCCAGATCGCGGAACCGCTCGGGGGTCATGGTATCGGCGTCCGGGATGAACTGCGTCAGCTGCACACCCGTTTCGCTGTCGTAATACACCATCGGTGCGTTCACGCCGACATCTGCCGCGATACGCCCGGCCTGTTCGTCAACCTTGCGGTCGATATACTGCTCGGTTCCTTCGCCGGGGACGCGCAGCACGTAGGATTTACCCGCCGCCGTTACCCTGTAATTGCGGTTGTTCAGGCCGCCGATCTTTTCAAACTCGGCATCCGCAAAGCTTTGCCCTGCGAAGGGGGGGAGTGTGTCGAAAATGCTCTTTAACCGTGCTTCTGAAACGACTGGTATCATGGGTTTACCCTTTCCTGAATTCTTTTAAAGCGTTTCGGGTTTAAGGCGAGGCACGGCTTAAACCCGAAACGCGCGCTGCCTGTCAATGTGGTGGGTGTTTCGAGATAAATTGCTGATCCAAGTTTATCTCGAAACACTTTAAAAGATTGCGGTTCGTGCGCAGCGCCGCCGGATAGCGCGCGCCGTAGGCCTCGATTTCGAACGTATCGCCTTCGGCGATGTCTGCCGGAACGTAGGCCAGACAGACGGATTTTTGGGTGGTGTAACTGAACGCTCCGCTTGTCGTGGTCGCGGCGATCTGGCCGTTGCGGTACAGTGTTTCGCCGCCGACCAGCTGAACATAATCATCGACGGTGAAGGTGTGCAGCCGCCGGGCCGGGCCGGCCGCCTTTGCGGCCACCAATGCCGCGCGGGCAAGGAACGGCCCCTTGTCCAGATCGACGCAGAACCCCAGACCGGCCTCATAGGGCGTGTAATCGGACGTGATATCCGAGCCCCAGAACCGGAACCCCATTTCGATCCGCAGGGACTCCAGCGCGCGATAGCCGCAGTTGCGCAGCCCGTGACGCTCCCCGGCTGCCATCAGCAAATCAAAGACATGCACCGCAAATTCGGACGGGATGTGCAGCTCCCACCCCATTTCGCCGGTAAAGTTGACGCGCATCGCCTTGAGCGTGGCGGCGCCGATGGCAATGTCCGAAATGGTCCCAAACCCGGAAATGGCTTCGACGGCGGACGCGCTCAGCAACTCTTTTAGCACGTCGGGCGATTTCGGGCCGGTCAGCAGGATCACGGCATTGGCCGATGTCACATCGGCAATGTGGAAATCGGCGCCCTGGGGTGCATTGCGGCGGATAAAGTCCATGTCGCGAACCCCGTTGCCGGTGCCGGTGACGTAGTAAAAGACATCATCCGCCAGTCGCGCGATGGTCACGTCCGCCTCAATCCCGCCGTTTGCGTTGCAAAGCTGGGTGTAGACCGCGCGCCCGGCGGGCACGTCCATATCCCGCACCGAAAGGTGCTGTAGCACCGCCAGCGCATCGGGTCCGGTGATCTGGTATTTGGCGAAGGATGTCAGATCCAGAAGCGCGGCACCTTCGCGGATCGTCCGGTGTTCCTTGCCGACATGATCGAACCAGCCGGGGCAGAAATGGCTTGGGCGCTGGACCTCTGCCGCGTCTGTACCATCTGCACCATCTTCTGCGGTCCAAAACAGATTTGCGCGCTCCCAGCCGAATTTGCTGCCATAGACCGCGCCCAGATCCTTGAGCCGGCTGTATAGCGGGCTCAGGCGCAGATTGCGCGCCTCGGTCGCCTCATAGCCGGGCGGTTGCAGCAGGTAATGGTTTGCGTACACCTCAATGGCGCGCGGATACAGATAATCATCCGTGGCACTGTGGGCGCCAAAGCGGCGCACATCCAGCGGCCATAATTCGAACCGGGGGCGGCCGGTCAGGATCCATTCGGCCATCACCTCGCCGATGCCGCCGCCTGCGGCGATGCCCACCACACAGCCCGCCGCAACATAGGCATTGGCCAGATCCGGGATCGGCCCCATGACAAAATCGCCATCCGCCGAAAAGGGGATAGGCCCGTTCACATGGTCGCGAAGGCCCAGCCGTTGCAGTACCGGCGTGCGGTACATGGCCGATTGCAG
>RCMY010005769.1_pt1 | contig 10459 bp, 10 predicted proteins | sample 2041341 | NCBI WGS metagenome assembly RCMY01 (sample SAMN09708234, study PRJNA481090) | Marine sediment metagenome, whole genome shotgun sequencing project.
GTATACAATCTCTTGGTTTTCGTTCAACACTACAACGACACGGGAAAGCAAAGATTGTAACGGACCGTCGGAAAATTCAAGATTATAGGCCTTTCCAAAATTCCCGTCGCGAAAATCGGATAGCATTTCGACATTTTCGATGCCCTCGGCGCCGCAAAACCGGGCTTGGGCGAAGGGTAGGTCTTTAGAGATGCACAACACATTCGTATTATCGAACTTGGCAACTTCTTCATTGAATTTGCGAACCGATTGTGCACAGGTGCCGGTATCGATACTTGGAAAAATATTGAGTACTATTTTCTTGCCCGAATAGTCAGAAAGTTTAGCGCTGGAAAGATCGGTCTTTGTCAATTTGAAATCGGGAGCCTTGTTTCCGTTTGCCGGAAGATTGCCTATGGTATTTATCTCATTGCCCTTAAGGGTTACTTTTGCCATTTTCTTACATTTTTATTGAAAGGTGAAATTATGAAATTTATAGGGGAAATACGACTTTGTCGGAAATAAAAGGAGACCGCAAAGCGCTATGATGTGAAAGCTACTTTAAAAGGTTACTATCGCCAGGAAAAAAGGAAGAATCCTCCGTACGAAAAAAAAGAAGCATCCTCATGAACCTATGAACCGTTCAAGGGAATGCTTCGTTCTAATTACCTATCAATCTGATTGCCCGACAGCTGATTGCCCGACAATCTCTAATCCAGCTTAGCTCGGTTAACCTTATTGGCTGCAACGAGAATCCTAAGAAATCACCCGAATCCAGAATCAAGGAAACTGCACAAATCAGGAATCGATTGATCCCATAACCCGTTTCATAAATTCGTTGAGCGCCTCTTTTTGCGGCTTTCCCTCCTTAATGGATTTGTTGACCTCGACGGCTCCATACATGTTGGAAATCAATTCGCCGATGACATCCAATTCCTCGTCCTTTAAAGAGGATACTTCGGTAAGCGCCTCTAAAGTTTCGATGGTCTCGAGCACGAAATCCTCGTCATTTTCTGCAATAAAATTTGTTAGGTGCTTAATTACTGGCAACTTCATTTATCAGATCTTTGAGTACATCGTATTTGTTCGTCTGTACCTGGTTCTTTAATTTTCCATCAGTAAAGGCAGCAAAAGTGGGCAGATTGTCCACCTTCGCCAGCTTTCTACTTTCGGGATATTTCTCGGCATCCGCGATTACGAAAGTGATGTTCTCATGGGTGGAGGCCTCTTTCTTAAATTTGGGCTTCATAATACGACAGTTCCCGCACCATCCCGCGGAATACTGCACGACTACATTCGTATTCTCCGCTATAATTTCCTGTAAATTATCCTTTTCTAATTCTAGTATCATAATGAATTCTTTTAATGGTCATTGCGAGCGCAGCGAAGCAATCCGTCGAATTTATCATAAGGTGAAACAGATTGCTTCGTCATCTCGCTGAAAAGCTCAATTTCTTGCGACGTTAATCAATTAGCGTGAACAGAAAGATAATTGGCGACCCCTTTTCTGTCGGCCGTCATCGCATCTTCCCCTTCTTCCCAGTTTGCGGGGCATACTTCCCCTTTTTCCTGTACGTGGGTGTACGCGTCGATAAGACGTATATATTCTTTAACGTTTCTTCCGAGGGGCATGTGGTTGATGCCTTCGTGGAATACGGTGCCTTCTTCATCGATCAGATAGGTGGCACGATAGGTTACATTGTCACCATCTACGGTAATGGCACCGGTTTCTTCATCGTAGTGCTCATTGGTCGTATCCAAAATACCCAATCTAGAAGCTAAATTTCTATTGCTATCGGCCAAAAGGGGATAGGTGACACCTTCAATACCTCCATTGTCTCTACTGGTGCTCAACCAAGCGAAATGTACTTCGGCAGTATCGCAAGAGGCGCCGATTACAATTGTGTTACGCTTTTCGAACTCGCTCATAGCGGCTTGAAACGCGTGTAATTCTGTTGGACAAACGAAAGTAAAATCTTTCGGATACCAGAACAAAACTACTTTTTTATTGTTCTTCTTGGCTTCTTCCAATACATTGAGCTTAAATGTGTCGCCCATTTCATTCATGGCATTTACGTTCAAATCGGGAAATTTTCTTCCTACAAAAGTCATATTATTCTATTTTTATGGTTCTTATTTTAGTACTTCGATTCGTTTACAAAAATATCCAATGATTAATGAATTTAAAACCATAGGGAATCTATAAAACCAATAGGTATATAGCCTTCTTGAATCGGGGCAATGAACGCTGCTATTCTTTGGGAAGAAGTAAAATTAAATACAGCAGAGTTGATGTTTCATTAAGGAAACGTGGTCTATTTTCCTGAAATGATAATTGGGAGATTTGGAATAATACATATAAAAGAACGCAAAGCGACCGCGAATACATTAGGAAACAGCATCCTTCGTAGTCAACTGCTTGATCTTAATATGGAACGCGGCAAATAGCAAGGTCGTGATGGGGCTCAGCCAATTAAAAATGGCGAAAAGGGCGTATTCCATGGTCGGCACGCCCAGAACACCGCTGTGATAAGCTCCGCAGGTGTTCCAAGGAATCAATACGGATGTAACCGTCCCAGAATCCTCTAAGGTCCTGCTCAGATTTTCGGGGGCCAGACCTCGGTCTTTATACGCTTTGCTGAACATTTTACCCGGCACTACAATGGCGAGATATTGATCGGAAGCGGTTACATTCAACGCCAGACAGCTTCCAACGGTGCTCGCAAAAAGTCCGAAAGTGGTCTTGGCCATTGCCAATAATGATTCCGTGATCCGTGCCAAAGCTCCGATACCTTCCATCACGCCCCCAAAGACCATGGCGCATACAATCAGCCAAATAGTACCTAGCATACCGGCCATACCCTTTGCGGAGAACAAATCGTTAAGTACGGGGTTATCCGTTGGAATAGCCGTTTCGACCGTGATGGCTTTCAGTACGCCTTTATAACCCGATTCAAAGGAAAGTGTGTCCGCCCCGGTTATGCCCGCGACCACATCGGGTTGAAAGATTACCGCAAACACTGCGCCTAGTAAGGTGCCAATCAACAAGGCGGCTAAGGGCGGGGTTTTCTTGACGATCAGAAATATGACGAATGCCGGAACGATAAAAAGCCAACCATTAATGGTAAAAGTAGCCTCGATCGAAGTTAGTAGCGAATCAATATCCGCAGTTCCACTGGTATCAAGGTTCAATCCGATGATTATAAATACTATTAAGGTAATGGTGATTGTGGGTATCGTGGTATAGAGCATATATTGTATATGGTCAAAAAGCTCGCCGCCCGCCATGGCAGGTGCCAAATTGGTCGTATCGCTCAGGGGGGAAAGCTTATCCCCGAAATAGGCGCCGGATAGTACTGCGCCGGCGGTCATGCCCAGAGAAATGCCCAAAGCATTTCCTATACCTACCAGTGCAATACCCACCGTAGCGGATGTCGTCCAGCTACTTCCCGTAGCTACTGAAATAATGGCGCATATAAAAACGCACGCGCCTAAAAAAATGGTGGGGTTCAGTACTTGAAGACCGTAATAGATCATTGCGGGAATAATGCCACTGATCAGCCAGGTACCCGCCAAGGCGCCGACCATTAGTAGAATTAAAAGGGCGCCAGTGGTAGATTTTACATTTTCCGCAACCTCTGCCAGCATTTGTTTATAGGACACCTTATTTAGGATACCAACGATAGCTGCCACCGCCCCGCCCATTAATAGAATAAACTGATTGGATCCGCTGAGGGCATCATCGCCAAAAACATACACGTTATAAGCGAGCATGGCAACCAAAATAAACACAGGAATCAAAGCCTCCCAAATATTCAACTCAATATTTTCTACAACGATTTGATTTTCACGGTGTTTACCAGATTTCGGACCTTTCATTGTTGTTGGATGTTTATTGGGATATCCTGTAATATTACGATTTTGGATTTCGTTGTGCAACTCTGATTTGTGCTATCCGCTTCACGCCAAACACCAAGCGCCGAGCGCAAAACGTATAGCCATAGCGGATAGTGTAAAACATAAATTGGAGAATGCCAGGCGTCAGGTACTTTAACCGGAATTTCATGCTAAACCGGAAAATAGTGTTAATTTTGTTCCTCAACAAAAGCTGAAATTATGAGTTCATACGACGTAGCCATTATTGGCTCGGGTCCTGGAGGCTATGTAGCGGCCATCCGCTCTGCACAATTGGGAATGAAGACCGCGATTATCGAAAAATATAGTACCCTAGGTGGCACCTGCCTGAATGTGGGCTGTATACCTTCAAAAGCCTTGTTGGATTCCTCGCACCATTACGAAGATGCCGTCAAGCATTTTAAGGAGCATGGCATCGAAATCCCGGGAGAGGTCATCGTGAATCTGGAAAAAATGATCGCTCGAAAGCAGTCCGTTGTTGACCAAACCTGCGATGGGGTCAAGTTCTTGATGAAGAAGAATGATATTACAGTTTATGAAGGCGTGGGCAGTTTTAAGGACAAGACCCATATCGATATTAAAAAGAGTGATGGAAAATCGGAAACCATTGAAGCAAAGAATATTATAATTGCTACCGGTAGTAAACCTTCAAATCTTCCGTTTATCGAATTGGATAAAGAACGTGTCATTACCTCGACGGAAGCTTTAAAGTTAAAGGAAATCCCGAAACATATGATTGTCATCGGTGGCGGGGTCATCGGCCTTGAATTGGGGCAAGTGTACAAACGTCTCGGAGCCGAGGTAACGGTCATCGAATATCTTGACCGGATCATTCCCACGATGGATGCCGCGCTTTCGAAGGAATTAATGAAAGTGATGAAAAAGCAGAAAGTAAAGTTCAATCTTTCCAACAAGGTCAAATCCGTTGAAAGAAAAGGGGATGAGGTTATCGTCAAGGCGGATAATAAGAAAGGAGAGGAAGTGGAGTTCAAGGGAGATTATTGCCTTGTTTCCGTTGGTCGCCGCCCCTATACGGATGGCTTGAACGCCGAAGCGGCAGGAGTGAAAATCGACGATAAAGGTAGGATAGAAGTCAATGCCCACTTACAGACAACGACTTCTAACATATATGCGATCGGCGATGTCATCCGTGGAGCGATGTTGGCACATAAGGCGGAAGAAGAGGGTACGTTGGTGGCGGAACAACTGGCCGGCCAAAAACCGCATATCGATTACAATCTAATTCCGGGTGTAGTTTACACGTGGCCCGAAGTGGCCGCTGTTGGTAAAACGGAAGAGGAGTTAAAGGAAGCGGGGGTCGAATATAAAATTGGACAATTCCCGATGCGCGCCCTGGGCCGTGCAAGGGCTAGTATGGATCTAGATGGTTTCGTTAAAATATTGGCCGACAAAGAAACGGATGAAGTTTTAGGCGTGCACATGATCGGCGCCCGTTGCGCCGACCTGATTGCCGAGGCCGTTACCGCCATGGAATTTCGGGCATCCGCAGAAGATATTTCTAGAATGAGCCATTCACACCCGACCTATGCGGAGGCGGTCAAAGAAGCCGCACTCGCGGCTACGGGCGATAGGGCGTTGCACATTTGATTCCGTTATCTACGACATTTTATGCGAGCCATCGCAATACGGAGGGTTGCCGGTGCGCTTACAGGTGCACAACCAAGCCTCACGGTCTTCCTTGACCTCGAACACCATTGGAGGTGTAGCTTTCATAGCTCTGTGTGAACCATCGCAGAAAGGTTGATCGTTGCTATGGCTGCAGGTACACCAGGAATAACGTTTATCGGTCTTTAAGTCGACCTGTATCGGATTGTATTCTTTATCGCCCATTTTCAAAAGTTGTTTGTTTCGGTCTAAGATAACAAAGAAAGGGTTGGAAATGAAACCGACCGTTTGACCGATAGGAGTTTAGTTCTTAACAAGGCCAAAGCGCCGCAATAATTTATAAACCCGGTCTTTTCCAAATTCCAGGGCGTTAGCGCCAGCTATTTCCGATTGTACCAATACGTATTTTCCTGCTGTGGCCAGTCTCAATTTGATAGAAGCCTTGTGTTTTTCATATTGCAGGGCGATGTAGGTGCTGATACTCATAAAGACCAATGCCCCTGAAATCGCTACGCTAGGCGAAAGGGAGTGATGCAGAAACCTGTAAAGTCCGAGTCCCGTAAAACTTCCGTAAAGTATAATAAAGTGGACAACGTATATGGATAACGTACTCTGTCCTATTTTTAAAACGGACGGATTCTCCAGCAAACTTCGCAATAGCATAAATAACGCAAAGACCAGAAGTACATCGCCCAATCGGATAAATAGATAATTATTAAAGAAAACATCGGCGAACAATTGTATTCCCGTTGCCCCAGAAAGAACCAGAAATAGGTCCGAAGAGCCAAAGATCAATCCAAAACCTCCCAATGTGGCAAGAGCGATGGCAGTCGGATATAAATATTTAAAATTTTTGAATTTGATAAACAGAAGGGAAACAAAGCCCCCGAAGGCCGCATAGCCGAACCAAGGGATAACGGTGAACACAGATCCGTTCGATTTTGTGAAATAGTTGGCCAATGCATCCGGAAGAAAAGTAAACCCCCATGCCTTATACATTGGCTCGAATAAAAATAGGAGGAGGGTAACACCCAATAAAAGAAATGGAAAAAGGGATTTTTTGTGTTTTTGTGCTAGCAAATAAATCCCGATTATTCCTAATAGTGAAAGTCCGATGCAATGCAAAACATCCACCAAATAAAAGGAGGCGTAGAGTTCACCTTGAAGGAGTCCGAACAAGTTCATTCGCAGCAGATATCCTATAAACAGGAGTTCCAAACCACGTTTGATTCCTTTTTTCACCCTAGGGTTTTTTAATCCCTTTTTGTCGCCCCGAACCAGAAGATACGTAAAAATAAATCCAGAAACTGTAAAGAAAACTGGTGCGGTAATCCCTCTAAAATACTTCCAAACGGAGAATATCGGATTGGAGGCATCGCGAAAAGCTGTATCCAAAAGTCCATCTACAAAATGCCCTTGCAGCATCATGAGAATGGCCCAGGCCCGCATAGCGTCGATGAAATATAATCTTTTCGTCTTATTTTCCACTCTAGTTTTAATTGATTTTCCCACACCCTATATACTTGTACAACAGCACGTTTGGATGTTGAAGGCGGCAAAATTAACTAAAATTCAGTCAAATTATAGGGAATTGCCATATTTTCGCTGAATCGTACAACACTAAAATGTACCATTCTTTGCGCAAAACCACCACATTTAGCGTTTCCGACAATGCCGACTTCAAAAATAAGGTACTCCATTGGGCTCAAAGCTATGACGAGATTATCTGGCTTGATGGTAACGGTCACAAAGACCGTTATGGTACATTCGACGCCCTGTTGGCGGTAGACGGACTTACATCGTTAGTCACGGATTCTCAAAACGCCTTTGCGAATCTAAAGGAATATCAAGAAGGCATACATGATTGGATCTTCGGATATCTCTCCTACGACCTCAAAAATGATATTGAACAATTATCTTCAGAAAATTTCGATGGACTCCATTTTCCCGACCTATACTTTTTCCAGCCAAAAAAAATCATCCGTATTATGGGAGATACCGTTGATTTTATCTATTTGAATATGGTGGATGATGAAATTGAAGAGGATTTTGAGGATATTTCCGAAGGAAAATTACTACAGAACAATGAGACTCCAGCTATGGAGGATATCCGTATAAAATTGCGAACTTTTAAGGATGATTATTTTAAGCGGGTTGCCGAACTGTTGGCCCACATTCATCGAGGCGATATCTATGAAGCCAATTATTGCCAAGAATTTTACGCCGAAAATACGGAAATCGATGCCCTGAAAACCTATCGCAAGCTAAACGCTATTTCAAAAGCGCCTTTTGCTACTTTTTTAAAAATAAAGGATAAATTTCTTTTATCTGCCTCCCCCGAGCGCTATTTAAAAAAGGTAGGAAACCAGATGATTTCCCAACCCATTAAAGGCACTGCAAAACGTTCTAAAAATCCTGATGTGGACGCGGCATTACGGTCTGCCTTAAAAAAGGATGCCAAGGAGCTGGCCGAAAACATCATGATAGTAGACTTGGTGCGGAATGATCTCTCCAAGAGTGCCCTTAAAGGTAGCGTTCACGTAGCGGAGCTGTGCGGAATATATTCCTTTGAACAGGTACATCAAATGATTTCAACCATAGTTGCCGAGGTCGCGGAAACTAAAAATCCGGTGGAACTTATCAAAGAAACCTTTCCCATGGGCAGTATGACCGGTGCCCCCAAAATATCGGCGATGCAAATTATAGATGAACTGGAAGCCTTTAAACGTGGACTTTACAGCGGCACGGTAGGCTATTTCACGCCCGAAGGCGATTTCGATTTTAATGTGGTCATCCGCAGTATTCTGTATAACGCCACAGAAAAATATGTTTCCTACGCCGTGGGCGGCGCCATCACCGCCAAATCCGTATCAGAAAAGGAATATGAAGAGTGTTTGTTAAAGGCGAAGGCAATGCGAGAGGTATTGGGGCACTCATAACTCATAACTTCTTCACTATCTTTGCGAGGTGTTAGCAGCATTTAAAACCCATATCGAAACCAAATTTCCAGAACTTCGGAAAACAACTTTTCTTCTGGCCTGCAGCGGAGGCATTGACAGCATGGTACTGGTCGATTTGTGTACGAGGTGTGAAATGGATTTTGCACTGGCGCATTGTAATTTCCGGTTGCGTGGAACTGATAGTGATGCCGATGAAAAATTTGTAAAGGATACAGCGAATCATTTGAATAAAGAATTTCATATAACCCATTTTGATACAATGGGTTATGTTGACAAACATAAAGTTTCGGTACAAATGGCTGCCAGAGAGCTGCGCTATGCTTGGTTTGCTGAAATTATGCAAAAAAACGGCATCAAAACCTTGGTTACCGCACATCACGCGGATGACAATCTGGAAACCTTTCTGATCAACTTATCCCGGGGCACCGGAATCGAAGGTTTAATCGGAATCCCCGAAAAAAAAGACAATATCGCACGGCCTTTGTTGCCTTTTTCAAGGGAACAGATTGAGGCCTATGCTCACGATAACAATATCCATTGGCGCGAAGACAGTAGCAATTCCGACACCAAATACCTTCGGAATAACATCAGACATCGAATATTGCCACTTCTAAAGGCGTTAAACCCTAATTTCTCAGGAAATTTTAAGAATACCCAAAACTATTTGTCCCAAACAGCGGCAATCGCCGATAACCATATCAATCAGTTGAGGGCCGCTATTTTTAAGAAGCATGAAAGGTATGTGACGAAGGAAAAGAACGAGAGGAAAAGTGAAATCGTTAAAATCCCAATTACGGCACTCTCAGATTTAAAGCCATTACAAGGCTATCTCTACGGTTTGTTCAACGCATACGGATTTACGGAATGGAATGATGTCGAAAATCTGCTAACGGCCATGAGTGGAAAAGAGGTGCGGTCACAAACCCATCGCTTAGTCAAGGATCGAGATTTTATTTTATTGACTGAAATTAAGTTAAACGAAAATCATACCTATCCAATCCAAGAAAATCACTCTGAAATCGAAAAACCGGTTCAAATGAGCATTGTAAAAGTGGATGCCATTGCAGAAACAGGCTCTCACATACTTTATGTACCCAAAAAAGCGTTAAAGTACCCCCTAAGCCTTAGAAAATGGGAAAAAGGCGACTACTTTTGCCCGTTTGGCATGAAGGGCACCAAAAAGCTGTCCAAGTTCTTTAAGGACGAGAAGATAGATGTCATCGCCAAAGAAAACCAATGGCTGCTCTGTTCCGATGACGCAATTATTTGGGTCGTCGGAAGACGGGCCGACGAGCGGTTTAAAGTAACGGAAAATACCGAAGAAATCATAAAGTTTGAATTAAAGTTATGAAGCAGGTAACTGTATTTATTCTATTATCCTTAAGTAGTTTATCCCTATTTTCACAGGATGATAAAAATCCTGTCAAATTCTCTCAGGAGTTTCGTAAAATTTCGGATACGGAATATGAGCTGATTATGAAAGCGGATATCTATGAGGGCTGGCATGTGTATTCCCAAAAGACAGCAGATGGCGGTTCTTTGCCTAGTGAATTCTCTTACGAAAAAGCGGGTGATGATTATGAGCTTGTTGGTGAAACTACCGAAAGCGAGACGATAGTGGAGTACAGCGACATTTTTGAGGTCGATGAGACTTTTTTTAAAGAGAATGCCGTTTTCAAGCAAAAGATAAAACTCCTAAAGCCGGACGTCAATCAGGTCGACGTCAACCTATTTTATCAAGTCTGTAAAGAGGTCTGTATTCCCGTAGATCATGATTTCAGCTTTGTCTTTGACGGAAGTGCCGCGACCAACACCAAGGCATCTGTAGACGAACGGAGCTTGGCCATGGGTTCGACCTTAAAACTGGACCTTAAGAACAAAGAACTGTTGAACAATGCCGGAGAAGACATCGGTACCGGGTCTGGATTGTGGGTAATCTTCGGATTGGGCTTCCTAGGCGGTTTGATCGCACTGCTTAC
>RCMY010005770.1_pt1 | contig 10458 bp, 11 predicted proteins | sample 2041341 | NCBI WGS metagenome assembly RCMY01 (sample SAMN09708234, study PRJNA481090) | Marine sediment metagenome, whole genome shotgun sequencing project.
CGGCCCTCGCCGGCGTGCCGGTCACCGCAGGCTCGTGACCGCTCCCGGGTTGACGGCGGCGCACGTGGACCACTCCGGTTCCACGCGCTCCGCCGTCACCCGGGCCTTTCGTCTCCCCGGACGTTCGCTCTCGATCTCGATCGTGGTGCTCATCATCGCCATGGTGATCGGCACCCTGGTCGGTCCGGCCGGGCTGGGACCCAAAGCCGTGTTGCTCGAGTTCATCGACCAACTCCCGTTCGTCCAGGTCGACTCCGGACTCTCCGAGAGCCAGCAAGTGATCCTGTGGCAGTGGCGATTCTCACGAGTGGTGCTGGGCGCCTGCGTCGGCGCCTCCCTCGCCCTCGCCGGCGCCGGTTACCAAGGTGTCTTCCGCAATCCGCTCGCCGATCCCTTCCTCCTCGGGGCCGCAGCTGGAGCCGGCCTCGGTGCGACCCTGGTGTTCGCCTTCGACTGGGCCATCGGCTGGGGCCCGTTCGACTCCGTGGCCGTCGCCGCCTTCGTCGGATCGCTCCTCGGTGTCGGGGCCTCGGCGTTCCTCGGCCAGAGCGCCGACCGGTCACCCGCAGGCTTGCTGCTTGCCGGCGTTGCCGTCGCCTCGTTCTTGACCGCCGTCCAGACCTACGTGCTCCAGCAACAATCCGAAGTGATCCGCGACGTCTACTCGTGGATCTTCGGCAGGCTCACCACCGCCGGCTGGGACGATCCTTCGCTCCTCGCTCCCTACCTCTTCGTGTGTGGCGGCGTCCTTCTCATGCATCGCCGCCATCTCGACGTACTTCGCCTCGGTGACGACGAAGCCCGCAGCCTCGGTGTGCGACCGGGCCGCGTGCGAATGATCGTCGTCGTCGCCGCATCGCTGTTGACGGCGGCAGCGGTCGCCGTCAGTGGGCTGATCGGCTTCATCGGCGTGGTGATTCCTCACCTCGTGCGACTTCTGTTCGGGTCGAGCTACCGCGTCGTCATCCCGCTCTCCGCCCTTCTCGGCGCGGCGTTCATGGTGCTCGCCGACGTCGGAGCCAGAACGATCGTGAGCCCCGGCGAGCTCCCCATCGGAGTCCTGACCTCGTTCGTCGGTGCCCCGTTCTTCGCTCTCGTCTTGAGGACCCAACGAAGGATCAACCTGTGAGGGCCCCGACCACACGAACCGTCGGCCTCGATGTATCGGTCCGCAACGTCGGCGTGTCGCTCGGCCGAACCCCGGTGCTCATCGATGCCAGCTTCGATGCGGCCCCCGGCGAATGGGTCGGCATGATCGGACCCAACGGCGCAGGCAAGTCGACCCTGCTGCGAGCGATCGTCGGTCTGCTCGCACACTCTGGCGTGGTCGCCGTCGGCGGGAGCCAACTCGACGATCGCAACGAACGGGCGAGGACCATCGCCTTCGTTCCCCAATCTCCCGTCCTGCCACCGGGCATGACCGTCGGCGAATACGTGTTGCTCGGTCGGACCGCCCACCTGAGCTGGCTCGGGCGCGAGTCGTCGACCGACCGAGACGCCACCATCGAGGCGCTCGAGCGACTCGACCTCGGTCGGTTCGTCGATCGTGACGTCAACGCCCTCTCCGGTGGCGAGGTGCAGCGGGTCTCGTTGGCACGGGCGATCGCCTCGGCCTGTCCGGTGCTGCTGCTCGACGAGCCGACCAGCGCCCTCGACATCGGCCACCAGATCGCCGTCCTCGAGATGGTCGACGAACTCCAGGCCGCCGATGGACTGACCGTGATCTCGGCGATGCACGATCTGACCTCGGCCGGCCGGTTCGCGGATCGGCTCCTGCTGTTGAGCTGTGGCAGTGTGGTTGCCTTCGGGTCGCCACCCGACGTCCTCACCGAAGACCTGCTCAGCGAGTTCTACCAAACGCCGGTGACCACGATGATCGCCCCCGACGGTTCGGTCGTCGTCGTGCCGCTCCGCACGACCGCCGGCAATGCGCTCATCCCTGCCAGCACCACGCCCACCAACCAAGGTGATCACCATGTCTGAAGACATCCCACTCGCAGCCCCCGACAAGACCAAGATGACCGTCGCCAAGTCGCTGGTGTTGGTCAACACCGGCCACGGCAAGGGCAAGTCGACCGCGGCCTTCGGCACGGCGATCCGAGCGGTCGCTCGTGGGTGGCCCGTGGCGGTCGTCCAGTTTCTGAAGAGTGGTGACTGGAACACCGGTGAAGAGAAGATCCTTCGCGACCTCGGCGTCGACTGGCACGCCGAAGGCGACGGCTTCACCTGGGACTCCGAAGACCTCGACGAGAGCCAGGCCCATGCGATGGGCGCCTGGATGCTGGCCAAGCGGCTGATCTCATCCGGTGACTACCGGTTGGTGGTGCTCGACGAGATCAGCTACGCCATGACCTGGAACTGGATCGAGGTCGACGACGTCGTGGAGACCATCACCTCTCGTCCCGAGAAGACCAGCGTGATCCTCACCGGCCGAGACATGGTGCAACCGGTCATCGACATCGCCGACACCGTGACCGAGATGCGCCAGATCAAGCACGCCTTCGAGCAGGGCATCGTCGCCAAGAAGGGCATCGACTACTGATGTCGCGGTCGGTCCTGCTCCTCGGGGGTGCTCGTTCAGGCAAATCGGCCGCAGGGCAGGCGCTGGCCGAGTCGATCGAGGCTCCCGTCGCCATCGTGGTGACCGGCCAGGCATTCGACGACGAGATGGCCGAGCGAATCGGCCGCCATCAGGCCGATCGGCCGGCGTCTTGGGTCACCGTCGAAGCCCCGCACGAGCTGGCGACAGGAGTCGGCTCCGTCGACGACGATCACACATTGCTTCTGGACTGTCTGACGTTGTGGATCTCGAACCAGGTCATCGCCGACGTCCCGGTTGGCGACATCGAAGGTGAGGCCGAACACGTCGCTCGCCGGCTTGCCGCCCGCGCCGCTCGCTCGATCGTGGTCAGCAACGAGGTCGGCCAGGGCATCGTGCCGGGCGACCCGATGAGCCGGCTCTTCCGCGATGTCCACGGACGGGTCAACCAGATCTTCGCTCGTCAACTCGACACCACCTACCTCGTCGTCGCCGGACGGCTGCTTCCCACCCTCGATCCTTCGAAGGAACTTCGATGACCCCGCTCGAGCATCTCCATTCGGCCCTGGCCGAAATGCCGGGTCCCGATCCTTCGTCGGCCGCTGCGGTCGCTGAACGGGCCGGCACCGTGCTGCGCCCTGCTGGGGCATTCGCACGGCTCGACCAGGTCGCCGTGTGGCTCGGGGGTTGGCAGCGTCGGCCCGACCCGCTGGTTCGGCAACCAGCCGTCGTGATCTTCGGTGGAGATCATGGCGTCGCCCGCCATTCGGTCAGTGCGTACCCGGCCGAGATCACCGTGGCGATGGCTGCGGCGATCACCGGTGGTGTCGCGACGAGTTCGGCGCTTGCGGCAGCCCACGGGGCCTCGATGACGTTCGTCGACGTCGGCGTCGGCAAACCCACCGAAGACTTCACGGTCGAAGACGCCATGAGCGTCGGTCGTTTCGCCGAGTCGTGGTTCGCCGGTGTCGACGCCGTTGCCCATCTCGAAACCGACCTGCTGATCGTCGGTGAGCTCGGGATCGGGAACACCACGGCCGCAGCTGCGGTGGCGGCCGGTCTGTTCGGTGGCACGGCCGCCGACTGGGTCGGCCGCGGCACCGGCGTGGACGACGAAGGACTGCGCCGCAAGCAAGACGTCGTCGAAGCGGGCCTCGCCCGACTGGCCGTCGGCGACTCGTCACCCCTGGAGGTCCTTCGCCGGCTGGGTGGCACCGAACTCGCCGCCATGGCCGGAGCTGTGGCCGAGGCCCGTCGACGGTCGATCCCGGTGTTACTCGACGGCTTCATCGCGACCGCCGCCATCGCGACCCTCGATCGTGCGGCACCGGGGGCGCTCGACCATGCGCTCGCCGGCCATTGCTCGGCCGAGAAGGGCCACCGTCGGCTGCTCGATGCGCTCGACAAAGAACCCCTGCTCGACCTCGACCTGCGGCTCGGTGAAGCGAGTGGCGCCCTGGTCGCGCTTGCGGTGGTGGCGGCCGCTGCGGTCGCCGTGACCAACGTGGCCACGTTCGCCGAAGCCGAGATCGCCGGTCCCTCCGACTCGTGAGTGATTTCCGAACGGCGCTTTCGTTCCTCACTCGGCTTCCCGGCGGACAGCACCCCGAGGACGGTTCGCAGCTCACGGCCTCAGTCCCGTGGTTCGGCGTCGTCGGTGTCGTCGTCGGAGCCCTCGGGGCCGCGACCTTCTGGCTCACGTCGCAACTCGAGATCGGCACGGCGTTGCCTGCCGTTGCCGCACTCACGGTCACGGCGCTGGCGACCGGCGGCTTCCATGAGGACGGTCTGGCCGACAGCTTCGACGCCTTGGCCGGCGGCTGGACGGTCGAGGATCGGCTTCGCATCCTCAAGGACTCCCGCCACGGGACCTTCGGGGTGCTCGCCCTGGTGCTGGTGACCGCGTGGAAGTTCGCCGCCCTCCAGGCGCTCGACGCTGTCGATGGAGCACTCGCCATCCTCGTCGCCCACACCCTGGGTCGATCGGTTGCCGTGGCCGTGATGGGGACCTTCCCGTCGGCCCGAAGAGATGGGCTCGGAGCGGACTACACCCGAGATCTCAGACCGCTGCCTGCGGCACTGGGCACGACGGTCGGTGTCGTGGCCGCCGCGGCGGTCTACGGACCGTGGGCACCGATCGTGGTGGTACCTGCACTGGCCGGCGGCGCGTGTGTCGGTTGGTGGGCGCGTCGAAAGATCCATGGAGTCACGGGAGACCTCCTCGGTGCCGCCGAACAGGTCGGCGAGGTGGCCACCCTCGTCGGAGCGGTCTGGATCGCCGCTCACGTGAGCTGAAGCGGGCCGATATACGCAACCAAATGGTTGCGCTAAGGTGGACAGATGGCATCCACCACCATCGAGTTCGGCGTCCAGGTATCACCCGAGTCCAAGCGGCTGCTGCTCGACACCGCCCGTCGACTCGAAGGGCAGGGCTATCGCTCGATCACCGTCGCCGATCATCCCGGTACGAGCCCGTCGCCGTGTCCGGTTCTTGCCGCGATCGCTGCGGTCACCGAGATCGTCAGCGTCGGCCCGTATGTGGCGAATGCCGGCCTCCGCTCGCCACTCGAACTTGCAAGTGATGTCGCCACGCTCGACCTCCTGTCCGACGGCCGAGCGTTCCTGGGTCTCGGTGCCGGCCACACACCGGCGGAGTGGACGATGCAGGGTCTCGCCAGGCCCTCGGCGTCTCATCGGATCGGGCGGATGATCGAAACGGCCGACGCCGTTCGTTCCCTGCTGGCGGGAGAGCGAGTCTCGATCGAGGGTGACCACGTGACGCTCGACGACGCCGCGCTCGAACAGCCCAGACCGGTCCAATCGAGGGTCCCGCTGCTCGTCGGCGGGAACAACTCCCGACTGCTCGACTTCGCCGGAGCGTCCGCCGACGTCGTCGCGCTGTCCGGTCTCGGGCGCACACTGCCCGACGGTCACCGACACGAGGTCAAGTGGTCGGGCGAGCAGATCGACGAGGCCGTCCAGCGGGTCGATGCCGCCGAAGCAGGTAGAAGCGCTCGCCCCGTTCGCCAGGCGCTCGTGCAAGTGGTGTCGGTGACCGACCGTACGCTCGACGAGGCCGCCCCGCTCGCCGAACGTCTGGGGGTCGACGTCGACACCGTGCTCGATGCTCCGTACGTGTTGATCGGAACGATCGACGAACTCGCGATCAAACTCGAGGTGAATCGAGCGCGCTGGGGCATCACGTCCTACATCATCCGGCAACCGTCGGCCGACGATCTCGCCCCGCTCGTCGCCGAATACGGCTGACCGGACGCGGCTCAGTCGAATTTGCGGCGGGTCACGGCGATCATCGTCGCCATGAACCAGACGCCGCCGAAGACGGCGATCGGTCCCCAGAACTCCGGGCTCCAACGACCGACGAACTCATAGCCCAGTGCTCGTCCGAACGCGACGGCCGCAAGCAGGGTCGTCGCCACCTGGACCTTGGCGTTGTACCGGATCACACCGATGGCTTCGCCGGCGTAGGCGAGGGTCGCCGGAATCGAGAGCAGCCAGATGGGCCAGGGGTCGATCGATTCGGGCCACGGGGCAGAGCCGGCAGCCGACACGATGGCAACGAGGATCCCGAGCGGATAGAGCGAGGCACAACGCCGGCACACCCAGCGATTGCCGACGTGGACGCACCGTTCGGCGTAGTCGTCGTGCCAATGGTGGGCGAGCCACATGTTCTTGCGAGAGATCCGATCCTTCTCGACTCGTCCCATCTCGGCCAGGCGGGCTTCGAACATCGCCATGGCCGGGCGGCCGGGCGAGACCGTGTCCCGAGGAGGTGTGCCAGGGGTGGGAGTGTCGGAGGTGGGAGTGTCGGAGGTGGGATGATCGTCGATCTCGTTCACCTGGGTCCATCGGCCCATTCGTCGTCGATCTGAGCCAAATCGTGATCGAGCCGTTGCCTCGTGGTGACGCATCTCACGTCGGGGGGTCCCTTGACCGTCCGGTCAAGTGGTGCGACGCTCAGTTCGATCAGGCGACGAGCCTCTCGACGCGGTCATTCCCCTCAGACACAGGAGCCCCTCCATGCCCGAAGCTGTCATCGTTTCCACGGCCCGTAGCCCCATCGGACGAGCGTTCAAGGGCTCGCTCAAAGACGAGCGCCCCGACGATATCGCCGCCCAGATGGTCGCTGCGGCCCTGGCCAAGGTGCCCGAACTGGATCCCAGCGCCATCGAAGACCTCATGATGGGCTGCGGATCACCTGCCGGCGAGCAGGGATTCAACATCGCTCGAGTCGTCGCCATCCAGGCCGGCCTGGCCGACGTTCCGGGCGTGACGGTCAACCGTTACTGCTCATCCTCGCTCCAGACGATCCGTATGGCCGCCCACGCCATCAAGGCCGGCGAAGGCGATGCCTTCATCGCCGCCGGTGTCGAGTTCGTGAGCCGCTACGGCAACGGTGCCTCCGACAACGCACTCGCCGTCAACCCCGCCTTCAACGAGGCGATGGCCCGCTCAGCCGCACGAGCCGAGGGCGGGGCCGACACCTGGACCCCGGCCGAAGGTCTTCCCGACATCTACATCGCCATGGGCCAGACCGCCGAAAACGTGGCGCAGATCGAATCGGTCAGCCGTGAAGACCAAGACGCCTGGGGCGTCCGCAGTCAGAATCGGGCCGAAGCGGCCATCGAGCGTGGCTTCTTCGAGCACGACATCACCCCGGTGACGCTCTCGAACGGCACCGTCCTCGCCTCCGACGACGGTCCCCGCGTCGGTGTGACGCTCGAGGCCGTCAGCGGCCTGAAGCCGGTCTTCCGGCCCGACGGCACGATCACCGCAGGCAATGCGTGTTCGCTGAACGACGGCGCCGCTGCCGTGGTCGTCATGAGCGACACCCGAGCCAAGGAGCTGGGACTCACCCCACTCGCCCGCATCGTGTCGAGTGGGGTCACCGGGCTGAACCCCGAGATCATGGGCCTGGGCCCGGTCGAGGCGTGTCGCCAGGCGATGAAGCGTGCCGGCATGACCATCGGTGACATCGACCTCGTCGAGATCAACGAGGCGTTCGCCGCCCAGGTCCTGCCGTCGGCCAAGCACCTCGGCATCGACCTCGACAAGCTCAACATCAACGGTGGTGGCATCGCCCTCGGTCACCCGTTCGGTATGACCGGCGCTCGCATCATGACGACGTTGATCAACAACCTCCAGGAGACCGACGGTCAGTTCGGGATGGAGTCGATGTGTGTCGGCGGCGGCCAGGGCATGGCGATGATCATCGAGCGACTCAGCTGATCGAGCTGGTCTGATCGAACTGACTCAGCCGATACCGCATTCGGCGATCGCGGAGTCGACGGCTTCCTGGAAGCCGTCGACTTTCGTGGGGTCGAGCGCCGCATCGTTCAGCTGGCCCTGAGAGAAGCGATCTTCGGCGAAGATGTCGTCGGCGATGCAGTTCGCCTGATCGTCGGAGATGTCGGCCCGCTCGGTGAGCATCGAGACGAGATCGTCTCGGGTGACGTCGGGGTCGCTACACGCGCTGAGGCCCAGGGCAAGTGCAAGGGTGGCGAAGCTGGTACGAACGAGGGGCGTGCGCATCCCGACAGTCAATCGGGATTCGCCGCCGTTTCTACGCTCGGCGGCTGGAGATGACGCCGGTGTCGAACCCGGCGAGGTGAAGTCCGCCGTGGAATCGGGCGTGTTCGATCTTGATGCACTTGTCCATCACGAGTCCGAGATCGGCATCGAGGGCCACCCGCGCTGCTTCGTCGCTCCAGATACCGAGCTGGAGCCACAGCGACGACGCACCGATGGCGACGGCCTCCTCGGCCACACCCGGACAGTCGGCCGCTGCTCGGAACACGTCGACCACGTCGGGGACGACCGGCAGATCGGCGAGCGATGGATAGCAGGTCAGTCCGTTGATCTCGTCGACCATCGGGTTGACCGGGTAGAGGTCGAAGTCCGACGCACAACCCTGCAGATACGTGACCACGAAGTTCGAGGCCCTCGCCGGGTTGGCCGAGGCGCCGACGATCGCGATCGAGCGAGTTTGCTCGAGGAGATCCTTGACGGTCTTCGGTGATGGCGGTGTCCAACCGTCGATGGTGCGGTGTTCGGTTGCCATGGTGCTGCCCTTCGGTGGAGCTGTCTTCAGTCGAGCTGTTCTCAGTCGAGCTGTGAGGTGGTGAGAGCCTGGTCGAGGTCCCACAGGATGTCATCGAGATCTTCCAGCCCGACCGAGAGCCGGATCATGTCGGCGCCGACCCCGGCAGTGGCCAGCTGTTCGTCGGACATCTGCTGGTGGGTGGTGCTGGCCGGGTGGATGACCAGGGTGCGGGCGTCGCCGACGTTGGCGAGGTGGCTCACCAGTTCGAGTGCCTCGATGAAGCGCTGACCCGCAGCCCGGCCGCCCTTCACGCCGAACGTGAAGATGGCACCTGCACCCTTGGGGAGGTACTTGGCGGCGAGGTCTCGATACGGCGAGTCGGGAAGGTCGGCGTGAGCGACCCAGGTGACGAGGGGATGGTCGGCGAGCCACGCCGAGACTGCCTGGGCATTGGCGACGTGGGCATCCATGCGGTGGGGGAGCGTCTCGATCCCCTGAAGAAGGAGGAAGGCGTTGAACGGGGAGAGGCAGGCGCCGACGTCGCGGAGCTGCTCGGACCGGAGCGCCGTGCAGAAGGCGTATTCGCCGAAGTTCCCCCACCACTGCAGCCCGTTGTAGGTCTCGACCGGCTCGGTGAACCGTGGGAAGCGACCCGATGCCCAGTCGAATCGACCCGCCTCGGCGACCACGCCGCCGATGCTGGTGCCGTGCCCACCGAGGAACTTGGTGGCGGAATGGACGACGATGTCGGCGCCGAACTCCATCGGACGGCACAGATAGGGGGTGGCGAAGGTGGCGTCGACCACGAGTGGGAGATCGGCGGCATGAGCGACGGCTGCCAGCGCCTCGAGGTCGGCGACGGCGCCGGTCGGGTTGCCGATGATCTCGGTGTAGATCATCTTGGTCTCGGGACGGATTGCCGCGGCGAACGTCTCGGGTTCGGTGTTGGGGACGAAGGTGGTCTCGATCCCGAGTCGGGCGAGTGTGGTCGACATGAGGGTGTACGAACCGCCGTAGATGCTCGCGGCGGCCACGATGTGGTCACCGGCACCCGCGAGCGTGGTGATGGCCATGAACTCCGCTGCCTGGCCGCTGGAGGTGGCGACGGCACCGATGGCACCCTCGAGCGAGGCGATGCGCTCTTCGAAGGCGGCGACGGTCGGATTCGAGATCCGGGAGTAGATCGTGCCGTACTTCTGCAGGGCGAAGAGGTCGGCCGCATCGGCGGTGTCTTCGAAGACGAAGCTGGTCGTCTGGTAGATCGGTACGGCTCGGGCGCCGGTTGCGGCATCGGGCTGGCCACCGGCGTGAAGTGCTCGAGTTCGGAATCCCCATTGACGATCGGCCATCGCGTCATCTTGTCATGCTTGGTCGGAACGGGGGAAGTAGCCGTCGCTTCATTTCGGGAATGAGTGAGAATTGCGGTCCAGGCGGTGCTACCTTCGACGTCATGGAACAACACCTCATGGGACAACACGGTGGGCCCGGCTGATGGGTCACGATCACGACCACGGAACCGGGCTGGCTCGAGCGGGTGAGCGGCATCGCGGTCGGTTGACCGCAGCGTTCGTCATCATCTTGGTCTTCTTCGTGGTCGAGGCGATCGCCGGTTTCGCCACCAACTCGCTGGCCCTGTTGTCCGACGCCGGACACATGCTCACCGATGTGATCGGGCTCGGGATGGCACTGGCCGCCATCCAATTGGCGTCGCGCTATGAAGCGCGTTCAGCGAGCGAACAGTCCAGGAACACCTTCGGCCTCTATCGACTCGAGATCCTGGCGGCGTTCGTCAATGCCCTTCTGCTGTTCGGCGTGGCAATCTGGGTGCTGATCGAGGCCGCCCGACGCATCTTCGACG
>RCMY010005773.1_pt1 | contig 10455 bp, 11 predicted proteins | sample 2041341 | NCBI WGS metagenome assembly RCMY01 (sample SAMN09708234, study PRJNA481090) | Marine sediment metagenome, whole genome shotgun sequencing project.
TCCCTGTTTGCCTTGCGACAGGGGATATGTATTCTTGGGCGAATGAAATCCGCAAAAGATCGGCGGAGAATTCGGACAGACGACCCGACACCGTCGCGGCAAATCAGGCACTATGGACATGGGACGACCACATCAACCTTGTCTTAAACAGGCTCTGATACTCCCGTCGGCAGCGCCCCGTCATACGCCACAGGCAAAGGACCGGTCTTGGGGGTCTTGAGAACCTATCTTCTGAGATGGCAGCGCAAGCGTTGGCTGATCCGTGCGTTCCGCAAACGTCGCGAACTGGCCCGTCGGTCGGATCGGACCAAGGCGATCGGTGCCGGGGACGTTTTGCTGTTTGCCACGCTCAGGAATGAACGCATCCGTCTGCCGTATTTCCTGAAATACTATCGCGATCTTGGCATCGGGCATTTCCTGATTGTTGACAACGGGTCCGACGACGGTTCGGCCGAATATCTGTCAGATCAGCCCGATGTTTCGGTCTGGCACTCGTCGCGCAGTTATCGCCGGTCGCGCTTTGGCATCGACTGGATGAATTGGCTGTTGCGCAAATACGGCCATGGCCACTGGACACTGACGGTCGATGTTGATGAATTCTTCATCTATCCGTTCTGCGACACCCGACCGATCACCGCGCTGACCGATTGGCTGGATGCATCGTCGATCAAATCCTTCGGGACGATGATGCTCGACATGTATCCCAAGGGCCCGATTTCAAACCATCGCTACGGCGAGGGGCAAAACCCGTTCGACATCGCCAAATGGTTCGATTCCGGCAATTATTCCATCGCACGCAACAAGACATTCGGAAATCTGTGGATTCAGGGCGGTCCGCGCGCACGCATGTTCCTGTCGGACAAGCCTGAACGCGCCCCGGCGCTGAACAAGCTGCCGCTGGTGAAATGGGACCGCTCCTATGCCTTTGTCAGCTCGACCCATATGTTGCTGCCCCGAGGGCTGAATCTGGTCTATGACGAGTTCGGCGGCGAAAAGGCCAGCGGCATTCTATTGCACGCCAAATTTCTTGACACGATGACCGACAAGGCGCGCGAAGAGGTGGGGCGCGGCGAACATTTCGCCAATTCCACCGAATATCGCGCCTATCACGCCCGCCTGAAGAACGACCCCGATCTTTGGTGCAAATGGAGCGAGAAATACATCAACTGGCGACAGCTTGAGATCCTTGGCCTGATGTCAAAGGGCAACTGGGCGTGACGGTCGGTTTTGTCATGATGTGCCATGACGCGCTGGACCGCGCGGCTCAGGTGGCCGGTCACTGGGCCAGTCACGGCTGCCCGGTGGTGATCCATGTGGACCGCCGGGTCAGCCGCGCCCGCAACGATGCTCTGGTGCGGGCGCTGGCGGGGCATGACAACGTGAGCTTCTGCGCCCGCCACACCTGTGAATGGGGCACATGGTCGCTGGTTGCGGCGGCGCAGACTGGCGCGGCGCGAATGCTGGCTGAATATCCCGAGGTGCGGCATGTCTGTCTTGCGTCGGGATCGTGCCTGCCGCTACGCCCGATGGCCGAGCTCAAGGATTATCTTGCCACCCGCCCCGACACCAACTTTATCGAAAGCGTCACCACCGAAGACGTGCCATGGACGGTTGGCGGGCTAGATTCCGAACGTTTTACCCTGCGCTTTCCCTTTTCGTGGAAACGCCACCGGCGTCTGTTCGACGGATATGTCCGCCTGCAGCGCGCGTTGGGATACAAACGCCGCGTTCCTGCCGGGATCGAGCCGCATATGGGGTCGCAGTGGTGGTGCCTGACGCGGCAGACTCTGGCCGCAATCCTGAGCGATCCGCGCCGCGCCGCGTTCGATCGGTATTTCAAACGGGTCTGGATTCCCGACGAAAGCTATTTCCAGACTCTTGTGCGACTGCATTCCAATCAGGTCGAAAGCCGGTCGCTCACCCTGTCGAAATTCGATTTTCAGGGCAAGCCGCACATCTTTTATGACGACCATTTGCAGATGCTGCGCCGGTCCGACTGTTTCATGGCGCGCAAGATCTGGCCCCGAGCCACAAGACTGTATGACAATTTTCTGTCTGGCGGATTGGCCGATCAGAACCGCGCCGAGCCGAACCCTGGCAAAATCGACCGGATCTTCGCCAAAGCGATCGAGCGGCGCACCCGTGGCCGTGCCGGATTGTACATGAGCAGCCGTTTTCCGAAACCCGGCTGGGAAAATGGCAAGACCTGCGCGCCCTATTCCGTATTTGAAGGCTTCGGTGACCTGTTCGAGGGCTTCGAATCCTGGCTGCACAAGGCGACGGGCGCGCGTGTGCATGGCCATCTCTATGCCACCGATCGCGCCCGGTTCACTGACCGCCAAAAGATCTATGCCGGGGCCTTGCCGGACGATGCGGGGCTGCGCGATTACAACCCGCATGCCTTTCTCACCAATCTGATCTGGAACACCCGGGGCGAACGGCAGTGTTTCCTGCACGGTCCGCGCGATGTGCAGAAAATCGGTGATTTTCTGGCCGACGACCCCAATGCACAGATTTCGGTGATCTCGGGTGCCTGGGCGGTGCCGCTGTTTCGCGCCAAGGGTGATTTTTCTGACATCCGCAAAGAAGCCGCGCGCCTGCAACAGATCGAAAGCAAACATCTGGAGTCGCTGCGCCGTATCACGGTAAACGCTCGCGTGCGGATCTGGACAATGGCCGATTTCGTTGACAGCCCGATGGAGCCGCTGCAAACCATCATTGATGAAATCGGCCCCCGCACGCCTCGCCGGCTGACCGAGGCGCCGCAAATGGTCGACCTGACCGGGTTCGGCCAGTTTCTTCAGAACCTGAAAAATCAGGGGATGCAGCCTTACCTCATGGGCGACTTTCCCTCGGGTGACGTGGTTGATGCACCGCTGCCTGAACTCCGCAAACCTTATCTAGTAAAGTGATCCCATGGCAGACCGGTTCGACTCTTTCATTCTGCTGGCCGAAATGCGCACCGGGTCCAATTTTCTTGAGGACACGCTGAACACACTTGCCGGGCTGAAATGCTGGGGTGAATCGTTCAATCCGCATTTCGTCGGTCACGCGAATCGCAGCGAACAGGCGGGTGTCACCTTGCAGGAACGCGAGATCGACCCCCTGCGCCTGCTGACGGCGATCCGGGGACAAACCGACGGGCTGCCGGGGTTCCGGATCTTTCATGATCACGATCCGCGCATCCTGCGTCATTGTCTGGCCGATCCGCGCTGTGCCAAGGTCGTGTTGACGCGCAATCCACTGGACAGTTTCGTCAGCCTGGAAATCGCCCGCCAGACCGGACAGTGGCGGCTGAGTGATCTGAAATCGGCAAAGACGGCGCGCGTCACCTTTGACGCCGATGCCTTTTCGCGCCACCTGTCGCGGCTGCAAGCGTTTCAACAGGACATTCAGCGCAGCTTGCAGACCAGCGGTCAAACGGCATTCCATATCGGCTATGATGATCTGAACGACATCGACGTCCTGAACGGGCTTGCCGCATTTCTGGGGATCAAGGCACGGCTGGATCAGACCAGCACCCGCACCAAGGTGCAGAATCCCGGCAGCCTGCGCGACAAAGTGGTGAATTACGATTCAATGATCGCCGCGCTGGGATCGGTCGATCACTTTGATCTGGGCCGAACTCCGAATTTTGAGCCGCGCCGTGGTCCGAACGTGCCCGGCTTTGTCACAGCCGCCACCAGCCCGCTGTTGTATATGCCGGTGCGCGGCGCGGCCGAGGACCGGGTGAACGCCTGGCTGACCGCGCTGGACGGCGCGCCGCCGCTGGCGCCGGAAATGTCGCAGAAAGACCTGCGCCGATGGATGCGTCAGAACACCGGCCACCGCAGCTTTACCGTCGTGCGCCATCCGGTCGCCCGTATCCACGCCACATTCCTGCGTCATATTCTGGCCACTGGTCCGGACAGTTTTGCCGATCTGCGCGCCACATTGAAGGCGCGTTATGATGTGCCGCTGCCCGACAGCGCGGAATGTTCTACTGAGCAGCACCGCGCGGCCTTTATCGGATTTCTGAAATTCGTGCGCGGCAATCTTGGCGGCCAGACCAGTATCCGCACCGATCCCGCCTGGGCGTCACAGTCCACGGTGATTCAGGGGATGGCGCAATTCGCCCTGCCCGACATGATCCTGCGCGCCGAATCTCTGGGCGCAGGTGTCTCCGCATTGGCGGAAGCAATCGGGGCAACAGCGCCCGATGTGCCAGAGGATGACACCAAGCTGCTGGCGCAGATCCACGATGATACAGTCGAACAGGCGGTGCGCGACATCTATCAGCGGGATTACCTGATTTTTGGCTATCGGCCCTGGAATAAATCCAGAGGCTGAACTGCGCGGACGGGTCTTCTGGCTGACGAAACAGCCCGCCGCCGTTCTCAGGCGGCCTTTTTGGTCGGGGCTTCGGTCAGCAGAGCGTGCAGAACCGCCGGATCCTCGTTCGCACGCAGTTTGGCGCAGAGCGCCGCATCACGCAGCGTGCGCGATACCAGCGCCAACGCCTTGAGGTGCTCAACCCCCGCATCCGTAGGCGCGAACAGCGCAAAGATCAGATCGACAGGCTGCCGATCCGCGCTGTCGAACTCCATCGGCTTTTCGATGCGCATGAAAATGCCGCGCACACTGTCTACTTCGTCAAGCCGTGCGTGGGGCAAGGCAATGCCATGCCCCACGGCGGTCGGCCCCAGCCCCTCACGCTCCATCAACGCCTCGACGGCGCGATGGGCGTGCAGGCCGTGAACCGAATGACCGATCTCGGCCAATTCTTGAAACAGGCGTTTCTTGCTGGTCATCGAACTGACGACGCGGATCGCACTGGGGTCGAGAATCGCGGAAAGTTGCATGCACACCTGTCTTTGGTCTTACGCCGCGCCGATCTTTCAGCGCACCGTGTTCGGGTCGATCCAGCCGATGTTTCCGTCTTCGCGACGGTACACAACATTGACCCCGGTATCCTGTTTTTCGTTTCGGAACACCAGAACGGGTGCGCCGGCAAGCTCCATCTGCATCACCGCTTCGCCAACCGACAGTTGCGGGATCTGCATCTGCATCTCCGCAATGATCATTGGCGCAAGCGTTTCGGGCTCAAGCTCTTCGGCCCCGTCTTCACCTGCGGCGAGGATATACGAAGACGCACCGGAAAGTTCAACCGGCTGTGCGCGATCCTTGTAGTGGTCCTTGAGCCGGCGCTTGTAACGGCGGATCTGCTTCTCCATTTTTTCCAGCGCACTGTCAAAACAGGCATAGATTTCGGCCGCTCGACCCCGCGCCTGAACGGTCAGGCCCGTGGACAGATGCACGACCGATTCACACACGAATTCATGTCCGTCCCGGGAAAACACCACCAAGGCGTCGGTCGGACGCCCCGGGTATTTGGCAATCATTTCGTCGATTACAGACTTGACGTGGGATTGAAGCGCCTCGCCGATGTCGATCTGTTTTCCGCTGATCTGGTATTGCATCTTGCCTCCTTGGGCTTGGGATAGCCAAACCGGACGGCCTGCCCTGCGGCCTCCGGCAACTGAGTGATTCTACTGGTTATTAAAGAAATCCAGGGTCCGGTTTCAAGCCGTGCCACGCGGGCCTGGGTCAGGGCCTGAAGAAGCTGCAGACCGGGGGCTGCACACTTCTCGATCGAAGGGTTGGTGTCAGTCATGCCCCCCATTGGGCGCCCGGATCGGGTGATCTGTCAATCAAAACCATCACACAACCTCAGGAAGAAATCAGACATGAGACGAAATCAGGAAATCCTGAAACCCTGCCCCAAATAGACCCGCTGCACGTTTTCGTCGCGCACCACCTCGTCCGCAGTGCCGCTCATCAGCACATGACCGTCATGCAGGATATAGGCCCGGTCGACGATGCCAAGCGTTTCACGGACGTTGTGATCGGTGATCAGCACGCCGATGTTGCGGGTTTTCAGATCGGCGACCAATGTGCGGATATCGGCCACCGCGATCGGATCGACCCCGGCAAAGGGCTCGTCCAGCAGCACATAGGACGGATCGGCGGCCAGACAGCGGGCAATCTCGGCCCGCCGCCGTTCCCCGCCCGAAAGCGCCGGAGCGGGGGTGCGCCGCAGATGCGAGATCGAGAATTCATTCAAAAGCTGCTCAAGCCGGTCGCGCCGCCTATCCCGGTTGGGCGTCGAGATTTCGAGGATCGACATTATGTTGTCTTCGACGTTCATGCCGCGAAAAATCGACATTTCCTGCGGCAGATAGCCGATTCCCATCTTTGCACGCCGGTACATCGGCAGCGCGGTCACATCGCGCCCGTCGATGATCACCTGCCCGCCTTCGGGCTGTACCAGTCCGGCGATGGAATAAAACACGGTCGTCTTGCCCGAACCGTTTGGCCCCAAAAGCGCGACCACTTCGCCCCGGGCCAGATCCAGCGTCACGTCGCGGATCACCAGACGCTTGCGGTAACTCTTGCGCAGGTTTCGTATCTGCAAACCGGTCGATTGGGCCGCAAGGCTCAGCGTCGATGCCATCAGTTGGCGCCGGGCTGAAACACCGTGCGCACCCGTCCCTCCATCGTGCCGGTGCCCTTGTTCAGGTCGATCACCAGCTTGTTGGAGGTCAGCGCGCTGCCGCCCTGAGTCAGAATCACGTCGCCGGTCATCACCACAGTGCCCTTGTCGATGGAATACACCGCTTCGTTTGACTCGGCTGCCTCGGCGCCATTGACAAGGGTGACACCGCCGCTTGCGCGCAGCTCGGAAATCGTGCCCGCATTGCCAGCAGCATAGAGCACCTTGACCGCCCCCGCACTCAGCCGCATTTCACCCTGTGTGATCAGAACGTTGCCGGTGAACGCGGCGGTACCGTCGGCCTGATCGATCTGCAACTGGTCCGATGCCACCTCGACCGGCAGCGACGTGTCATGGTTCAGCCCACCAAAGCCGACACTGGCTTGGCCCAGCACCGGCCCGGCGGCCAGCACTGCCAGAACTGCAAAAAGTCCGATCCGCGTCATTTCTCGCCTCCCTGATCCGGTAGGGGTTGGTATATCAGGCGAACCCGGTCTGTGAAGACAAGATGATAAGAGGGGCTGCCCTCCCCGTCATCCGACCGGCGCAGCTCCATCCTGCCCGCACGGATATCCCCGGCCGGGCCGGTCGCCACGATACCCTCGGCGGATTCGACAAAGGTCGCGTCCAGCGATGCGGTGATCTCTTCGGTTTCGATCACATAGCCTGTGCTGCTCTGCATCCGTACTCCGCCCTCCATCCGTGCGACCCGTTCGGCGGTGTCGATCACGCCCCGGCCCGCGTCGATATCAAGCCGCCCGCCATCGGAAGTGTCCAACCGCGCCACAAGAGCTTCGGCGCTGACCCGGTTGTTGCCTTCAGGCCGCGCGCTGTCCGAGGACAGGGTGATCGCCGTTCCGTCCCGTGTCACGCCCGAGTATTCCGGCGCGGCGATTTTCTGTTCGCGCAGGATCACGGCGACTTCGACATCGGAATACGGGATCGCCGCCTCGGGATCGACACTGCGCGACACCAGAAACAGCGTCGACAGGATGCTGAGCGCGGCCAGCGGCAACAGAATCTTCAGCCAGGCGACCAGCCGGGAATAGGCGTTGTCATAGCGCGACGCAGAAGGGTTTCGGATTGCCATCATTCCTACCTAGGGTGCGAAGGCCCGCGCGCCCAGAGCAAGATGACTTTGATTTGCACCGAAAGCCATCCAACGGCCGGGCGAGCCTCGGTTTGATCGCTTCCAGGCAAAGTCATCCCGCATCAGTGCGCGAAGATATCGATTTCGGGCCAGCCCGCCAGATCCAGCTTTGCACGAACCGGCAGAAAATCAAAACAGGCCTGCGCAATCTCGCTCCGCCCTTCGCGCGCCAGCCGCTGGTCAAGCTCGCGCCGCAGCGCGTGCAGATACAAAACGTCGGACGCGGCATAATCCAGTTGCGCCGTCGTCAGGTTTTCGGCGCCCCAGTCGCTTTGTTGTTGGAATTTCGAGATATCGACGTTCAGCAGATCAGAGAGCAGATATTTCAGCCCGTGCCGGTCGGTGAAGGTGCGAACCATCTTGCTGGCAATCTTGGTGCAATACACCGGCGCCGTGACCACACCGAAGGCATTCAACAGCGCGGCAATATCGAACCGCCCAAAGTGAAACAGTTTCAGCACCGCAGGATCAGCCAGCATGCGGCACAGGTTCGGCGCAGTGTCTTGCCCGATGGCCACCTGCACCAGATGTGCGTTGCCGTCGCCGCCCGACATCTGCACCAGACACAGCCGGTCGCGGTGCGGGTTCAGCCCCATGGTTTCGCAATCGATGGCAACCACCGGCCCCAGATCCAGCCCGTCAGGCAAATCGCCGCGATACAGTGTATTGGTCATGTCTGTCCCCTGTTCTTCGCAGCCGTGATAGGGCGGTCGGGCCCGGCAGGCAACGGGTTTGCCGCCGTCATCACGCGCCGGAATCGGAAGTTACAGCATTCCTCATGGCCCTGCCTCTTCCTTTTACCCTTGCATTGCGCTAACACGCGCCGTCCGACAGGACACGTCATCCGATCGCAAGGAGCCACCCAGATGGGTTATAAAGTCGTCATCGTCGGCGCCACGGGCAATGTGGGCCGCGAAATGCTGAACATTCTGGCTGAACGCCAGTTCCCGATTGATGAGATCGTCGCACTCGCCTCGCGCCGGTCATTGGGAACCGAGGTCAGCTTTGGCGACAAGACGCTGAAGACCAAAGACCTCGACACCTTCGATTTCACCGGCTGGGACATGGCACTGTTTGCCGTCGGCTCTGACGCCACAAAGCAATATGCCCCCAAGGCGGCCAAGGTCGGTTGCGTCGTGATCGATAATTCGTCGCTCTATCGCTATGATCCCGACATTCCTTTGATCGTGCCTGAGGTGAACCCCGACGCGATCAGCATGGTCAAGAACAAGAACATCATCGCCAATCCCAACTGTTCGACGGCACAGATGGTCGTCGCCCTGAAGCCCCTGCACGACCGTGCACGGATCAAACGGGTGGTGGTCAGCACCTATCAGTCCGTTTCGGGCGCCGGGAAAGAGGGCATAGACGAGCTGTGGGACCAGACGAAAAGCATCTATAATCCCACCGATCACAAGCCGCCTAGAAAGTTCACCAAGCAGATCGCGTTCAACGTGATCCCGCATATCGATTCCTTCCTCGACTCGGGCGACACCAAAGAAGAGTGGAAGATGGTCGCCGAGACGAAAAAGATCATCGACAAGTCGATCAAGATCACCGCCACCTGTGTGCGCGTGCCGGTCTTTGTCGGCCACAGCGAATCCATCAACATCGAGTTTGAGGAATTCCTGGACGAAGACGAAGCCCGCGACATCCTGCGCGAGGCTCCGGGGATCATGGTCGTGGATAAGCGCGAAGACGGCGGTTACATCACCCCGATCGAATGCGTCGGTGAATTCGCCACTTATATCTCGCGCATCCGGCAGGATACGACCGTCGAGAACGGATTGAACCTGTGGTGCGTCTCGGACAATCTGCGCAAGGGTGCGGCGCTGAACGCGGTGCAGATCGCCGAACTGCTGGGCAACCGGGTGCTTAAAAAGGGCTAGTTCCAGCCCATCGCATATCTGGCGGCGCCCCAATGATGGCGTCGCCAGTCGCAAAAGACAGGCCCGACAGCCGAAAGCGAATCCTCTGCTTTGGGGGCTTTTGGCCCTCCGGATTTGAGCTCAAGGGTTTCCAACACCTTTACGGAACCTTCGCCAAACCGCCGTTCCAAGCACCAACTGGTAAATCTTCATCACCCGGAAAGCCTGACTTCAGGATAGAAGCCGTGATTTTTGATTGATTCAGTTGGTGCAGACAGTTATTTTGCACCCACTTACTCCGATTTATTCAACCTGATCAACGCTCTGGCCAAAGGTTAACACAGCCCGGGCGATTGAACCGGCTTTCGTAAGCCCTCCTAAACCAGCAGGGTATAGGGTGGACCCATCGCTCGGACTTGGACCGGGAGAGGGAAGAGGTGCGAAGGACCGGTCAGGGTGTCGTGAGGGGCAGGGGTGCGCCGACTCGGCAGTGGCCCGCGGCACTTTCGCACCGGATGGTACAGACGATTGATATGCTCCCGTCAGATGCCATCCATGGGGACACTCGAATCGGTGTCGCCCGCCACGGGTCAGCGGTCCCGAACGGCAAACACCACGGAATCACCAAAGCTCCCCCCGGCGCCGCAGGTTCGGGCCGGGGGACTCATCGGAGGTTGTTGGATGCGACAGATTGCACGCCAATCCAGACTGAAAACCCGCACCGCCAAAGTGAACCGGAACAACGTGCCCATGCATGTCACCCATCGGCCCCGCCGCGCAGTTGCAGGCGAGCCGGACCGCTGTTCGACCCATAAGCCGCTGCATGTGGTGTCATGTCACACCTTTTGACCAAGGCGCGACAGCGCAGGGTCGACGCACTGTTGCGGATCAGGATGCCCCAGATC
>RCMY010005774.1_pt1 | contig 10454 bp, 13 predicted proteins | sample 2041341 | NCBI WGS metagenome assembly RCMY01 (sample SAMN09708234, study PRJNA481090) | Marine sediment metagenome, whole genome shotgun sequencing project.
GCTCGACAGCTGCCGTGCGGTCAGTCTTCATCATCGACCCTGAACGGAAGATTCGCCTGACCATGACCTATCCGATGGATGTGGGGCGCAATTTTGACGAGATACTGCGGGTGATCGACGCGCTCCAGACGGGCGACGCAAAGCATATTGCCACGCCCGCGGACTGGATGCCGGGAGACAAGGTCATCATCCCGCCAGCGATTAAGACACCCGAGGCGGAAAAGCTGTTCCCACAAGGTTGGACTGAAGTGCGCCCCTATCTGCGCACCACAATTCTGTGACCTTGCCAGAACCCCACGACATACGAACGCCGCGGCCATCAGGTCCGGCGATCCCGTTCATGAAAGAATTTCAGATGAAACCTACAAGCCATGCCATCGCCGTCTTCCCCGACCAAGCCGCCGCCGAGCGGGCGGTCAGGAAACTGGGTGGTGAAGGGTTCATAATGACTGATCTCAGCATCATTGGCAAAGGCTATCACTCTGACGAAAAGGTTCTCAGTTTTTACAACGTCGGGGACCGAGTCAAATTCTGGGGCGCCCTTTGGGGCTGGTTTTGGGGGGGGCATGGTCCTCACCGTTCCGGTGATGGGTCAGGTTGTCGTGCTGGGTTATCTTGCCACGGCGGCAATTTCCATGCTCGAGGGCGCCGCGGTTCTAGGCGGCCTCAGCGCCTTGGGGGCGGCTCTCTATGGCCTAGGCATCCCAAAGGACAGTGTGATCTCATACGAATCTGCGCTTGAAGCCGACAGCTTTCTGGTAATGGCGCGCGGGGGCGAGGCGGATACGGCGCGGGCCCGCACAATTCTAGACGCTGAGGCCCCAGTGCAAATCGATTTGCATGAATCTGCCGACGGATCACAGTAATTCGAGACAGCCGTCAGCAACGCCATATGATCAGCTGCTCGACGCTCAACATATGTCAGCGTGGGGCCAAGCCCCAGCAGTTCAGAAATGATTTGTGCCTCGGCCGTTTTCGGAACCTGACATGAGCCGCGCAGCTGCACCGAAAAGCCAAACCGTTCCCTGAACCAGATCGTTCTGCGCCCGGGAGGAGATCACACGCAACCCAGCCGAAGTTGTCCATAATGATGAAGCCTCGCATTGGCAGGAGCTTACTCAGGAATGTCCATCGCTCTGCAGTTTGTTCCCAATAGGCCTTCTAGCTCATTTGGTTGTCAGTAGCCCTGTTGGGCGGACGGGGGCGTAGTACCCGTCCATCCGTTTCTCGTAGGCTCGATCAACGGGCTTTGACGGGTCGTATGGGGGCCCGCGTTTGACCGTCTCCCGGTCAATATCGAGATAAAGAAGCCGCTCCGTCCAACGGATATCTTGTGATGAACGGGGCGAAAGCAGCACCGTTTGACCAACCCACCAGTTGCTGGTGTCAACAACAAGGTAATGGATGCTCCAGTCCGTATCCTCGATCATGATATCCGACAAATGCCCGATGTCGCCATCAGTGGCGTGGATATGGTAGCCCGTCACCTCTTCGCCGCTGCGCAGATGCGGTTCGGCGTTCCGTTCAAGCCTGGCAATATCATCGGCGCGGCGTTGCACTTCGGGGTCTCGGCTCATCGGGGTTCCTCCACCATATAGACCGTAGCCACCAAGGTAATACCCCGAGCCCCAGTAGGGGCTAAAGCCGTAGTAGTCGTAGGTCGAGGTTTCGAACTGCCGCGAGACCGGCAGATGCGTGGAGAGTTCGGGGCTGGCTTCAACCTCGGCGCGGGTCAAGCGGACCGGAAAAGTTCGCTCCGAAGGCAGGACATGACCAAGGACAACAGGCGGTAACAGAACCTTCCGTCCCGACAACCATTTCCCAGTATCCACGACAAGCCAGCGGATCATCCAGCTGTCGTCGTCGAACAAGAGGTCACTTACCGTGCCGATAGTGCCGTCCGTGGCGGCGATACTATGGCCCTTGATATCCGAAAGAGTGAGAAGCATGGAAAATCTCCTATGTTTTATGAACGCGGACAACTACGTCTGGCTTAGATGGTAGGACCGCTTGCAGCGTTGGCCGCCCGTATTTTCGGCGCACTCGCGTTAGGTAAAGCAAGCTATGATGATGACCTCATGCCGCTCAGCACGACTAGGCCAAACAGCGGCCAACAGATGACGATGGGGTCTGTATGTTGTCCTTCGGAGGGCTGGCGAGGTGCCCTCGGTGTCGGGAAGTCGCGCGCCGTCGCGGTTGATAGGCAATGGGGTTGCCGTAATAATAGTGACGCAAGTATAGTCCAAAATTCTGCACTGCTGCAGATCTGGATCAGTCCGCAGAAACCCGGACTAGGCGAAAGTACGGAAAATCGTTTGGCTGACCGTGCACTGATGTGAATCGGTGCCGACCCCAGTGGTCCTCATCAGCGGATTTGTTGCAGCCTGTCAGGCCTGATCGGTGCGCAGTGCATCAAAGCTGGCTGTCACTTCGAACAGCTCTTCATCGATGCTGGATTGGCGCAGGCGGTGGAAGTTGCCATTCAGTGTTTCCAGCAGATCATCGATGTTTCTGTCTGCCCTTTGCATTGCGGCGAGACGACTTGCGTTTTCGCTGGCCAGCGATTCTGCACAGGCGCGAAACAACGATACAAAAAGATATTCTCGGATCAGTGCCCGGAGTGTTTGCATCGTGTTACCTAGCACTTGGGGCAGTGCAGCCGTTGGCCATTTTGGCGCAAGAGCCCCTTTTTGCCAGCTTGTATCCAGCGGCAACAGGCGTTGGGTGACCGGCACATAGCTCGCGCCTGACGCAGGGCGGTTATAGTAGAGATGGAGTTCGCCAAACGCCCCGCCAGCCAGATGACTTTCGGCCTTGATAAGGATCTGCCCGACCAGGGGCGCAATGGAGCTAACGGAATTCGGTACGCTGAACTGGCCTGCGAGGGGAAGATCAGTGTCGCTGAGCCGGTCCTGCACCCGCTCACCCACCGCCCAGATACGTAGATTGGGCCCAGCCTTCTCCAGAGCAGCAATGGCGAAATCGGCCACCTCGTCATTGAACCGCCCCACAAGCCCCTGATCTGATCCGAAAACTACCGCACCGACGACTGCCTTTCCAGTCGGGGGTGGGTCAGCCGCAAAGGCCATGCCGGGGCCAAGCTCGCGGAGGCATTTTCCAAGGCCAAGCTCAACGTTGTGATAATAATCACCCAGCGCGCGTTCGGCTAATTCGTATTGACTGATGTTTGCGGCCGCCATCGCCTTCATTGTGCGCACCACTGCTTGCAGGTCTCCCGCGCTTGCGATCTTGCGCTTCATGCTCTCAATCGTATTGGTCATGGAGTCTTGCCCGACTTTGGTGCGGCCTCTTCCTTGGTTGGTTGAAATCCCGCCAGCGCCGTTTGACAGATCTTGTTGATGACCTTGCGGTCCTCGTCGCTGAGGTCGTCGGTCTCAAAGCGTTTGCAAACCGCATCAGGAATCGTCTGAGAGGCCTGCAGCACGGCCTGCTCAGCTTCGGGCATCTTGTCGAGAGGGATCGCATCGAACAGCCCGTCCTTCAGCGATAAAAGGATCGCGATCTGCCCCGCTACCGGAACCGGCGCGAATTCTTGTTGCTTGAGGCTGGCCCTGATACGCTCGCCATGCGCGATGGTTGCGCGGCTGTCGTCATCCAGCCGCGCGCCGAAGCGCGAAAAGGTCTCTAACTCCTCGAATTGGGCATAGGCCAGCTTCAGATCGCCGGCGACTGCGCGGTACGCGGCATGCTGCGCTTTGCCCCCCACGCGCGAGACGGATTTGCCGACGTCCACTGCGGGCAGGATGCCCAGTTCGAACAGCGCAGGGGACAGGTATATCTGTCCATCGGTGATCGAGATCAGGTTGGTGGGGATATAGGCTGAAATGTCCTGCGCCTCAGTTTCGATGATCGGCAGTGCGGTGAGCGAGCCACCGCCAAAATCCTTGCGCAGATGGGTAGACCGCTCTAGCAGGCGCGAGTGGATATAAAAGATATCACCCGGAAAGGCTTCACGACCGGGGGGGCGGCGCAGCAGTAATGAGAGCTCGCGGTAGGACCGGGCGTGCTGGGTCAGATCGTCATAAACGATCATCACATCACGGCCCGACTCCATGAAATGCTCGGCGATGCTGGTCGCGGCATAGGGGGCGATATAGGTCAGGCCAGGAGCCGCATCACCTTCGGTCACCACGACCACGGTATATTCCATCGCGCCATGCGCGCGCAGGACCGCGACGGTCTTGGCCACGGCAGAGGCGCGCTGGCCGATGGCGCAATAGACGCAGAGCACGTCTTTCCCGCGCTGGTTCAGGATCGTCGCGACAGCGATGGCGGTCTTGCCGGTCTGGCGGTCGCCCAGGATCAACTCGCGCTGGCCGCGCCCGATGGGGATCATCGCGTCGATCACTTTGATGCCCGATTGTAGCGGCATGGTGACCGGCGCACGTTCGATGATCGCGGCAGCGGGGCGCTCAACGGGCAGGCGTTCGTCAGATAGCACCGGCCCGCCACCGTCAAGCGGGCGGCCCAGCGGATCGATGACCCGGCCCAAAAGTGCTTCACCTACGATGACGTCCATGACCCGACCGGTCCGCGCGACCTCGTCGCCCGCGTTCAGATGCGCGTAATCGCCCAAGAGAACCACGCCGATCTCAGTCTCATCGACGTTAAAGGCAAGCCCCGGCAAACCGGCGGGAAAGGTCAGCAGTTCCTGCGATCCGGCACCGGGCAGGCCCGAGACTTTGGCCACGCCCGTCGAGACGCTGGTGATGGTTCCGACCTCACGGGGCTGCAACTCAGCGACAAACGCCTCCCGTGCACTGGTTAGATCGGCGAAGAGGGTGTCAAAGACGTGACTCAGGGGTGCGGATTTGGTCATGCGCCGGTCTTTTCCTGCGTCTTGTCCGATTTTGGCTTAGGTTTCGGATCGGCCTTCGCCACAGTCTTCGCGTCAACTTTCGGACTGGCCTTTGCGTGTTCATGGGCGGCAAGTGCCTCGTCGACACCGATCTTAAGGGACGTCATATAATCCGAAATGCTCCATGCCAGCTTTTGCCCGCCAACGGTCAGTTCAATCCCGCCGATCAGCTCGGGGTTTGTGTCAAAAGTCAATTTGGCATCGGTTGAAAAGGTCTTGTGCAGGGCCGACTGGATCGCCGCATGTTGCACCTTGCTCAGATCGAAGGCGCTGCGCAGCGGGATTGGGTCAGAGGATGCCTGAATGGCTTTGGACAAGACAGCGTCGGGCTGATCGCTGAATGCTTTGATCCGGTCGACGAACGCGTCGCACATGCGGTCTTCCAGACTGACATCGGCCAGATCTTTCAGCGTCTTGCGGGCGATCGCGAACACCTCATCGCGGGCCCGATCGGAGATAGACTTGTCGAGGGCCCGGGCTTCTGTCTGAAGCGACTTGGCGCGCTTGGCTGTCAAGGCATCGGCGTCGTCCTGCGCCTCGGCCATCAGGCGTTTGCGTTCGGCGGCCACTTCGGCCTTCGCTTTTTGCAACAGAGTGGCGTGCTTTTGCTCGAAAGCTTCAGTCTTTTTCTGAAAGTCATCCCGCTCGGTTTCGGCAGCAGTCTTGATCGCATCGGCATCGGCCCGCTCTTTCTTGATTCGGGCCTCGCGGGTGTCGACGGCATTGATGATTGGTTTATAGAGAAACCGCTTGAGCAGCCAGACGAGTATTAGGAAATTGAGCACCTGTGCTCCAACGGTAAACCAGTCAATCAGCATGGCTTAGTTTCCTGCTGCTGCTGTGGCGGCGGCGACGGCCGCATTCCAGAACGGATTGGCGAAGATCAGGATCATCGACACCACAAAGCAATAGATCGCGACGGATTCGACCATGGCGAGGCCCACAAACAGGGTGCGGGTGATGGTTGCCGCAGCGTCCGGCTGCTGGGCGACTGAGGTCAAGGCGGTTGCAACCGCACGCCCTTCGCCTAAGGCAGGGCCAATGCTGCCGATTGCCATAGTTAGGCCAGCGGTAATGATCGAAGCAATGGCGATGTATGTTGCGCTATCCATTTTGATTTTCCTTTATGGGTTTCATGTCGCGTTAGCCGGTTTTTCGCGCTCCGATTTAGCGTGCGCGGGCTTGCGGGCGCGCGTGGCCGAGGCGATGTAGACGGCGGCTAGGATGCTGAAGATGTAGGCCTGCACCATGCCCGTCAGTAGACCCAGTGCACTCATCGCGACGGGAAAGATGAAAGGGGTGATGGTCAGCAAAATGGCAAGGATCATTGTCCCACTCATCATATTGCCGAACAGACGGATCGCCAGTGCGAGCGTACGCGACAGGTCGCTGATGATGTTGAACGGCAGCATGATGAAGGTCGGCTCTAAATAAGAGTGGAGGTAGCCGCCAAAGCCCCGTTCGGCGATGCCATAGATCGGCACAGCAACAAAGACGCTCAGCGCAAGCGCGGCGGTGGTCGAGAGCGAGCTGGTAGGTGGCTCAAAGCCAGGAATTATGGCGCTCAGCGCCGACATGGCGACGAACAGGAACAACGTACCGATAAAGCCGATGTAGGTTTTAGGATGCTTTAGCCCGACCTCGCCGATCTGTTCCTCAATTCCGGTGACGATGATTTCCAGCAGGTTTTGCCAGCGCGAGCGGGTCATGTCGGTTGAAAGCCTACGCGTCACAAGGATTGAGGTGATCACCATCGCTGCCATCAGCGCCCATGTGAACACGATGGTCCCGTTGAGCTTCACGAACCCGCTCTGCCAAAAGATTAACTCGTCGGGACTAAGACGCATGGTGTGCCTCTTTGGTAAGGGGGGCAGGGATGGCGCGGATCAGGCGGCCCACAATAAGGCGGGCAAGGACAAATCCCGCGAGACAGGCAAGCCAGCGCTGCCACTCGGTCCCGCCGGCCAGATAGAATCCGTAAAACGTGATGGCCATGCGAAGCACCAGGCCCCCCAGAAACCACAGCGCCGGTCGGGCAGAGGCAATACCCCGGCGCACCGTCCACCAAAGAGTCCCGAAGAACCCGGTGCCAAGCAGCGCACCGACCGCGAAAACAAAAATCAAAATCTGGATGTCAGGCATCGTCGTCTCCTTCCGGTTCGTGAATGTCCTTGTCTTGCCGCGACACCCAGCCCCAGGCAGAAAAACACCCGATTGCCAGCCCTGCCATTAGCAGCGCCAGTGTCCACGGATGGGCCCCTGGATGGCGTGTGTCGAGCCAGATCCCGAGTGCTGCACCCAGCAGCGTCGGCATGGCGACCGACCATCCAATCAGCCCCATCGTGCCCAGTCCGAACCAGACCCCGGGCGCGCCATCGCGCCGGGCCTTCGCCTTGCGGGTGGCCTTGCGACCGACAGTCCCGGCAAAGCTGTCGTCATTCGCATCGGGTTTAGGGGCGTCGTCGGTCATGATTGCATCCCCGCAAACCGCCGCACAAAGCCGGTTTCCAGTTTCGCCATCACGGCGCGCACCTCCTGTTCGGCCTCGTCCAATGTGAGGAACTCCTGATCCACCTTCGCGCGCAAACTTGAGAGGTCACGGCCTTGCAAGGCGCGCCGCACGGAGATCACAACTTCGTGGCCGGTCTTGATGAGCGTGCCGTCATCGACCGCTGCAAAAACCTCGCCGCCGGCTTGAGTCTGCCAAGTCAGAACACCCGGCACCAATGCCGCGACGCAGTCCAGCCGGTTTGGCAAAAGGCCGAACGCGCCACCTTGCGTTTCCGCCACGATGCGGATCACATCGGTGATGTCGGCAAATATCTTGAAGGGAAGAAGGATTTTAAGGTGCATCTGCCGCCTCCGGTTTCTTCCGCTGGGCTGGTTCCGCCTGCGGTTCTTTCGCCTTAGACGGCACTTTGGCCTCGGAAATCGCGCCGATCATGTAGAGGCCACTCTCCGGAACATCAGCGAATTCATCGCCTAGAATGGCTTCGCAGCCGTCCAGCGCATCGGCGAGGCTGACGAGCTTGCCCTTAAGACTGGTGAAGGCTTCGGTCGTAAAGAAGGGCTGGGTCAGAAATCGTTCCAGCCGCCGCGCACGCCCGACCACCTTGCGGTCCTCGGGCGATAATTGCTCCAGCCCCAGCATCGCGATGATGTCCTTCAGATCGGCATATTGGGCCAGTGTCCGGCGGATTTTCTGCGCCAACGCATAATGTCGCGCCCCCACGATGCCCGGCGTCGCCATCTTGGACATGGATTGCAGCGGATCTATCGCGGGATAAAGCCCTTCGCTGGCCCGCTTGCGCGATAGCACGATAGAGGCGGAGAGGTGCGAGAAGGTATGCACCGCCGCCGGATCGGTGAAATCGTCGGCGGGCACATAGACCGCTTGGATCGAGGTGATAGCCCCGGCATCGGTATTTGCGATCCGCTCTTCCAGCCCCGACAGTTCGGTGCCCATCGTCGGCTGATATCCAAGCCGCGATGGCATTTGACCCATCAGCCCCGAAACCTCCATTCCAGCCTGAATGAAGCGGAAGATATTGTCGATCAGCAAAAGCACGTCGCGTTGCTCATCGTCGCGAAAGTATTCGGCCATCGTCAGGGCAGCATGGCCCACCCGAAACCGCGCGCCGGGAGGCTCGTTCATCTGGCCAAACATCATTAGCATGTTGTCGAGCACACCTGCAGCCTTCATGTCGTGGTGCAACTCACTCCCTTCGCGAGAGCGCTCGCCAATGCCGCAAAAAATACTGACGCCTTCGTGCTGACCCACCATATTATGGATCATTTCCGTCAAAAGTACGGTCTTTCCAACACCGGCACCGCCAAAGAGACCGGCCTTGCCGCCACGTTCCAGCGGCATCAGTACGTCGATCACCTTGATTCCGGTCTCGAATACTTCGGAGGTGGTGGAGCGCTCCGCTAGAGGTGGCGGCGCGCGGTGAACCGAGTTCCATTCGACATCTGTAAGGGGTGGTCCTCCATCGATAGTGTTGCCGAACACGTCGAACATGCGCGAGAGGATGGATTTACCCACCGGCACCTTCAACGGCCCGCCGGTATCCTCCACCGCCATGCCACGTGCCAGCCCTTGCGTCGGTGTCAGGGCGATGCCGCGGACATGGTGTGCATCGCGCTGCGCCAGAACCTCTATTACGATCTGGGGGGCGGTTCCTGTGTGCAGGACTGTATAGATCGGTGGCAAGGACCCGTCGAACCGTACGTCCACGACGCTTCCGCGGATTGCGGTCACAATGCCTGCGGGTCTGATTGGAGGGGTCTGCATCATTTTGCCACTGTTTCAGGAAATTGCATCAGCGCCTTAAAGACGTCTAGAAACTGCGCACTGCGCGCGCCGCCGAACACCCCTCCCGCAACTTCGCAGCAAAACCTGATCGGACCTCGCTGACGGCACTTGGAATTCACTATCCCTGCGGGGGTCAGCTGGGTCTTCGGATCCCAATGGCGAAGAATCGGGCTGTCATGGACAATCATTGGTCAGTTCCTTTTTGCAGGAGATCTACGGAAAAGCGGTGTGTTTAGAGACGGCAAGAACTAACTGATCTGTCATAACTGGCTCGCAACGCGATCGTTTGTAAGCCGTCGCTCCAACGTGGCCCTGAGCTCTGGAAGACAGCGCTGAACGGGGTGAGTTTCACGAATCGATCCGCTTGTCCGATGCAGCCGTGCGCAAACGCCGACCGCCGTTTGATTTCCCCTGTCATAGTGTTGTTGAATCCGGCCTGACGCGCGTTCCGACGTGGCCCTCGACGATGGCGCGTGCATCTGACAACTGACCAATGCCCGCAAATTTCCTAGTGCTTTTGACAAAATCGGCGGCGGCTGCGACTTTCGGGCCCATTGAACCGGGTTCCAAATTTAAATTATCCAGTGCGTCAGGCGTTGTTTTGCCGATTTCACAGGCGTCAGGACCGCCAAAGTCCTTGAACACGGCCACCACATCGGTCAGCAGCAAAAGTACGTCTGCCTTGAGTTCGGACGCCAGCAGTGCCGACGTGCGATCTTTGTCGATCACAGCCTCAATACCTTCCATGTCGCCGCTGTTGTTTCGCAGGACTGGAATACCCCCACCTCCGGCGCAGATAACGATGTGGTTGGCGTCCAGCAGAGCCTTTATTGCGTCTAGACCAACGATCCTGAGGGGGAGGGGAGAGGGAACCACACGGCGCAGGCCTCCACTTGCCTCAGTCACCATCGCCCAGCCGTGTTCGCTTACAACAAGTGCTGCCTCATCTGCTGAATAGACAGGACCAATGGGTTTGCTCGGAGCTGTAAACGCCGGGTCCTTGGGATCTACCTCTACCCGGCTCAGCAAGGTGGCGCAAAGCGACCCATCCGGTAGGGCATTCATCAGTTCTTGCTCGATCAGATAGCCGATCATCCCTTCGGTCTCGGCCCCCAACACGTCCAACGGCCAAGGTTTTGCTGGATTATAGGCAGCGCCGTGCAGTGCCAGCAGACCAACCTGCGGGCCATTGCCATGAGCCACGATGATTTGATGATCGCGCGCGAGATCTGCAAGTGCCAAGGCGGCAATCCGAACGTT
>RCMY010005775.1_pt1 | contig 10451 bp, 13 predicted proteins | sample 2041341 | NCBI WGS metagenome assembly RCMY01 (sample SAMN09708234, study PRJNA481090) | Marine sediment metagenome, whole genome shotgun sequencing project.
CCCAATTCCTGAACCCCCCAGTCATTATTTTTTGAAAAAGTTGGCACGATAATTGCATAGAACAAATGTTCAAAACTCACATAAAATTACTTGACTTTTAACCAAAAATAATAAATTAAAATAATCTAATATTGTTTGAAATAATTACAAAATAAATTCTAATATTGTTTGAAAAATAATTTATTTCTGTTACTATAAATCATCACTAACAAACATCTAAAAAGGTTCTCAAAATGTCTACTAAAAACACCTTCTTTTCTATGTCTATTAACTGTCAAGAAACTGCTAAATATACAATTGATAACATTATCAACGGTTCAATTGAAATGTTAATAACTCTTAATGACGATAATGAATGTTGTGATTTGAACCCTCAACTATTGTTATTGACCGTTTTAAACATTGAGAAACTTAAAAACTTAGTTGCTCAAAAATTCAATACTCCTATTACTCATTACATGGAATTAAAAACCGACAATGAAATAGGTTTAATCGACTCAATAAATACATACTTACAAGGTTGTATTGAGTTACTTAATTTATTAATGGTAGGAGGTAACGACAATGACAAAGGTTTGATGTTAATAATGAGTTTAAATTTCGAGTCAATAAAAGATTTAATAAAAGGTATAAAATAAATCTATTATTTGGTATAATTCAAACATTAATAGGAGATATTAAACCACTCATAAAGGATATTAACGATGGCTACCATTAATCATCACGTAACAAAAGTATCGGTTCAATCAACATTTATTAAGATGATTAATGAAGTTGACGATTATGTATATACCATTGAGATTAACGGTAAATTAAATATAACCGACTCCAAACATAAAGCTAAAGATTTAGGCTATACATTCATTAGTAAAGAAAACGTTACTACAACTTTCAACGTCAACACTGACGAATTAATTAAACTAAAGGTAGAATAATATGAGCTTTGCAAATTTACATAACGCAGTAATCGCAGTATTTAACTTTGATACTCCTGAGCATTTCACTTATGAAAAGCCTATCGACTTAGTAAAAGAAAATGGTCTTGAAAAGGTTTACAAGGTCAATGCTATCTACATTAACAAACGTGGTAAGTATGGCGACGAACCAGTAGTTGTTACTGATGAATGTATCGTCAACGCTCCTAGTCACTTGGTAGACGCTGTAAAGGGTATTCTAGTCGATGATAAGAGCGTTCAAATGATTAATGACGGTAAGGTAGGTTTCAAATTCTACGAATATAAAAATGCAAAAGGCGATCAAATCGGTCTAACGTGGGTTGATCTATAATGACAAAATATATTATAACGTTTTGCGATATGATCTCGAATATTACAGACACCGTTACAATATATGCTTGCAATGCCAGTCACGCTATATCTAAGTTTAATAACACGCATAATGAAGACTATGAAATTTTAAACATTGAATAGCGTTGACCAGCGATAAAAAAGCCTTGAATTTTCAAGGCTTTTTTGTGTTTAAAATATGACACCATTTCTTAATTGACTGATAATATTTTCTTTTTCTCGACTGGTGGCACTGGTGATAAGTTGCACGTTTTCAACTTCTACATATCCGCTTTGATTGGTTAATAAGTCTTCATCTAAAATAGGTATCGTAAAGAACCCATTTTCTAAAATTGCCTTATTTTCTAATATCTCAATGTAAGCGGTTTTAACCCCATTGTCACCGCCTAATTCCACGTTGCTAGGGTCGTTACGTTGTGGTCTAGTGGTAACGTCACCAAACGGTATAGACACGTTTAAATCAACGTTACGAGTTGCTATAACGCCCCCTATTTTTGACGATGATATATTGATAATAGCAACGCCATCATATAGATTAATCAAATACTCAATACTTATGATCTCATTAATAACGTATTCAATTTCCAATGCCACTGGTTCACTATAAGGCAGATGTAAAACGATGGTTTTATTTTTATAATCTAAGAAATTACCCTTATTGGACGTGATCCCAATTGAACCCAAATCAACTTTTAAAACATCACTTTTTAATAATTCACCGTCATACTCGGTTGTCAATTCACCTAATTTCACTTTTTGAGTTTTGACAATATCATCAATATTAATCGTAAAAGGTAACTCAATTAATCCTAGTATAAACTTACCAAAATCAGTATTTTCATTACCATCAAAACGATTGAAATTATCGGTTATGATCCCTCGGACAAAATCAGGATTAATAAGGTAAACATCATTAACCCCCTTGACTATCGTTTCACCGTTAGGCTCAATCGTCCACGTAATAGCCGTTGACAAGTCCATAGTAGCCCAGCCGTTTATTATAGCTGAACGTCCATCACTGGCAATTGTGGGCGTTGGTAAATTATAACCGTCTTCATCACGTCCAGTCGTAGCCGATACAATGACACCGCTTTCAATAGTCACTTTACAAGTATCATAGTTACGATATTGAGTACCAGCAACCGCAACAACATCATTAATATAAGTGGTAAAGCCTTGCAACGCTAAATAATCAAGCTCAACTTGTGTAATTGGATTGCTCATATCAAGCCCCTACTGTGGTTAAAATGACTGATTTTTCATCACCAATAGTCACATCACTATTATGTAAACTAGCAGTTTTAATAATACTTTTATCAATGTTCACGTCTATATAATCCCCATTTCTTATATTGCGTCTTAACCTTGCTTGACTTAGTAAAATATCATTTTTATAACTTTGCAAAACGTCACAAGATAAATTAAAACGCCACAGTTGAGCATTAACACTAGACACCGTATCAATAAAATAATAGCGTTTTAAAAAGGGAATAAAACAATAATTAAAATTATTAAAATCTATATCCTCAATTGAACGTAAAACAAAACTAGGATTAATAACGTCCGTTTCAGCTTTTAAGTTAATGTTTAAATCATACCCATCAATCAACGTTTTATTAATAACGTTGTCACCGTCTACCATATTAAATAAAGTCAATAACATACTAAATTACTCCTAATAAAAAAAGGGTAGCTAATTTCTTAGCCACCCCATAAAGCCACTTGTGAGTGTAGCTTTTAAGTTGTTGATTAACCCATAAAGAAGACTACAAAGTTTTCGTTTAAATCATTGTAGTAACCAGCATCAAACTTGTAAAAGTTATTATAAAACTCTGCTTTTGGGTTGTAGTTGGTTGTCACTCTACGATCAAGGTTCGTTACACCGATAGCATCACGATCAAACATAACCCCTAATAAACCGTCCATTACCACGTCTTTACTAGATGACGTTTTAATATTGATTTTTGACGTTTCATCAAATTCATAAGCAAGACCTGATCCCTGCCAATATGGTACGGTTTCATGCTTTGGTAATGCCATGTGTTCAGCGTTGTAAACATCTTGACCTAAAAATGTAACACTTGCTTTTGAAAAATCAGCTAATAAGATCGTGTGTAACATGTCACTTGGCGTAAATCGTTCTTTACCACCAACGTTAAACAGTGTTGAGATTTTAGCCATTCGATCCGTATATAAGCCGATTTGATAAGCTGCATAACGGATAAAATCAGGGTTCATTAAGGCGTTGGCTTTGGTTACTTTGTTAGCAGCCGTTTTACCCTCATTAAATAATTTAAGAAGATTAACCGCTTTTACCGTTGATTGGGTTAAGTCGATAATATCATCACTTTCACCGCTTAACTCATTGTAAACCGTTTCAGCAGCCATGTTGTTGATGGTACGCATGATAAGAGCATCAAGTTTAACCGTCATTGCATTTTCAACGCTATTGACTAACATTGAGATAAAACCGTTTAGCTGTGCAGCATTTGAGAAACTTTGCTTAACTTGTTTTTCAGTGAATGACATTGGAATTTCAAAAGTCACCATTGAGTTAAAAAACTTGGCACTTACTGACGGTTTATAAAATACGTTTGGTGAATAGTCTTCACCGTCATTCAAATCCCAGCTTTTATTTTCGGTAGCACTTGGCATGTCAGCCGTAATTTTTTCTAAGATTGAACCATATTCCCAGCTATCCATCAATACACTAGGTACACCACCAGCATATAAACGATTAACAAAGATCACTTTACCAATATGATTGACCAATTTTTTAACATAACTATCGACATTATCACTATCAATAATTTGTTTACCAATATCAACAACGTTGCTCAAATCTTCTTGAACGACTGCCGTTTCTCCTAATACTTCTTGCGTTGTGGTATTCATTAACGCAAATAACTGGGTAATTTTCATTTGATAGCCTTTTTAATAAATTGATAAAGATAAAAAATTTGATACATCTTTTAGAATTAAATCAATTATACGGTTTTTAGATGATAATGACAAGTTTTCATAAGCTGTGTTTATATCAATTATAGAGTCCGTAACCGTTCGTATTTTCTCACCATTTAACCCATCATTTGAAGTTGAGGTCATACCATCATTATTAATTAATTCATCACTATTTGCAGCCGATACCTTATTCAAATCATCACGGGTATTTGTTCTAGTTTCAGTATCGACAATAGTTTCAGTTATTTTATGTGTTTGACTCGCTCCAACCTCAAAATTAACCGCCTGTAATTCTATCAACTGATCCCAGCTTTCACCATGTAAAGCGACTATCATTTTAGCAACTTCATTTAATGGGGTTAATAACAATTTACTAAACATGGTTTTATCACCATATCGAACCACTAATAAATTATCCATTACACTAGGTATAAAGGGAATAGACACTATATTATTAATTTCAGTAAATAAACTACCTTGTAACATAAACTCATTTAATTTAGTCATCGTTTTTATCTTCCATTTCTTTTAACATATCGTTTAATAAACTAATATCGTCATCGGTCAAACTATCATCTTTTAACATCTCCATTATTTCCTCAATTTCCAACGCTTGAATTAAGGCTTTATCTAACGGCACGATAGACGGTTCGTTTGACGGCTCAACTGGTGCGTTTGACGGTTCGTTTAACGGTTCGTTTGGTTCGTTTGACGGTTCGTTTGACGGCTCAACTGGTGCGTTTTCGTTTGGTTTGTCTTCTACTGGTTCAGTGGTTGTTACTGGTTCAATGGTTGGTAGTGGTTCAATGACTGGTGACGTTTCGGACGGTGCGCCTACGATTAACGGTACTGGTACGCTGTCAGTGGTTGTTGCTGGTTCAGTGGTTGTTGTTGGTTCAGTGGTTGTTGCTGGTTCAGTGGTTGTTGCTGGTTCAGTGGTTTCTAATGTGTCGTTGTCGATAGTGTTTTCAACTTCACTGGGTAATTTTTCATCACTGCCGATAATATCATCAACGTATTGACGGTTTTTAAAATGCCAGACGCTACCAAAATCGACAAATATTTCAAGTCCAAACATTTCATTAATTTTCTCAACGGCTTTTAATCGACATTTCATCATGTTATAGACATAAGGGAATAGGCTGTCTTCACTTTGGTCAACTTCAGCACTGATAAGGCGTTCACGTTTCATATTAAAATTAGATGATAACCCAATTTCATTATATAAAGAGCCTTTAATATATTGGTGATATTCGGTTAAGGAGGTTATTGACGCTCCTTGTCCGTTGCTAGATGATTGAGCCTTGACACCCTCAAACATGGCGTTTTCTGCTACGATGCCCAAATCACCTTTAACAATATTTTTTAGGTACGTTTCAGCACTTTCTTTTGTTTTATCGTCACTAGCAGATATTAACGTTTTTATGCGGTTGTTATAACCATGTAAAACCATATTAATATCATTTTCAATTAACATGGTATTTTCTTTATTGAATAACGGTATTAACCCCATCAACATATCATCATTAATAATTAAAACTCCATCGTCTTTTAACGATAGAGTCTTATTAAAATTTAATGCCACGTTGTTAATGGTTATTTGTTTGGGTCTGTTATAAGCATCTACTTCACCGCCTATTGATCCACTCAATGCGTATAATTCACCGTCCACCTCGGTTATGAAAGCATAACCGTTGACCTGTAATAAATACTCTAATTCACGATAAGGTATCGTTTCAGGTAGTCCGTTATATTCAAACATGGATAACGTTTTTGCCAACATATAATTATTAAGTTGGCGAACGTTGGTTTCTTTATCTTTAAAATCATACATAGATTAAACCCTTTTACATACTTTCAAATAGTTGTTAATAGCATCACCGACATTATTATCTTGATAGAATACTTTATCGTTTTTAAAAAACCATAGTATTTTATTTTGAATTTTTTTAGTTGGTTTATATATGCTACGATTATAATTGATTTGGGGGTTATGTTCCAATGAATAAATAATATGTTCATCATGGTTTTTTATAGGCGTTGTTTTGTTGTGAATATAGGTAAAAGTAGCACCGTTTGACTCTATAATTTCACACTGGTATATGTTGTCGCTAAATTCAATAAAATAAATGAGTAAAATATCTTTGGGTTTATATTTATAGGGTAAATGAGGGTATATATTTATCTCCCAGCTACCCCCTGTAATCATTTCTAATTTTGGATTATTAAAAGCAAAATATTTATTTGATGGTTTGTCTTTTTTATTTTCTAAACTGGCACAATATTCAACGGCAACCTTTAGTTTTGATGATCCGTAATTGTAAACATCAATAGAACCTTGTGTCATGTTGGGTATTTGATCCAGCCCCATTTCATTAAAATAAGGGCAAAATTTATTGACGGTATTACCCAACATATATATTTTTACGTCTTCACGTCTACGAACGATGGTAGACACGGTATTCATAAACAATACAAATTCATCGACTAGATAAAGTCTATTGGTCAAAAACTCATCAAATATAATCGTTCTAACATAAGGGAATGACGTTGATTTGTCATGTTCACCATCGGATATAGAAAAGGTAAAACCGATAACGTCTTCATCACCGTAAATGACTTTACCGTTATCGTCATAGGTACATAAATAAAACTTACCAGCGTAATAATGAACACCTGTAAATTGTCCATGGCTTAATTTGCTGATCTCACTATTTTCATTGACACCACTAAAAAGACGTTGAGCGCGGCGACCTGTAATGTCTTCTTTCCAGCGTCTAACATAAGCAAATTGTGATCCGTCTTTAAAATAGGCTTTGATTGATTTTAATAATAAAGCATAAGTTTTACCGTTTGAACGCTCACCAAAAATGACGTTATAAGTAGCATCTTTTTTATCAATTTTAGTCGTTGAGTAATATTGTGTCATACGTGTTTAATCCCTTTATAGATATAACCTTGTGATAAGTTTTTCAAAAAATCTTGATATTGTTTAGATATTGATAACGTAAATTCACAGTTTTCAAGATGAATACTACTTAATGAATTAATATCACATGATACGCCTAAATAATCAGTTACGTTGAATGAGGTTTCATCGTCAATATAAGTATGAGTCATTTTACCAGTTTTATCACTGGGTATATAAAGCGAGTCATCAAACATATTAAAAACTTCTAATTCATCACCGTTGCTTTTTTCGATCATGTATTCAAGTCCTTTTTGTTTGCTTAAACCAGCCACCGTTAAGCTCATACCCTTGTCATCTTGATAAAGGTATCTTTTAGCTCCTAACGTTTTAAATCGCTTATACGTCCCCTCATAGTCCCAAATACCTAGCATTTTATGAATACCCTTTTTTGTTTTAGGGTTTAATAGGTCTATGTCAAATTTATAGAAGTTACACATTGCTTGCATTTTAGATAAAATTTGCTTGTCAAAGTGTTTTATATAGGGTTTATGTTTTTCATAGTTTAATATTTTTAAGCTGTCAGTATCGGAATAAACGTAATCGTTACCAGTTGCTAAAATACCAGTCCACAAATTACGCCTTGCATAAGCTGTGATCCAAACGCCCCAAGCATAAAAGAGAAACCTATTTTTTGAGTCGTTGTATTTCTCAATTTCTTCTAACGTGTTTGGTATTTCAACGTGCCAATTTTCGTTATCATAAATAGATTGATCTTTTACAACGTCCGTTACACACATTCCATAAATTGAATTTAACATACCTTTAGATAGTAGATACTCAACCTCATAGCCCTCAACGTCTTTTAATTGTGTTTTATCTTGATATAAATCTAAGATTGATTTACAAATGGCTTTAGGTAAATAGGCTTTATGAGCATATTTGACGTTGGCAACGCTTAGTAAGTCCCAGTCGTAACATTGACGCATTATGTCGTAGTCAATTTCTGTTAGCGTTACGGTTAAGGTTCCAGCACTTTCAATGCGTCCGTTATTGATAACTGGTAATGATAGGTTTCTACATTTTGACTCACTGATATAGTTTTCTTGTTTTAATTTACCACGTATATTAATGAATTTAGCGTCAAAAACTAGGGCAAACTTTTTCACCATCATGTTAAGTTGTGAAATGCTTTTAACTTCTACTGGTTTAAATCTCGACATTGGGAATTTTTCGGACACCATGACAGACGGATAAGAAGACGTAAAATCAATTGAGGTTACGTCTTTTAATACCTTACCTGAATGATTAGAATTTGCATGAGTGAAACCACCCATAAAAGCCGTTTTTAATTGTATATAGGTATTAACGTCAATGGTTAAGTCCTGCATTGTTTTACGATAACGGACGTATTGACCTTTACCCGCTTTATCACCGTTGGCGTTACGGTAATAGCAGTTGTTACGGACATAGGTTCTAACACGCCCTGTATTGGTCATGGGTATTCGTGAAATATCCCCACAATACGCTATTTGTTCATTGATATAAGCTAATATTATTTGAATGTCGTTGATACAATAATTAATTTCTAATTCGGTTAATGGTGTTTTATGGGTTCTAATTAGTGAATAATCGAGATCACCTACCATCTTTTTAATTTTATGAGTTGCTAAGTTTTTAGCAGTGTTTGCGAGTGAATAGCCACTTAATATATAACTGTCTCTAAACTCAATACCTAATGAGGTTAATGCTTTTATTGGTTTACGTTCGGACGCTGCAAACACGTCTAACCAGTCAAAGTATTTACGCATGAATTGAAACTCATATCCTAAATTATGGACGTATAAAACCAGTCTTTTAGTTTCATGTAATTCTAAGAAGTCGCTTAAATCTTGACATAGCTCATAAAATTCTAGCCACGTTCTGCCATAGAATACTTGACCGTTATACCCTATGCCAATTTGCCAAATATACATAAACGCATTTTTTACGTTGTTGTTTTTAATGGACGTGGTTTCAATATCGAACCCACCCTCAATATTATAGTATTCGACTTTTTTATTATCCTTAACAATAGGCAAGTCCATACTTGTTAAGTAGTCGATCATTTCAGTATATGGACGCATATATAAGCCTAGTCTAAAGGTAGTTGAAACCAAAAATCAGGGTCATCATCAAGTTGCATATTTGGTATTATTCGTTCAGGATCTTGATGTTCTGTTAATGCTTTTGTGATCTGCTCAATCATTTCATCAACGTCATTGGTAGCCTTTGACAAGTCAATTTTGTTTGCATCGGTATAGACGTTCACCGCCTCCCAAATCTTTTGATAACCAATAGCACTTGCCATGTCCTCAACTTGTCTTAGGTATTGCTCGACTTTACTTGACAACTCGAAAAATTTGTCTGCCTTTTTTCTTAGGTCTTCCATGTTTGAATATTCAATACCTGTATTATCTGCTATCTCTTTTAGGTTGGTATTGATCCCTTGAATGGTAGAAGTTTTGGCATTGATAAAGGCGTTCATACGTGCAACTTCTGCCTGTACTTCATTGTATGTCTTACCTTTGACACCGAACCTACCACCTCCACTATCTATATAACCCTTATATGCTGGTGACGTTGTAAGGTCATTCTTTTGTAGACGTTCGACACGTTTGTTTGCTAATGATGCGAGTCGTGACGCTTCACGTCTAAACTTTCTTACCTCCTCTTTTTTATCTTTTTCTGTATTTTCAAAAGCACTGCCTTGATTGAAGACAACCCCTGTTACCTCTTTTTGTTTAGGTCGTTGGTAAGGTTGTCTACTCATAGTCGTTACCTGTCAACTCTTTTATTAAATCAATTTCAAAGTCTTTGACATGTTGTTCTGTAGGACATGCCATAACATATAAATACAAATGATTTATATTATTAGAACGTCCGTTTTCAAATGCTGATATTGTGCCAACTTTTACACCTGTTATTCTCTCCATATCTGCCAATGTCAAGAACAATGTTTCTTCTCTAAATTGTTTACACATTTTATGCAATGTTGAGCGTATCATTTTTAGTTACCTTTTGAATTTGATTTTAAGATTTATTCTAACATTCATAGATAATTATAACAACTATATTTAATTTTATAGGCGACATTATTTGTCGTTTGAGTTTTATAAACGTTCATGTAAATTTATAAAAGTCAAGTAAATTTATGTAAGTTTTGAACAATTGTTCTATGCAATTATCGTGCCAACTTTTTCAAAAAATAATGACTGGGGGGTTCAGGAATTGGG
>RCMY010005776.1_pt1 | contig 10450 bp, 10 predicted proteins | sample 2041341 | NCBI WGS metagenome assembly RCMY01 (sample SAMN09708234, study PRJNA481090) | Marine sediment metagenome, whole genome shotgun sequencing project.
TCGTATTGAGCTTGGCCGTTCGCTCGGCATTCTCGCACCAAATGGGACCGGCAAAACCACGCTGATCAACATGATGTGTGGCCTTGAGAAACCGGACGAAGGTGATATTTTTCGCCGCTCGCGCATCTCATTTCCGCTGGGCTTTATGGGCGGGATTATCGGCAAGCTGACCGCGATGGAGAACGCGCGCTACATCGCGCGGCTATACGGCAAGGACCCTGATTACCTTGAGGCGTTCTGTCGTTGGGTTTGTGGTCTTGAAGAGTATTTCGACATGCCGGTGGGCACCTATAGTTCTGGTATGCGTGGACGGTTCAGTTTTGCGCTTTTGCTGGCGCTGGATTTTGACATTTACCTCATCGACGAGGGAATGCCGGGGACAACGGACGTCGAGTTCAACCGCAAGGCGGGTATGATTCTGCGCGAACGATTGAAGACCGCGACAGTGGTGATCGTCTCGCATCAGGCCGAAACGCTTGAGAAGTTCTGTAAAACGGCGGCTGTTTTGCGAAACGGTACGCTGCACATGTTTGACACGCTGGAAGAGGCTAAAGAGCTTTATGACTACGACTCCCAAAGCGCCTAAATTCCGCATCCGCCGTGACGCCACCTCGATGCCGGGGACGGCCGCGCCTGAGATGCCGTTTGCCTCGGGCAACGACGGGTTTGGCGACGAAGCGTTTCCAGGCTCGGCCAAGGCCGAAGCCGATCGCGTAAACAATGACGTCGGGATCGCCGAAATCCGGCGTGAAGGATTGACGGGCCGCCAGTTGCGTATGGCGCGCCGGCTGGCGCAAAAGAACGGGCTATCGCCAAATTCGGATTTCGACGCTGTGCGTTTGTTACGTGCGCGGGGCATCGACCCGTTTGATCGCGCGAACATGCTTGAACTGGTGACGGCCAAGGCGCCAGAGACCAAGCGCACACCCAGCGCGCAGTCGTCGACCAGCGCGCCTGCCTCAACGCAGTCCAGGCCGACCAGCAAGGCGCAAGGGGCACGTCGGTCGAAGCCCACAAGCCAAGTGAAAAACTTGCCTCAGAAGGTTGATGAGGATGCCAAGTTGCCTGGCGCGCCAGCCTCCGACGCGGCGTTTCAGATGCATGAATTGGAGCGCATTCAACGCGATATCGTCCGTCGTCGTCGCAAGAGCCTTTTGTTTCTGGCCGTGCGTCTGGTGACTTTCGTGTTCTTACCGACGTTCCTTGCCTGGATATATTTCGCCTTCGTTGCGACCCCAAGTTATGCGACCAAATCGGAGTTCATCGTCCAGCAGGCTGACAGCGCGGGCGCCGCGCCGGGGTTGCTCGGCGGTACTCCAATGGCGGGCAGCCAGGACTCGATCATGGTTCAGGATTTTCTGACCTCGCGCGAAGCCTTGGGGAAACTGAACGAAGACCACGATTATCGAGGCCACTTTAGCGCCGAAAGCGTGGACGCGATCCAACGGTTGGCGGCGGATGCGTCAAACGAAGACGTGTTTGCCCATTACAGCAACAACGTGACGGTGGGTTACGATCCGACCGAGGGCGTGCTGCGAATGGAAGTTGCGGCCCTTAATCCGGATATGAGCCGGGTCTTTTCGGAAGCGCTGATTGGCTACGCGGAAGAGCGGGTCGATAGCGTGACCGAGCGCAAACGCTCGGATCAGATGCGCGGTGCGCGCGACAGTTTCGACGAGGCCGAGGCCAAGATGATTGCTGCGCAAGAGAGTGTTCTTACGTTGCAGGAGCAACTTGGTGTGGTGGACCCTGCGTCCGAAACGACCTCTTTGATGGGCCAGATCAGTAATTTCGAAATTCAGGTTGCGGAAAAGCGACTTCAGCTGCAGCAGCTATTGGACAACGCTGAACCCAATCAGGCACGGGTTGCTGGCGTTGAGGGAGATATCAGACGGCTTGAAGATTTGGTCTCGGACTTGCGTTTGCAATTGACCAGCGCGACGGGCTCGCAAGGCTCGCTTGCGTCGATGTCAGCGCGATTACGAATGGCAGAGGTTGATCTAGAGACGCGGACAATGATGATGCAGGAATCGCTGCAATCCATGGAGGCCTCGCGGATCGAAGCGATGCGTCAGGTACGGTTCTTGTCGATTGGTGTTGCCCCTATTCCACCAGATGAACCGACGTATCCGCGGGTCTTTGAAAACACTTTGATAACGTTATTAATCCTGTCGGCGATCTATTTACTGGTGTCTTTGACGGCGGCAGTGTTGCGCGAACAGGTCTCGAATTAAGATAGGATCCAATGGACCTGATTTTTCGGGGCTGAGGGACTTGCACCAGCCATAGTCTCTGAGTAAGTAACGGCAGCCTGTTGGGGTGTAGCCAAGTGGTAAGGCAACGCTTTTTGGTAGCGTGTACCGTAGGTTCGAATCCTACCACCCCAGCCAGGTTCTTTCGTTCAGTCCAGATTGTGGTCTCACCGGCGTCAGGTCATTCATAATAAACACTCCATCTTTCCAAAAAGATTAAAGTGTTGCGTCGATCCGTTGAAACCACAGCGGAGACCGGACGATCGCCGCGGTTCGCATGAACTTCCGCTTTATGGGGCGATTGGTGCAAGGGCCTCGTGTCGGCTCCCCACTGTCCACGACCAATAGTAGTGTGTCCGCCAAGAGCCGTTCGGACACTATAGAGTCGAGCGTGCGTCTTCGCCTACCAAAAGCGGCAGAAACCGCCCGATCTCCGCACAAACAAAATCGCAGAACACCCGCACACGCGGCGCACGTCGCAGTTCCGGATGCATGACAAGGTAAATCTTGGTGTCGAGCGCCGGAACCGGCCCGAGGACCGACTGCAGATCTGCGTCAGGGCCACCGAGCATCATCGGGAGCGGCGCCAGTCCGGCGCCCGATTTCACTGCAGCCAAAACGCCCAGCATGGAATTGCCGCGTGCCGCGATGGTCGCTTTTGGGGCCGCCTGCCGAAGCCAGCGTGCGGCATGGCATTCGGCGAGTTCGCCGCCGAACTCGACGACGGCATGGCGGTCGAGTTCCATGAGGATTTTCGGCTCACCGTGGCGTTCGATGTAGGACCGGCTGCCGTATATCATCCAGCGCGAGTCGGCGATCTTGCGCGCAACGAGGGAACCCTCGCCCGGCTCATGGATGCGCACGGCGACCTCGGCCTCTCCCCTGGCGAGGTCCAGCCTGCGGTCGGTCATGATAAGCTCGACGCTTAGCTGCGGGTATTTGGCCCTGAAGTCTTTGACGAGAGGCACGAGCACGCGTGAAGCGACCCCCTCGGGGCATGTTACCCGGAGCGTGCCGCACAAAGGCTGCCCGTTGGAGATCAGCTTGCGCTCGAACGCCATGACCGAACGCTCGACGTCCTCGGCGTAGGGCAGCATCGCCTCGCCCAGTTCGGTGAGCCGGTAGCCGGTCGGGTGACGTTCGGCGAGCGAGTGGCCGGTGCGCTCCTCCAGCGCCGTCAGCCGCCGCTGAACCGTGGGCTGGCTGACGCCGAGCGCCTTCGCCGCCGCAAGCGTGCTGCCATGACGGGCGATCGCCAGGAGATAGCGCAGGTCGCTCCAGTCAAACATCACGGGTTCAACACTTTCGTTGGGCGGCCGGACAAAGATGTTGCTTATCCGCGGGCCGGTCAGGGTGGTACGAATCGCTTGTGGCTGTCGATCCTCGATCGCCCTTGTTCAAGTAGGCTACCAGATATGGAAGACACAACATCACATTTGTCGAAGGCCACCGACGCGGCATCGGAAAGCCCGCGTCTCGGCCTCAACCCGTCCGAGGAAACCATCCGACTCGGCGCCGTCGCGGTGCGTTTCCTGGTGACCGGTGAGGACTCGGGCGGCAGCGTCGCGGTCTTCGAATGCATCGTCCCAAAGGCCCAGCACCTCGCGGCCCCTGCGCATAGCCACGATCACTACGAAGAGACGATCTACGGCATGGAAGGCGTGCTGTCCTGGACTGTCGACGTGAAGACGTTTGACGTCGGACCGGGACAGGCCGCTCTGCATCCCGCGCGGCGCCGTCCACCGCTTCGACAACAACGGGAGCGAGGACGCAAGAGTGCTCTGCGTCATTTCCCCGGCCGCGATTGGTCCCCGGTTCTTCCGCGAACCCGCAGAAGTGCTCAATGCTGCGTCAGGTGGTCCGCCTGATCGAGTGAAAATGATGGATATCATGCGATCTCATGGGCTAACGCCTGCAGCGCCTCCGAGTTGACTCTAAAAAATATACCTTCCCCGCGGTGAGATGTTCCAATTTGCTGCGGGAAAAACCGGCTCAACACACAATGATAACAGGAGAAACCGAAATGAATTCCATTGCCACAAGGTTCTTTGCCACAGGCGCAATTTTTGCACTTTGCGGCATGGTCTGGGGTATTCAGATGGCGGCTACTGATGACCACCTTCTTGCACCGGCCCACGGGCATCTGAACTTAATCGGATTTGTCGCGATGTCGGTCATGGGAGCTTATTATGCGGTGTCACAGCAGGCTGCTGTCACAAAGCTCGCGCGCATTCACTACTGGCTTATGCTTCTGACGGTTCTCGTGTTTGCACCTGGAATCGCCTTGGCCATCCTAGGAATTACCGAGATCTTGGCGCTGATTGGATCGATGTTGGCATTTGGGTCAATGGCGCTGTTTGCATTCATTGTGGTGCGACATGGTGCAAATAGGCGTTCGGACCTAGAGGCGCAATCTGTCTCACCTTTGGCGAACTAAATCTCAAGAACCAATTAGGAGGACCAGACGATGTTCCACATATTCCGACGCGGTGACTTGCCAAAGGGGATCATTGCCGACGTCGAATTTGAGGGCAATCAATTCGGGGCCAACATTTCTTTCTTCATCGGCGAACTCGAACCCGGCAAGGGACCGGGGTTGCACAAGCATCCTTATCCTGAGACCCTCATCATCCACTCGGGTCAGGCGGCGATGGTCGTAGACCGGCAGGAGATCCTGGCCGGAACAGGTGATGTCGTAGTGATTGGCCCCGGAACACGGCATCGCTTCACCGCCATCGGCGCCGAACGGCTGGTGGCGATCGCCATCCACGCCTCCAACCGGTTCGTTATCGAATGGGTGAATGGCTAACTTCGCGATCACTTTAGCCGGTAGCCGCAAGCGGACGTTCTAGCTGCAAAGTTCCGAGGGCAGCTATGGGCCGTTCGCTTGGGTTAAACAGATTGCCTTTGTAGTTGTGATTGCTTTCAAATCAACGGCACCCATGTGCTGACACCGGTTCGCAGATCCACTATGAATTGCGTTGATTGCGAAAAAGAGCTGGAGAGCTGGCGTGCGAAATGGCATCTCGGATTTACTGACCTTCATCAGTCAGAATGATCTTTGGTTTGGGCGCTTACAAGAAGTCATGGCAGAGCATTTGATGCCTGCGCTTGAGGAATTTGACCTCGATCATGATGATCTGCCCGAAGTGTTGGGCGAGCCTTGGCCCGGCGTGTTGTGGGGATGCGGTTTTGAGGATTTTCTGAGCCGCCAGTATGAAGACGGCAACTTTGTCGATCTTTATCTCAAGCGGCGCGGATGGACCGAAACAGCCGCCAATCGTGAATACTTTACAGCCCTGCGAGATACCCCAGTCAGTCTTTACGAAGTCAGTGAGGTGAAGCCCGGAAAGTCTATGGTGCTTAAGGATTTGCTTGGAGACAACAAGCTTGCCACGGTGCTTGAAGGTTCGGCAACTCAGTCCTTGAAGCAGTGGGACCGGATTGCCGTGCGTGTCATTTCCGAAAACGATACCTATGTGATTTCGGGCGCGCTCTTGGCCTTTTCTGCGGAGGCCGTGGCTTTTTTGTTTGATGGTTTGTTCGCTGTGTTGAACCTCGACGAGGACACTGAACTGACTCTCACGACGAGCCAACTTTTGAAATGTGCACCTATCTTCACCAACGCTTGGCTTTTTACTGCCTTACCTCGGGCACTTTCTGAGGACATGCCAGAATTCACCAACGCAGATGGTGATGACATCATGTTTCATGATCTGAGATTTCCGCTTGCGACGGGCGTAAGGCAGAAAGATGTTTCCGCTTGCTTGAACCGAGTGAATGGCTTTGTACCAGATGGGGCACGTTGTTGGATGTGGCTCGCGCCACACGGCAGTAAAGCCTCAATGGAGAGCGATGGTCTGATGTTGGATTCACGCGCCGATGGCCGCACGGTGCTAGGGCACTTGGAGCTCAAGGGTAAATCCCTGCTCATCAATGTAAATTCATCCACTCGCGCCGACAATGTGCGCGACTTAGTGATCAAGGCGGCGGGCGAACACTTAGAGCAACCTCTGACCACAATCCGTACTGTCGAACAGATGATGGCTGAGGAGCAGGATGAACGAGATTTTGAAGATGCAAACGAAGTCCCACCAGAGATCGCACGGCAGATAGTTCAGGAGCACATGGACAAGCACTATCGCGAAACGCTTGATGCACCGATACCAGCGTTGGGCGGAAAATCACCCCACCAAGCGGTGCGGAGCAAAGCGGGCCGTGCCAAGGTGGTCGACTGGCTTAAGACGCTCGAGAACAACAGCGCAAAGCATCACAATGACGCAATCGAAGAGTACGATTTTGGTTGGATGTGGGAAGATCTTGGTCTGCAAGAATACCGAAAATAAGTGTTTAGCACGATGAGCTGAAATGCTGCGCAGACTATCAATGTCTACTTTGGGGAAGCTGTATTGCAGCGACGGCCAGACTGCTCAATGGGGTCTGTTGCATTGATTATGTTTCGCTTGGATATTTGAAGCAAGTTCATTGCTTGGGAGATCATCATGCAGAGTAGTCCATTCAAACATCATAGATTCCCACCCGATGTTATCCTTTGTGCGGTCCGATGGTATTGTAAATACGCACTTTCATGCCGTGATGTACGAGATTTGTTGGCTGAACGCGGCATCGAGGTCGACGCATCTACGATCCACCGATGGGTGCGCAAGTTTGGCCCGGAGATAGCAAAACGCTCCTTCAAACACCGTTCCTGGCGGGGCTTGAGCTGGCATGTTGATGAAACTTACATTCGCGTAGGTGGCAAGTGGCGTTACCTTTGGCGGGCAGTCGATCAGCGTGGCCAGCTCGTTGATTTTCGCCTCACAGCGCGCCGAGATGCCAGAGCAGCAAGGGCTTTTCTCAAGCAGGCCTGCGAAAATGCTCGGCTGTACCAACCGCGTTCAATCACCACTGACAAGGCGCATAGCTATGCGCTTGTGATCGGCGAAATGAACAGGTTTGAACTGCCAGGAGATGGGATCATGCACATCAGTCGCAAGTGGGAAAACAATCGAATAGAAAGTGACCACGCTGCCCTCAAAAAGCTAATGACGCCAATGCGAGGTTTCAAATCCTTGTCATCAGCCAAAGCCACGCTTCGTGGCATCGAGGCTATCCGGACGATCAAACACGGGCATGTCCAAGGTAAACAACCGGGAGTCACAGGCGAGATCCGTTTTGTTCAGGAGCTCTTCGCGCTGGCGGCTTGATTGGTAACGGAAACAAAGTCTAACGCTGGCGCTCACAAACTAATGCACAGACCCCGATGGACTGCTTCAACCCCTAGGGCCAAGTTTATTTGCAAGAGGCGAAAGGCGGTCCTTCGCTTCAGCTCGCTCCGGCGTCCGCCGAGCGGACCAAGTCGCCATTCTCTGCGGCTGTATCAAGGTCCGATTAACCTATCATAAATACATCATATCGCGTTGTTTTACCGATTATTTGGTGAGTGCATTTCTGAACGCCCTGAATAGGATCAGCCTTAGCAGGCCACTTTAAAACCACTCGCTTACGCGCATGTTTGATCGCTAATCGTACGAGATCAGCGGCGTCATCGTCAGCGCCGACGATCTCTCGGACTTGACGCAGGTCTTGCTTCACCAGTGCTGAATTTTTCCGTTCAGGATGCATTGGGTCAATCAGAATGGCTTCGCTCGTCAATTCAGGGATCAAATCCAGGGCATCTCCCTTCAAGAGTGTCATGCGCTCAATAATCTCGCGAATTTGACCACCCTCTCTTGCTGCCCGTTTCATGCCTTGAACTAACAAGGCGTGCATTTTCTCCGATCTCTCGATCATTGTCACTTGCGCGCCTAAAGACGCCAAAAGAAAGGAGTCCCGCCCCAATCCGGCAGTCGCATCAACGATCATGGGCGTTTTACCTGCCCGCAACCCCATGGCCTTCGCTAGGTCTTGACCACGACCACCACCGAACCGAAGACGATGGGCGACCGAACCTCTGACAAAATCAATGCGAAGGTCTCCCGAAACCTGCTTCAAGCTTTTTTCATTTCCTATTCCTAAAGAGCAGCAATGATCGGGATATGCCGACCTTCGCTGCACGTTGCATGAACTGGCACATTGCAGGACCAAGCTGCCGAAGGCCACAATAGGCGCGATAGCAGCTTCCGGCGCCTAGCCGACCCTCGCGGATTGCGCAACAAAGGTCCGCCTTAGCCCGCTAATCGCAATTCGAAGAGGATTGCCCTTCGCATTCAACTAGAGTGACACAAGTCGGCCTCAGCAAGTCCACCCTCTCAAACTCAAAAGGGCAAGATATAGGATGGATTAGGATGCCTTACGACGCTTTATCAGTCCGAGTACGCTTAGCGCACCGACCAACAACGGGAGGCCAGCAGGCAGCGGTACTGATGACGTTTGAATCTCAAGCTGCGTGACTGTGAAATTTGTCCGTTCTGTCGCGAACAGCCCGTCCCCATCATCGCGTTGGTTCAAGAAATAGAGCTGATTAATGTTGAACAAACTTATATCAAGAGCGCTAGGAAAGGCCTGTGCATCAAGCGCGGTCTTACTGAGGCTGTCTCTGATAATAAAGCCGAGTGAATCATAGTTTGTACCAACTGCGGTCGGTGCCTCTCTCAAAAACGCGAGTTCATCCCATGAACTGACCCTACTAATCCGAACACTTTTTTGCGCGGTATCGAGCGGTATCGTCAATTCATTGAATGAAACTACCGCCGGACTATAATAAATCTCTGACCCTGATCCAGATACAATATAATCTGAAAAAGTCATTGTGCCCGTGATCGTTGACAAAGCCCGCGCCTCATCGGCAATCGAGAAAACGCTGGTGTCGTCTGTCCCAGCGCTTTGAAATTCAGCCGTATAGTTGTAAGTATAAGTGGCTGCAAATGACGGGTTCGCTACAAGAAGACCTAAGATACAAGCAGATAAGAATCGCATTTTGAAAATTCCTCAATACCAGAAACTCCTGTGAGTTTGGTCTGATTCCTCTTAGATATCAAGGCTCTGCTGATTTGCTGGTTTTCGTTGCGAACAGCACATTGATCGGTTGAAACCGCCGCCCAAAGTGGTCGTGGCGCGGAAAGCAAACCGCACGGTTACGATATGCGGCAAATAAAGGTCGTCGCCGAAAGAGGCATTGTCATACCACTCGATCCGAATGCCGCATTGAGTGCGGACAGCATCTCTGAGGCAACTTCTTTTGGGTTCACTCCACCACGTTCTCTGATTTCGTCGATCAGCGGGTTCCCATAAACAAGCGCAGTTGCAAATGCTTCTGGATTGGCGATGGTCCTGTTGAGCTGGATAGTCTCATGCTCCACCTTCGACCATCCTCCAGCAGCCAGATCGGCTCGAACCACTTCAGGGTTGCCATAGTGAAAAGGGACTTTATAAAAACCGGGCGGATCGTCAGGAAAGAACTGCGCACCTACATCATGCGCCATTTTTGAGAACGGGTTTTCGGACATGGCGCTCCAGACATTGAATACATAGCGCCCGCCAGGTTTCAGAACTCGAGCCGCTTCCCGATACGATGCAAGTTTGTCCGGGAAAAACATTACTCCGAATTGACAGACCATCAGGTCAAAAACGTCTTCGTCGAAGGGCAAGTCCATTGCGTTCGCAACGCCAAAATCAACGTTTTCCCCTTCGGAAAACTTACCTTTAGCGACCTCCAGCATTGGCGGATTTAGGTCTGTAATTAGTAACTGTGCATCAAGTGGCAGCTTGTCTCGCAGTTTTCTGCTTAATATTCCTGTCCCGGCTGCGAGTTCGATAACATTCTTAACACCGCCGTCGCCGCAAAGGTCTGAGAGCCTATCGGCGTAGTCGACGAAGATGTTAGGGCCGAGGCCGCTATCATAGTGGCCCGGAATATCTCCTACGAAACTGGAAGAATTAGTAGACATTTAGGTTCTCCTGTCTGCTATGTCATCCGTCGGTGATTGAAACGATATCCGAAATCGTTAGATTAGGCGACTGTGGTTGCCTCGCAGCCAATCTTCGATGAGCGGCAGCTTCGTCCGGCATAGCGGGCCTCTGCATTCTGTGTAGCTAACGGCAACTTTGAGCGGTGACCTCAACTGGTCGACGCAACACTTTAATCTTTTGGAAGAGATGGAGTGTTGGTTATGAAATATCGTCGCAGGATTTACTATTCGGCTGAGCAGCGTGCTGAGATTTGGGATCGTTGGCAGCGTGGCGAGTCGATGAGGTCG
>RCMY010005777.1_pt1 | contig 10449 bp, 13 predicted proteins | sample 2041341 | NCBI WGS metagenome assembly RCMY01 (sample SAMN09708234, study PRJNA481090) | Marine sediment metagenome, whole genome shotgun sequencing project.
CAAGGCGTCGATGCCGGTGGCCGCCGTTACTGACGGTGGCAAATTCAGCATTAAGCCGGGGTCGACGATGGCCAGGTCCGGCATCAGACCGGCCTGCTTGGCGAGAAACTTTTTCTGCCGGTCGGCTTGCAGAATGACGCTGATGTCGGTCACCTCCGAGCCGGTGCCGGCGGTGGTCGGCACGGCACCGAGGCCGATTGCTCGGCGGCCGCTAAAACCGGGCGCGACTAACTCCTCAAGGCTGCAATGGCAGCTAGCCAGCATGGCGATGGCCTTGGCCGCATCCAGCGCCGAACCACCGCCGAAGCCGAGCACAAAATCCGCCTTGCTCTGCGCCAGCAGTGTGACGCCTTGCGCTATTACCGCCGCGCCCGGCTCGCGCTCGATGCCGGCGAATACGCTGACTTCAATGCCGGCGCGCGCCAGACTGCGTTGCGCGCCGCGCAATAGCCCTTTTTGATACACCACTTTATCGGCCACTATCAGCACATGGCGAACTGCCAGCCGTCGCAACAGATCACCGAGTTTTAATATCGCGCCCTCGCCGACCAACGTTTGCCGGGGAGCGCTGAAGTGGAACAGGTTGCGCGGCGTTAATTCATCTACCGTCTGCGTCACTACGCTGGCGATGGCGGCCGGGTCGAATGGCGGCTGCGCATTGTGCATATCAGGTCGCCTGCGCCTGACGCGCATCTACATTGGCGGAAAACGCCGCGATGGCCAGCGGCGTTAAGTGCAAAGGGTGAGCGGGCAGGACGATATCAATGTCGGAAAACTCAGCAGCAAACGCATCAACAAAACCCGGTAAGGCGCAGCAACCGCCGGTTAAATAAATCGCGGGTGGGTGGTGCCCGGCGATATGCTGTTTCACCAGATCGGCCATTTTGGCGATCACCGGCGCGACCAGGCCAAGCAATTCAGTGCTGGTCTGGCTACGCTTCATCAGCTCGGCCTCTTCATACGGCAAGCCAAAGTGGCCGGCCAGCGTCAGCGTGATATGCCGGCCGCCGGTAGGATCGTCCACCGATTTGATCACCTCGCCCTGTTCAATAATTGCGGTGCCGGTAGTGCCGCCGCCAATATCCACCACGGCGGCGTGCCGCAGCTGCAGCAGGCGGGCAACGCTGCTGGGTTCGTCTATCACCTCGGTGACGTCTATGCCAGCGGCTTCAACCACATTGATAGAGATACGCGGGTCGGTACCCGGCGGGTAAGAGGTCGTTGCCTGTTCAATGGTTATCTCCAGCCGTTCGCTGGCGCGGCGTAGCTGATCCTTGACGATACGGCATGCACCGAAGTAGTCGACCACGACACCGTCACGCACTACATCGGCCCAGTCCATATAGCAGGCTAGCGGCTGATTGGCAGCGTCCAATACGATGGTCTGAATATCTGCGGTACCGAGATCGACGCCGACCTTGAAAGCGCCGTGGTGCGGCCGCGAGCTGTCATCGTTGAGTATCTTTACGGTCGCCTTTAGCAATGCGTTGACCGCCGCGATGGGCTGGCCTGTTGTGCTTTTGGCGCTAGGGGGGATAGGTCTGGGCTTATTCATTGCGACACCCCTCCTACACAATCCGGAATGAGTTGACCAGGGTGCAGCGGCGTTTGCGCACAAAGGTGGCGGCGTTAGTGACCCCCTCACCCGTTGGGGTAGAGATAGTCATCGACGACCAGCCTTCGCCACCGGCACCGAGACCGGCCAGACAGGGTCCGTTTTTGACGAACAGGCTGCAGTTGATTTCAGACGCCATGCGCGACAAATTGTCAATATTGCGCGAATGCATGGCGGCGGAATGGCGGTTGTCGTGCTCAAGTTCAATGGCCCAATCGATTGCCTGGTCGACGTCGTCCGCTCTGATTAGGGCGATCACCGGCAGCATCAATTCGGTGGTGGCAAACACATGGTCACGCGCTGCTTCCAGCACCAGTAAACGGGTATCGGCGGGTACTTCAAAGCCTGCTGCCGCCGCTATTTTCGCAGCGTCACGGCCTATCCACTCGACCTTTGAGCCGGGATTGGGGCCAGGGTAGCGGGCGAGCACTAGTTTTGCTATCGCCTCCCCCTGCTCGGGTGTTATTTCTACGGCGCCGTGGCGACACAGCGCTGCCTTAAGTTCGTCGGCGATACAGTCGACGGCGATGATCTCCTTTTCGTCGACGCAGACGATGTTGTTGTCGAACGATGCCCCTTGCACGATGCTAATGGCGGCGCGCTCGATGTCGGCGGTTTCGTCAACCACCACCGGTGGATTACCCGGCCCTGCGGCTATCAGGCGTTTGTCGCTGACCTTGCGCGCTGCGGCGACCACGGCGTCACCGCCGGTAATGGTTAGCAGGTTAATACCGGGATAGACGAACAGCTCGTTGGCCGCCTCTATGCTGGGCGTTTCAACGCAGGTGACGATACTGGACGGCCCGCCCACGCTGGCCGATGCCTCATTGATCAATTGAATCGCGCGTTGTGAGACGGCCTTCGCTGCCGGGTGCGGCGAGAACACCACCGCATTGCCACCGGCAATCATGCTAATGGCGTTATTCAGTATGGTGGCCGAGGGGTTGGTGGAAGGAGTCACCGATGCAATCACCCCCCAGGGGGCATTCTCCACCAGTGACAGGCCATAATCGCCGCTGATCGCGGTAGGAATAATCGCCTCCGGCCCCGGGGTTTTGTCGATCACTAGCTGATTCTTGCGCACTTTATCTTCCACCCGGCCAAACCCGGTTTCGTGCACCGCCAGTTCACTCAGCTCTTTTACATGCTGGCTGGCCAGCGCACGAATAGCGCCAATCACGGCCTCGCGCTGCGCCAGGTTGTGCACATAATCCTTCGCTGACTGCGCTGCCGCCACGGCATCGTCCAGCGTCCTGAACACGCCGTAACTTTCACCGTCTGACTGCGGCGCATGCAGTTGCTCAATCACCCGCCGCACAATCGTTTCGACTTGTTGCGGGTCTATCAGCCGTTGCACCATGAAATACACCTCATTAACGCTGCTGGTTTTTCTGAAACCAGGTGGATTGCTGACCTGTGACTTCGTCGACAATGCCGACGATGCTAAGGTCCACCGGTGCCTGTGCCGCACTGTCAACCGACATGCGGGCGGAACTGCCGGCTACGACCAGCACCCATTCGCCCTCGCCGGCACCCAGCCGGTCGACTGCAACGGCGACGCCTGGCTCTTCCTTGCCGTCTTCGCTGATAAACTTGATCAGCGCCAGCTTGTCCATTCCCAGCCGGTCGCTGCGCACCGTGGCGACAACCTGACCGATCACTTTAGCGAGTTTCATAGGACGCACGTCTCCACTAGCTTGCGGGCTTTCTGGCAGGTGGTTTCTTACCAGCTGCCGGTTCCGGCTTGGGGGTTATCGGGAAGATGGCTTCCAGGTCGCTGTGCGGGCGCGGAATGACATGCACGGCGATCAACTCTCCCAGTCGTTGCGCGGCCGCCGCACCGGCATCGGTCGCCGCTTTGCACGCGGCGACATCGCCTCTGACCAGCGCTGTCACGTAGCCATGCCCGATCTGCTCGTAGCCCACAAGTTCCACCCGCGCGGCCTTGACCATGGCATCGGAAGCCTCAATCAACGCCGTCAGTCCTCTTGTTTCTATAATGCCTAATGCTTCCATCATGGGATGATCCTCTATAAAAATTAACTACCCCGACCCAGGCAGTGACTTATTACTTTCCAGGGTCGAATGAATTCGACCCGCTGGCCGGATAAATCCGGCCCTACATTCCGCAGCACTGAGACTAAATAGCCTCGCCCGCTAGCCGTCAGACGCCGACTTGACGGCGGGATTGATTGGAAAAATAGACTCCAGGTCACCGTGCGGGCGCGGAATCACATGCACGGCAACCAGCTCGCCCAGCCGCTGCGCGGCGGCCGCACCTGCATCGGTCGCTGCCTTACAGGCCGCTACATCGCCACGTACCATTGCGGTGACCAGCCCGCTGCCAATCTGTTTATAGCCCACCAGCTCTACCCTGGCGGCTTTTACCATGGCGTCCGACGCTTCTATCAGCGCGGTCAGGCCCTTTGTTTCGATTATTCCCAGTGCTTCGTTCATGGTTATTCCTCCTCAGGATACGAACTACTCATTGTTTAACCAGGCATGACGCGAGGACTACGGTATCGACGATATCGTCGACACTGCAGCCCCTGGACAAGTCATGCATGGGTTTCTTTAAGCCTTCCAGCAAGGGACCGAGCGCCTGGTAATGACACAGGCGCTGGGCAACCTTGTAAGCAATATTGCCAGCATTCAATGACGGGAATATAAGCACGTTTGCGTTGCCGTGCAGTGGACTCTCCGGCGTTTTTTTCTCCGCCACCGCCGGTACAATAGCCGCGTCAACCTGTAACTCGCCATCAACCAACAGATCGGGTGCCCTGCGCCGCACCAGTTCAAACGCCTCGCGCACCCGCCGCGCTGCCGGGTGGTCGGAACTGCCCTTGGTGGAGAATGACAGCATTGCCACGCGTGCCGTTTCTCCAGTTAATTTCTCGAAATTCTGTGCGGCACCGATGGTAATATCGGCCAGTTGCTCGATGGTCGGTTCCGGCACGACACCAGCGTCGGCAAACAGCCGTACATCTGTGTCGTCAGCCGATGACATCATGAAAAAGGAAGACACCGTTCTATGCTGTTCGGCAACCCCGATAACCTTTAGCGCGGCGCGCAATACATCGCCGGTGGTGGATAGATTACCGGCTATACACACATCGGCTTGACCGCGGCGCACCATCATCGCCGCGTAAAATAGCGGGTTACGCATAGCTTCACGGGCGCTATCGGCATCGACCGAATGTTCATTACCCGCTCTATAGGCATCTGCAAACTGATCAAAATAGCCTGAATGCTGTGGATCCACCACGCTAAGACAGGGCGTGTTGACACCGGAGCGGTAGGCGTAATCGCGAAGCTCAAAGGGGTTGCCGAGCAGAATTGGCTCGGCTAAACCGGTTTTTTTCAGTTCGTTGGCGGCATGCAACACGCGCGTGTCCAATGCATCGGCAAACACAATTCTTTTCGGCGTAACCTTGCAGGCCGCACGGCATCGCTGTAGTACATTCACAGCGCAGTTTACCGAAGCGTTCACCGATGCATTCATAGCGCCAGCATCCTGTCGTTAGGTTTACCGGCATTCGATTCACTGACCAGCGTCATCAGCATAAGCACATACAGCGCGCTACTAAGACGATTCAAGCCTTGCACAATGTCGATACGTGTAAGTTTGTAGCCTTCGGTTACAAAAGCCTGGGCGGCCTCCAGTTCGGCCTCACGCACCAACGCCCGCAGCAAATTCAGACTAGCCACGGTTGCGCCGTGCTTCACTTCAGGCACGATATGATCGTGCCCCAGATATTTAAGCGGCTGATGCGACACCGTGTGCAGCGTCGGGTCGTCCATCTCACCCATGCTGATCGGCAACAGAGCCTCACCGGTCACTTCGCAGCGCAACACGTTGCCCATGAAAGAGCGCAGATCCGCCAGTGACTTGCGCAGCAATGCACATTTTATTACCTCTTCAAACTGAGTTTGCACGATGATGGTGTGTGCAATCAGCGTGTCGAGCTTGCCGCGTAAACGAATGCGCGGATGCGTTTTCGGTACCAGTTGCTGGTCATCCAGCAGGGTGAGCAGCTCGGTCTTTTTCTCAACGTGACTGTTGCACAGTGCACAGCTATTGCCGGGTCGTTGATTGCCACCGGTGAGAGGATGCACTTGCCGTGCCGGCGCATCGGCGTCGTCCTGCTGTTGCTCGTTGATAAAAACACGACCTTCGTCATCGATGTATTTGATGCGAATCTGGCGTTCGGCCAGCAATTGGCTCGCCGACGGCGTAAGCTTGCAGCCGTTCGGCAAATGCACCTCGCTGCCATGCGCCAGGCCAAATTCCTGCCGCAGCCAGGTTTCGGTGATAAAGGCCGGCATATTCGTTAACCTTTCCAATCGGCCGGGTAGGTAACGTAAACGAAACGTACCTTATCCGGCGTGCCAAACTCGATGGCAGACCCCTTAGGGATAAAGAACACATCCCCTGGCCTGCCGATATGGGTTTTGCCACCACAGGTGATATGCAGCTCGCCTTCCAGCACTACGTCGATTTCGTCATAGGTCAGCGTCCACGGGAAGCTGCACTTTTCCCACTGCATAAAACCGGCCGCAATCGAGCTTTTGTCGGCTGCGGTGATCACATCGGTTATCCCAATAGGCTCTGACACACCGTCCAGGCGGCCAAACTTAACCGAGCCGCCTCGCACCAGCACTACGCCGTTAGATGCGACTTCGCGTTCGCAGTATGGCACCGGCTGGGCTAGCTCACGCATGGCTTTTTCGATGAGCTGCTCAAGCAGCGCGGCGTCGTGTTTGCCGGGTGGCAGCTTTGCTTCGACTGCACGCTTGATCGCCTGCTTTGTATTTGGATCGGCCTGCGCCTGCGGCGCGCCGCAGGGCTCTTCACTGCTAGCGGAAGCAATGTCAAGCAGTTGTACCCCAAGCTTTTTAGCAACGTCGCGGGCTTCGGGCGTGATAATCGTGCGCCGTGGTTCTATGTTCAGCGCGGTCTTGCCTTCGCGGTGGAGTGTTTTGATAGTCTCCGCTGTGACCAGAGTTTTCATTGGCTAACCCCTTTCGCTGCTGATGGCTTCATGCTGCATTCCTGTTGGCCGTAGACTGTAGCTTTCGATCACCGGAGCCCCCTTGCAAATCAAACAGGTAAGCGCGCAACTCGGCGACGCCATCGCCAGTTTGCGCCGAGGTTGCGAAGTGCGGCTCGGGAATGGCGTTGGCCAACATCACCCGACTTGCACGGGCAGTGTCAGCGTCGGGCAGATCAATTTTGCTGATCACTCCTACCACGCGCTTGTCGGGATAAACGTGCAACAAGCCGCCGGGCAGGGAGAAAATCGCGCTATTGGCCGGCTGCAGGTAGACGATGGTAGAGACATCTACAATAGTCGACAGCAGCGCGCCGTAGTAACTGCGCCGACCGATAAACTCGCCCGGCGTATCAATGACATGATTGTCGTGGAAAACCGCTGCCTGGGTTTTAAGCACTTCGCCTGCATTTCCAAGCAGCGCCTTCATTAAGGCCGTCTTGCCGCAACGTACCGCGCCAACGAGCACAAAATCAGCCAATGCTTGCCGCGTAGTGCTGCTCACGTGCGGGTCGCCGGGCATACGCTGTAGCCTAAAACAGTTTGTAGTGTGGTCAACACGGCATTCAAGCCCTCCTCCACGGCACCAATACTACCGGTGAGCACCAGCGCACCGGAAAAGCGGTCCAAAAAGCCTATCTCCACCGCTGCAAATTTGGTGGCGACATCGCCGGCGATTATCGCCGTCTCTCCCGGGGTAAGTGTGAGTATCCCTATCGCCTCAGCGTGCTCTACACCAACTTTATGGCATAACTCCTCGGTCGGATTTGCCAACAGGTGGGCCAATGTGACCTGCTTGCCCGGAACGTATTCCTGAATAATGCGTTCTATGGCGTGCGTGTCGCCTTGGCCGAACTCGCTCACCGGATAATTTCCTGTGCGCCAGTGTTCATAGTGTTTTTGGGTCCATAGTCTTTGCCACCAATTCGCTTACTCACTAAATGACGCGGTGAGGCTAAACAGGACTCGCGCATCGGCCTTGTCCAGACCAAACAGGTCATCGGCGTTGTCGTCCGCCTCGATGTAGGCGAGCCGGGCGGTAAACATTCCCCAGTCGGCCTCGGCCCCCAAGCTCCAATCCACGTAGCTGTCGTCCAATGCATCGTCAAGATCGTAGTAGCCGATAGCTGCCGTTAAGCGAAGGTTATCCGCCAGCGGCCAATTACCGGACAGGCCATAATAAATACCTGGGTCATCCAGGTTAAAAACTTCATTGGAGTAGCTGAGCAATAAACTGACGTACTCGCGAAAATGCAGGCCGGCCTGCAGTTCATTCCAGTCGAGATCAAAACCGCTGGCGGTGCCGGGGAAAATATAGCGAATTGCGGTAGCGTCTACCGACCAGTCGTCACCGATGCCGGTGCCGTAACCCAGGTAGATGTCGATTTCCTGGTCGCCCTCGTCATCGAATGGACCGCTCTCCCCGGAGTCGACGTTGGAACTCCACACCCCGGCAAACGCTCCACTGGCATGGGAAAAATCGAAAGCGGCGTGTACGGCGGGGTCATTCAGCGTTTGTGACACGCCGCGAAACATATAGTCTGAGGCAAGGGTTGCGGTGGCGGTTAGTTGGTAACTTTTTTCAGCTGCGGCTGCCTCGTCGGCGTTGGCTAAAGGAACCTGCAGAGCTAGCAAACTTAACGTAAACACCACCTTTGCGAGCATGAAACAACTCCACTGAAATGTAGTTATTGTCTAACCTTTTATATACTCTGTAGTTGTTTGATCAATTGCTATACGGAATACTACTTATATTCGGCGATCTAAATTATCATCGGTTATCGTGCAACCGGTTGAAGACCCTGTTTCTGCGCTGTTCGCGTACCAGCCAGTGCATGCTGCCACTACGGGTAATCCACAATAGCGCTGTTACTTATGGCGACTACGTGTATCCCACAGTTGCGCCGTTAGACAATAAACAACACAATGTCGCCACACTCTGCATAGGTGGGATGTTTTACCGAAGCAGTTTTTCACAAAAGTAACTTTGGAGGTTTCGATATGATCAAACAGACTGCACAGATTGGCGCACTGGCTTTATTGTTGGCTGCCAACGCGTTTGCCGGTCCTGTGGCCGGTGAGAAGTCGCTGGTGCTTTCCGGTAGCGGTAGCAGTGACAAGGATTTTGACAGCAACTTCTTCGGCGGCAACGCTGAAGTCGGTTATTTCGCCACCGATGAGTTACAGTGGGGTGTTCGGCAATCATTAAACGTCGGCACGCAACGTGCTACGGTGAATGCTGGTAAAACCAAAACTAACTGGAATGCCGCAACACGGGTATTCGCTGACTACCACTTTGGTAGCGGTATGGTTTTGCCGTTTGTAGGTGCCAACATTGGTGGCTTTTACGGCGATACGGTTTCCAACACCGGCTCTGCCGGGCTGGAGCTTGGATTAAAGGCTTACGTACTGGCAAAAACCTATATTACTTTTCAGGCGGAGTATGATTACCTGTTTGACTCTAGCGACGACTTCAGCAACAACTTTGACGATGGCGCTATTTTCTATTCCCTGGGCATAGGCTTCAACTTCTAACGGCGTGAGAAGGGTCGGTAACAAATGGTATTGATCTACATTCGTCACCGACCCATTGCTACATTCTCACGGCTGGATTTAAATAAATAACAAATATTGCTAATCTCAAAGTAGAACTCCCTCCGACGCTAACCAAATGGTTCGGCGGCATAGTCCTCATAGCACACAACCTCGCGGGCCATGCGGCAATTAGCCTACTCCCTGCAGTTTACGTTATCGGCAAGCGTTGGCTATCGAGGCGTTGATTATTCGGGGAATGCCGGCGCTTTATCTACTACTAGCGGCGCTGCCTATGCAACTGCGGTCATTGTCTGCTTCTCATATTTTTCCTGTGCTGTGCTTTATGCGCATCAAACTCTTCGGGTGACACGTTGCCATCGTTATCGGTGTCGATTGCAGTGAACGTCGGTGCCTGTTTCATGCGTTTCATTTTCTTGCCTTCGGCAGCGCGTTGTTGCATGCGTTTAGTATGTCCATCGCTAAACTCCTGCCGACTGATCTGACCATCGCTATCGGCATCGTAGTCGCTGAACCGCGGCATGTTGCGCCCCTTACGCTTGCCACTATCTGAACTGCCCCCCTTGCGCATGCCAGGCTTGCTGCGGCCTTGACCCATAGCGGATTTCGCACGCGGTTGCTCGGGCAATGTAACCCCTCGCTGCTGGGCGCGTTCCTGCATTAGCTTATGGTGTTGCTGGCGATACTGCTGCCGTTCTTCCGCCGTTTGCAGGCTACGCATCTTCTGCCGGTGCGCCTGGCGTTCTTCGTCGGTCATTAGCTGACGGCCATAGATCGGTTGCGCTTCAGTTTGCAGCTGCTCGCTAGCCGGTGCGGGTTCGACATCGTTCTGCTGTGCAAAAACCGGCATTATGCCGAGCGCAAAAACCGCCGCGCAGCCTGTTAAAAGCGCTTTTCCGACAATTTTTTTCAACGCATTGCTGGATATAAAATGACTATTCATCGCGCTTGTCTCCTGTAAATATGGATTTAATAAGAATTTCCTTGTAGAGCATCAGGTAAACCCTAAACGGCGTCATTGCTTGCGCTTGCGCCCGGTGAACATGGCGAGGATCAAATTCTCACCATGCCGAACACTCTCGTAGATCGCGCCCGCCACATGTATGCAGACCAGCCCCACCGTGACGTTAGCAATAACTTCATGTACCTCCTCGATCAGCTCATCTCCCCAGTAAGCATCCGTGGTCAGCATCCACCCCGTTACGCTGGTTGTGACCACCGCACAGATGA
>RCMY010005778.1_pt1 | contig 10449 bp, 13 predicted proteins | sample 2041341 | NCBI WGS metagenome assembly RCMY01 (sample SAMN09708234, study PRJNA481090) | Marine sediment metagenome, whole genome shotgun sequencing project.
CTGCTCCTGCGGCGACGGCCGCTCCCGCGGCGACGGCCGCTCCCGCAACCACGGCTCCTCCCGCCACAACCGCCGCACCAACGACAGCCGCTCCCACAACCACAGCCGCTCCGGCAACCACAGCCGCTCCTCCGCCACCAAAGAGCGAAGCAAGCGGCTGACGATGGAGCACGTCGAGTTCCGAGCCATGGGCAGTAGATGCCGCATCGTCGTCGACGGTGGACCACCCGAGAGCGCCGACCGTGCGCGGCAGATGGTCGATCGGCTCGAACGCGCGTGGACACGATTCGACACCAACAGCGAAGTCTCCGCGCTCAATGAGAACGCCGGCAACTTCCAGCTCGTCTCGACCGACACCTACACACTCGTCGATCACGCGGTCGCTGCACGACGAGCCACCAGTGGCCGGTTCAATCCGCTGATGCTCGAGCAGCTGCAGGCGCACGGCTACGCCTCGACGTGGGCAGATGGCCCACGAGAACCAAGCGACCATGGTGTTGCACCGGCGACCCACCAGACCATCGAACTTCTCCCCGAGGTCAATGGCGTGTCCATTCCTGCATCGGCTGCCTTCGACCCCGGCGGTATCGGCAAAGGACTCTGTGCCGATCTGGTGACCGAGTTCCTGATCGCCGAAGGTGCAACGACGACGTCGGTGGAGCTCGGCGGAGATCTTCGAGTGCACGGCGCGCCCTGGTACGGCCCCGAGTGGCGCGTCGGTGTCGTGCACCCGTTCGATTCCGAACGAGAGATCGGCTCCTTCACCCCGACGAGCGGGGCTGTTGCGACGAGCAGTCGCCTGAAGAAACAGTGGACTTTCGGCGAGCGGAGTTACCACCATCTTCTCGACCCACGAACCGGCGAGCCAGCCGTGACCGACCTGGTCTCGGTCAGCTGTTGCGCGACCTCAGCCTGGTGGGCCGAGGTCGCCGCCAAGGTTGTCCTCATCGCGGGGTCAGACGACACGATCGAGCTGTTCGACGAACTCGGTGTGCATGGAATTGCGGTCGACGAGCGCGGCGACGTGATCCAAACAGGAAACCATCCAGCTGTGGCTCTCGGACGCAGCTATGAAGGAGTGCTGGCATGAACGAGCAGATCTATTGGTTTGTTGCCAGATCGGGCGGAATCGTCGCCTGGGCCCTCGTCACACTGTCGGTGTGTTGGGGTCTCTTCCTGTCGACGAAGGCGGCGGCAAAGGCCAGCCAGCCGAAAAAGCTTCTCGACCTCCATCGATTCCTCGGTGGTCTGAGCGTGATCTTCACCGCGATCCACGTCGCCGGTCTGGTCCTCGACAGCTACGTCCACTTCGGCTGGTACGAGATCCTCGTTCCGTGGGGGTCGGAGTGGAAACCGACCGCCGTTGCCTGGGGCGTCATCGGCATGTACCTGCTGCTTGCCGTCGAGGTGACGTCGTTGCTCATGCAACGTCTGCCGCGCGCTATTTGGCTGCAGATTCACCGACTCAGCTTCGGTCTCTACATCTTTGCAACACTCCATGGGCTCCAAGCAGGAACCGACACGCTCAACGTGTGGTATCGGATGGCCATGCTCGCCTCGATCAACATCGTTGCGTTCTTGACGGTGATTCTGGTGTTCGCACACCGGAAGGCTGCGCAGGCAAAGGCGACAACACACGCGGCCAAAACCGCCAAAGACACACAAACCGTCGGGGTCTGACCCCAGCCGCCGAGTTGTTACCAGCGATGAGCAACGGTGAGCGACTGCTCACCCACGAGGACAGCTGACTTCTTGGGACGTGTCGAGCTGTCGACAAAACGTTGTTCGTGCGAAATGATCCGCCCAGAAAACCCGCCCCGACGAATCTGACCGGCCACGTCGGCCACATGTTCGGCGGGGATGAAGAGGAACACGACCGTTGCATCGTGAAGATCGAAGGTGTTCGCGTCGCCTTCGTGTACCACGATCCGGTTTTCGAGCCCTGCCTCGGCCACTCGCTCGCGGGCGCGCTCGACCAGGCGCGGATCTTGCTCCACGCCGGTTGCTCGGCATCCGAAGTTGTTGACCGCATGCACGAGCACTCGTCCGTCTCCGCAACCGAGATCGACAAGGTGGTCATCGCTCTCGAGCTCGGCGAAGTCGAGGAGTTGATCGATCAGATCGATGGGGGTGCCGAGGATCGGGCCCAGCGGCAATGGGTCGGTCACCGAACCGAACAGTCGCTCCTTGAGCAGACGGATCGGGCGAATCAAAAAGTAGGTCCACCAGGCAAACCGGGGCACGGTGACCGCATTCCAGTCGCGTGCAGTCGGGCGCAGCACCTCTGGGATCGAGCGCACGATGTGGGTCCCCGGCCAGTGCATCACCACCGTGCGAGTGATGTCACCCAGTTGGACGAACGTGCGTTGTTCGTTCGCACGGAAGAAGACCTCTGCACCAGCACCCTCAACAGACTGCCAAGGGACATAACCATCCAACTCGAGTTGCGCAGAGAGTTCGTGTGCGTCTTCGCGGCTGTGACATCGGATCGTCACCAGATGCAACTGACCCGATGCTTCGGCTTTGACGTCGATCTCGAGGTGCGGAGACAATGTGCGGAGACGATCCGCCTCGTCGAGAGAGCTCTGGTGGATCCGCTCGCAGGTGTCGACGATTCGTTGGGCCGAGGCGTCGCCTCCGTTTGCTCGACCCTGCGCCATTGCCCACAGACGTTGGTCGGACGCCGCTTGTCGAAGTTGGCCCTCGGCTCGCTGGGAGGGGTTGATTGGCATGAGGCCTGTTCTGAGTGCTCGAGGGGGAGGGGGCGATGACCGCCTCCAATGGATAGCGCAGTTTTCGAACAAACTTCGTGCAGGTGCGCGAGCAAAGTGACACAGCTCCGTGCGCAACGATGACACAGCTGTGTTATGCGAAAAGACGAATCGTCGTCGATACTGATGGCCATGCAGCGCCAGCGAACTCATCGAACCGAGCTCGACGCGGGCCTCGAGATCGTCGGGTGGAGAGAATGGGTCGAGATGCCCGAATTCTTGACCGCACCCATCAAGGTGAAGGTCGACACGGGTGCCCGTACCTCTGCGCTTCACGCACACGGGCTCGAGCTGGTCTCGGTCGGTGACGGCGTGCTCGCACGTTTTGAGATACTTCCCAACCAGGGCAGCGCCGAGGAAAGCACGGTGGTCGAAACCCCGGTCCTCGAGGAACGGCTCGTTCGATCATCGAACGGTGTCGACGAGCTGCGACCCGTCATCCGCACCGATCTGACACTCGGCCCGCACACCTGGAAGATCGAATTGACACTGTCCGATCGTGAACTCATGGGCTTTCGCATGCTCATTGGACGGAGTGCGCTCCGAAACCGGTTCATGGTCGACCCGAACCGCTCGTTTTGCGCGGGCGCATAAGAAGGACGATCATCGACCATGAATTCCCCAATGACCATCGGCATCCTCTCTCGTGCGCCGGACAGCTACAGCACCGCGCGTCTGGTTGAAGCAGCGACCGTTCGCGGGCACAAAGTCCGAGTACTCGACACCCTCCGATTCGCCATCGATCTGTCCGGCAAACAACCCGACATGCAGTACCGAGGCAAACCGGCCCCCGAGCTCGACATCGTCATTCCTCGCATCGGGGCGTCGATCACATTTTTTGGACTCGCCGTCGTCCGTCAGTTCGAACAGATGGACGTGTTCACGCCGAATAGCTCGACGGCAATCGCCAACTCACGAGACAAACTTCGCGCGAATCAGATCCTCTCTCGCCACGGTGTTGGCCTCCCGGCCACGGCGTTTGTTCGCAACCGAGCCGACGTGCTGCCCGCCATCGAACGCGTGGGCGGTGCTCCGGTCGTGATCAAACTTCTCGAGGGCACGCAGGGCATTGGTGTCATCCTCGCTCCCGACACCACCGTCGCGGGTGCGGTGATCGAGACGCTGCAGAGCACGAAGCAGAATGTTCTCGTCCAGCGGTTCATCGCGGAGAGCAAAGGCAAAGATGTCCGAGCGTTCGTGGTGGGCGACCGTGTCATCGCAGCGATGCGTCGCGTTGCCGGGGGTGACGAATTCCGGTCGAACGTCCATCGAGGCGGACGAGCCGAGGTCATCGAACTTCCCGAGGAGTACCGCAAAGTTGCCATTCAGTCAGCACAGATCATGGGACTTCGAGTCGCCGGCGTCGACATGCTCGAATCCGACGATGGACCCCTCGTCATGGAGGTCAACTCGTCGCCCGGACTCGAGGGCATCGAAGGAGCGACAGAACTCGACATCGCTGGTGCGATCATCGATTACACCGTCAGCCAGGTGGCATTTCCCGACATCGACGTCCGCCAGCGACTTTCCGTGTCTGCCAACTACGGCGTTGCCGAGGTGCAGATCAACGAGGGCGCAGAGATCTTGACCGACAGTCCGACCGTTGGGGACCTTCGTGCGATGGACATCTCCGTGCTCACGTTGCACCGCGAGCACACAGTTATTCCGAACCCGAAAGACACTCGAGCGATCGAGGCGGATGACCGCCTGCTCTGTTTCGGAAACCTTGAAGTCCTGCGAGCCTTGGTGCCCACACGCACCCAACGCCGCCGGCAGCCAGCACTGAAACCACTCGACTCAGAAATCTCCTGAAGCTGCGACTTGTCGCTGAAAACCACCATTTGACCGCTCGTGTTGCCGCAGTTTGTGCGCGACGATTCCACCGCCGACGTTGGCGCTAGGGTTTTTCCCGCGCGACCCTCGGCTTACCTAGAAAAAGCAGGACCACTGATGAAATCGAATCCAATGAGTGCACTTCGCCCGCCGGTGGCAGTCATGTTGGCTGTGAGCGTCGTCCTAACGATCGTTTTTGCAGCCGCGCCCGTCGGCGCCCAAGACTTGCGATCGGGGGAGCCCGGCGACGTTATTGTGTTTATCGACCAGAGCGATATTCCCGAGAACAGCATCTGCACCGTGTTCTTCGAGAACAACGAGTCGTCGCATCCCGGCAACGTGGCGATTGCCCGCTCCAGTTTGGAACGTGAAGTAGAAGCAGACTTTGAGGATGGCACCGGCGAGACCGTCGAGTTGACGATCGAGTCCGACGGTCTCCTGTTCGCCGCTGTCCGTTTGGGCGAGACCGGTGGCACGTCCACCGCAGTCGAGTACACGTGCGTCCAGGCCCCGGCCACGACTGTGGCACCCACAACCACTGCGGCACCCACAACAACAGCCGCACCCACAACCACTGCCGCGCCGAGCACCACTGCCGCACCGAGCACCACAGTGGCACCGAGCACCACAGTGGCACCGACCACAACAGTCGAGGTCATCGATACCGAGGTCCAAGGTCAGGTCGAGGAGCGTCCAGCGCCACAGCTCGCCGTGACAGGTCGCACGCAACAAGCGACACTCGGTTTTGCTCTCGTGTCCGTTGCACTCGGAATCATGCTCATGGCACTGAGCGCTGTCGAACCGAAAACCAAGCAGTAACCACGTTCCGATCCGCCGCACGGCTTTTGGTCCTCTGACGCAAACCGCGTCACACTAGAGGTTTCACCACAGAGCTGCGCAGGCAGGATTTGCATGTCCAACTTCACATTCATGGCCGAACGTCGGTCCATCGAACGGTTCTCCTTCGGACGCGCCCGTGCGTCGTTGTCTCGAGTGGTGTATCCGGTGCGATGGATCGTCGCGCTGGCGTTGGCGGCCATCGTCATCCTGCTCTTCATGTTCGGCGCCAGTTTCATTCGAACCGGAGAGTTCGGGATCTCCGCCGAGCTCGGAACGGCGGGCGTTCAGGGTGATCTCGATGATGTGCAGCTCGATGGCCGGGCTGCGTTCCTTATCGACCAGTCGAGTCTGATGCCCGAAGCAGACGCAGCACTCGATCGAGCCGCTGAGATCCTGCGTGATCGAGACGATCTCGACATCGCCGTGATCGGGCACGCGCGTGTCGAAGGCAAAGAGGAACACGACAACGTGCGGCTGAGCGAACGTCGTGCGCTCCTCGTCATCGAGGAATTGGTCGATCGCGGAATCCGTTTCGAACGACTCATTCCCGTTGCGAAGGGGTCCGAGGAATCGCTCAGCACGCTGTGGTCAAGCGACGAGCTGGCCATCGATCAGCGAGTCGAACTGATCATCGTCAATCCTGGTTGAAACCAGCTTCTGGTGATCTGCGGTCACGTCGATAAGTTCAGTCTTCGAGGTCGCGCGGTCGATCTGATGAACGACGTCGAGGTGCCGCATCGCCGAGCGGCAAGAACATGGCACGGCCGAAGTCGAGGGGTCGGCGTGAGCGCTCGAGTGCGCGACGGCCAATTTCGGACGGTGCTCGCGGTCGAGGGAGTGTGATCCACCCCGAACGGGCAAACAGGGCGACCGAGACAAGCGACATGGCGGCCATACCTACGAGGATCCAGATCCAGGCCGATTCCGATTCGCCACCGGGCAGGTTCGGCACGTTCATACCGAAAAATCCAGCCACGAACGACAGCGGCAGGAGGATCGCTGCGTAGATGGTGAGCACCTTGTTGATCTCGGTGGCCGTGCGTGCCTCCGCACCCCGGTACGCGTCGAGTGCAGTGAAGAGTTCCGATCGGACGGTTTCGATCAGGTGATCGATTCGAGTAGCGGTGTCGAAGGCATCCGAGAAGCGACGTTGCCCCCGCGCCCCGACAAGCGGACTGATCGTGTTTCGGAGTTCTGCGAGGCTCTCGAGCTGGGGGCGTAGAGTCCCGCGGATCGTCGACAGCTCCGAACGGAGGAGGGTGACGTCTCGCAACACATCGCGGTCTGCAACGAGAGCTCGCTCGATCAGATCATCGATCTGTTCCTCGAAACTGGCAACGACCGCCGCCCACCGGCGCATCATGATCGACGCAATTCGTGCTGCGAGGATGTCGGGACTCGAGTCGGTGAAGTCGACATTTCGTTGCACGTCGCTCCACAGGAGGTCGACGGTTCTCGACTTCCCTGATCGCACGGTGATCAGCGTGTTGTGCGTAAGAAACATGTCGAGCTCGTAGGTCTCGACCTCATCGTCGGACGATTCGGCTAGGCCGTGGAGAACGATGAGCATGTTGTCACCGAAATCATCGACCTTCGAGAGGTCGACGTCCTCGACAGCATCGACCATCGCCAGCCGATCGAGACCGAACTGTTCGCCGAGCAAGACGAGCTGTTCGTAGTCGGAGGTCTCCGCGTCGACCCACGTCCATTCGTCGGATTTGGCTGAGTCGATCTGGTCGAAAGCGATTTCGACGGCCGTCGATTGCGGAGACCAGCGAAGCGTCCGGAGCGTTGTCACCAGCGAATGGTACAACGCCTCGGACGACTGAATTACTGTCGCGAAGGGCTGAGTCGTTGCCTGGATCGATCGACGCGTCAGTCGTCTCGATAGAAGTCGAACGCCGGCTTGCGAGGTGGCGCAGGCTCGGGTTCTGTCCGTTCGGCTCGTTCGGCGTGCAGGCGAGCCCGGAGTTCGGCAACCTCGCGCTCCAGTTGGGCAACACGGTCGTCCTTGACCTCGAGCCGCTCTTCCAGACTCAGATCGTCGGTGTAGTACTGCTCCTTGATCGCGCGCACTCGTGCCAACCGTTGCTGTGCAATGGAAGGGCGCCGCGTCGCCATGGGTGAAACAATACTCCCGTCGGCGATTCTGGTCACGTCAACCTGCGTGGAGACCTCATGGGCAAACTCACGGCAAGGTTGGGGAGCACCGAATGGCGAACGTGCCGTCACGTTTTTCTCCCGGCGTGTCCGAGCCTCCGGCCGAATCGAACACCGCTGCTCCATCGAGTGAGCTACCGAAAACGGAGACGGTCATCGCGTGGACTGGGAGGCTTTCGCGGGCATACCAGGCGATCTGACTCTTGTCGTCGCGAACGCCTTCGAACGCAATGATCACCTCGTGCCCGACGCCGGTATCGAACCTCTCGACGGTTGCGGTCCCTCGACCCACCGAACCCACGGGACCTTCTGCGAGTGCGAAACGGAATGTGCCGTCGTCGTAGGTGTTGCAGATGCCGGCGGTGAGCTCGAATTGTTCTCCCGCAATCTCGATCACCAGCACGTCGTCGGCGATCTCGTCCGACGCAATGTTCTGGTCGGCGTTCTGGTCGGAGTTCTGGTCGACGTCAGTCAGCGCCAGGCCTTCGGGTTCGTTGCCGATCGACGCGTTCGTCCCGCAGCCCGCGAGGGCAAGACCGAGCGCGAAGAGGGCGGCACACTTCATGAGAGAAAGCTCGGCGCGAGCTGCGCCCAGGTTTAGGTGACAGGGTCGAAAACCCTCAGGCCCGATCGATGAAGAGTCCGAAGTTCGCTCGAAGGACGTCATCCCAGTCGTCGGGACGGACCCGAGTCTCCGACGGCTGATCGTCGACGACGACCTTCAACCGATCCTTCAGCAACGTGATCCGATCGGGACCGTGATCGATCAACCGCGTGGCGAACGGTTTGGTCTGCCAGTGAAGCGTCGGATCAGAAGACAAGAGATTCGACGCAGGAGTGAACTCCTCGAGCGTTCGACTGACCCTCGTGAAACGATAGGAAGGGACGGGCATGCCAGAGTCGTCGTGGCGGGTGAGCGTGGTCCCCTGCGAGCTGCCCATGAACTCATATGTTCCCGTTCCGTCGGTTTGTGGACCGGACTGTGTCAGGTCGAGCGGCTGAATGAAACTCTCGCCGAACCCCACATCGACCAGGTGCGGCCGGTCGAGGGTGACCTCGAGGGTCAGGTGGTCGATGATCTTGTTCGGTCCGTCGAGCAGCACGGCTGCACCGAGAAGCCTCACCTCGAACCCGAGCGCGTCGAGTAGTGCGGAGAACGCACCGTTTACCTCGAAACACCACCCACCGCGGCCTCGATTCACCACCTTGTCGATCGACCAGTCGAGAGTGGTCCGAACGGGGGTGCCTGCCACCACATCGAGGTTTTCGAAAGGAACGGTCGTCAGGTGAGCGAGCTGCAGCGCCGTGAGGGTCGCATGATCGATGGCGATCGTTCCGTCGAACCCGATCCGCCGAAGGTACGCGTCAACATCGACGGAGGGAACGGCGGCGCACATGCCCCAAACGTTACTGTCCCCATCAAGTTGGGCGTGCAGACGCCGATCTTGATGGTGATCGCCGCGGGTGCGATCAGAATGGACGAAGACGATGGCTCTGGTGAACGTCAAGAAGAAGATCGAGAAGTCAGCCGACAAACTTGGCCTACGGCCGGGTGAAACCGTAATCGCTGGGTGCACGACGAATCCGTCCGGCACGATGAAGAAAATGCTCGCGAAGGAACTCGGAGGGGCACTCGCCTCGTCGCTCGCCGGTCAAGTCGGAACGGCAAATGTCGACGACGGCAGCGCGTCACGGTTCCCGTCCGGGCAACACTTCCTCGTGCTCACCAACGAACGGCTCTTCGCCGCGAAGGTGTCCGCGATGACGGGCAAACCAAAAGAAATCGCCGCCGAGTGGCAACGATCAGAGGTCGACACGATCGTCGTCGAGGACGGCAAGATGGCCATGCCGCTCACCGTCGTGTTCACCGACGGAACCGCAGTACAAGTCGAAGGTGCAAAGGGGTCTGACCCCGCAGCTCTCGGGACAGCGATGGCTGCCTGAATCGACGGGGTCTCCGGTCCGGCTCGTAGACTTTCGTCGTGTCCGGACCTCTTCAGCTCGAATTCGTGATGTCCGCGGCCGAGCACACGCAACTGCCCGAATCGCTCGTGGAGATTGCCGTCGCTGGCCGCTCGAACGTTGGGAAAAGTTCCCTGCTCAACGCGCTTGCAAATCGCACCGGCCTCGCCAAAACGTCCAAGACCCCGGGCGCGACCCGATTGTTGAACGTATTCGAGCTGCAACCGGAGGGGTCAGGCAAGTGGATCGTCGATCTGCCCGGGTACGGCTATGCCAAAGCACCCAAACACGAACAGAAGCGCTGGGCGCGCATGATCGAGAACTACCTCATCGAACGAGAGAATCTCGGACTCGTCCTCGTCCTGGTCGACGGTGAGGTCGGTCCAACGGCGCTCGACAAACAGTCGATCGACTGGTTTCGTCACATCGGTGTACCGATCAAGATCGTGGCCACCAAACACGACAAGGTGAAGTCATCGAAGTTGGGTGCTCGCAAGAAGGCCGTCCACGAGGCCTGCGGGGTGGAGAAGTCCGAGGTTCGTTGGGTGAGCGCAGCGAAGGGCACGGGAATTCCTGAACTCCGCAAAGAGATCCATTCGTTCCTGGAATTCGAGTGAAACGATTTCTCACGTTCGCCGCCCTGAGCGGCGTCATTGGTGGAATCGTCCTCTGGTGGCGTCAAACCCAAGAAGGCGATGTGATCGTTGGATCGATGGCCAGCGCTGGGCGTAATGCCACGGTTGCGAAGGTCGGTGCTCGTACCGGCGGTCGGTGGGCGCTCACCCAGGCACGAAAAACGTTTGCCTCCGCCGAACGACGCGACGAACTCGCCGCGGAGTTCGAGATGAAGACGACCGCAGATGTCGTTGCATCCCTCGGAAAC
>RCMY010005779.1_pt1 | contig 10448 bp, 9 predicted proteins | sample 2041341 | NCBI WGS metagenome assembly RCMY01 (sample SAMN09708234, study PRJNA481090) | Marine sediment metagenome, whole genome shotgun sequencing project.
GCTTGGCATACCTGTCACAGAGACTGTGGGATGAATCCGTCCAGGGAAAGGGGAACCTCGGCCATCAGAGGCTTTGTGCAACAGAGCCGGCTTGAGGCCTTCATTTCGAATTCCTTCGAGGATCGTCAGTAAACTTGGGATCTCGCATCACAATATAACGTCGACGACCGCGGACTGACGATAAACTTCAGTCCCTATGAAGTACTGCCATATGCTTTTGGATCGCATGAGGTTTTAGTGCCGTGGCGCTTCGCATTGCTACTGCTTGATGAGAAGTTCATTCAGCTTGAGGATAAGTTGTCCGCTTGATCCTGTGGCTCTGACTTTGGCAAACCAGCAATCCTGCGGTGAGCAGAGCAAATCACACTGCAAGGAGGATTCATGAAGCTCAATTCAATCACGATCCGCAATTTCCGGCGCCTCGAGAATGTCCAGATCGATATTGAGGATCAGGAAACGCTCTTCGTTGGTCCCAACAACAGCGGGAAGACCTCCGCGACAGCGATATTTCGCTGCTTTCTCGGGGGGCGAGAGTTCAGGGCACACGATTTCTCGGTGCCGCGAATGTCCGACTTCGAGGCATTCTCGGCCAGCGGTGACCCCTCGGACTTACCAGAAATTCAGCTGGATCTCTGGTTCGCGATCGACCCGGACTCGGTCGCCTACGGCCGCGTCTTCTCGCTTCTGCCCAATCTCGAAGACTTCGAGCGTATCGACTTTAGTCTGTCTTTCGGTTTCGCGGACCCGGCGAAGCTCCGAACTGCCTACTATGCAGCCTATCCTCACGAGGAGGATGGCAGCCAAGGCAAGGCTCTTTTCCAGTATCTGGCGATGGACACCAACCTCGCTCGGCACAGCATCGTCCGCTTCGCGTCCTTGGCGCGCCGGAAAGACGAGGACGGCAATGAGTCGATCCATGCTGCCGCGATTGAACCGGAAGAAGGCAAGCGCCTCGTTAAGCACCTGGTGCGGGTGGAGTTTGTCAACGCGCAGCGCAACATCAACGACGATGACAGCAGCCGGAGCAACCGGCTGTCGTTGGCCTTTGCTGCCTTCTACCGGAAGAACCTTCAGGACGCCGGTCCCGCGGCCGATGCCCACAAGGTCATCGACGAAAACAACTCGCGCCTGACAGATCACTACGAGGCCCAGTTCACGCCCCTTATCGACCCGATCAAGGGTTTGCGCGTGCCCTCCGTCAATGACAGGGACCTCAGGATCATTTCGTCCCTCAGTCCGGAAACAGCCCTCAAGGGCAATACCGAGCTTCTGTACGTAGACCCGGCCCGCAAGCAAGAGCTGCCTGAACTCTACAACGGCCTGGGGTTTAAGAATCTCATCTCTATGGCGGTCCAGGTCCTCCATTTTCACTCGCAATGGCTCGCGACGCCGGAGAACCGGCCGCTGTGTCTCCTGATTTTCATTGAGGAGCCCGAGGTCCATCTCCACGCTCAGGTGCAGCAGACCTTCATCACCAATATCTGGAAATTGATCAAGGATTCCGCAGAGGCTGGCGGGTTCTCCAGCGCAGCCCCCCAGATGGTCGTGACCACTCACTCCTCCCATATCCTCGACGCCGTCGATTTCGCGAAGGTGCGCTATTTTCAGCGTTGCCATGCGGCGAACGACGATGCGCCGGTCAGCATCCGCAACGTATCGGACGTGCGCAGCCTTCGCGCATTCCAGCCGGAAACGGAATTTGCAAAGTCCGGGCGATCAACTATCGTAGATGGGCACGACCGTCCGGTACTGGCCTTTCGCGGGTCAATCTGGTGCTGCGGCGCAGCTTCCCCAGACCGGACATTCGTTCAATGCTCCGTATCTCTGGGGTCGAAGAATTGCGACGTGGGCGATACGGCCATTTTTAGGCGCCCAAGGGTATCTTTTGAACAGCTGTCGGCAGAGATAGACGGTCCATCCCAGCGACCAGCGTCAGGGCACTGGCGGCAACTACAACGGGGCAGATAGAACGGTGCTATTCGACGCACTCAATGCACCGAAGATAAAGTCACCGGAGCCTTTCAAGACCAACGCGCCGGAACTGCGAATGATGAGCGCTCCAGCATTCTGGTGACAGTGCGGATCGCGCCGCAGTCAAGGCGGTGTGACGAGCAATATCATGACCAATGCGCGCAAGGGCCGGGCCTTGTCCTTCGCGGCGATCACACGCTCGCAGAATGTCTATGGGCTATTGTAGATCAAATAGGCATTGCGGTGTCCCCCTCGGAGGACACCGAATAGGTATCAGCAGCCTCGTCGTAGACAAGGCGGTACGGATTGCGAGGGGCCTCGATCAAATCCAGCGTAAATTCCCTCAGCGCCAGATCGGCGGGGCAATCTATTTTGCCCCAACACCCTATATAGAAAGGTAATTATGTCGGACAGCGTCGTTGGCTCTCGCTAAACGCCCTGCGACCCGAGGATAGACGCGGCCTCGTCAAAGCGCGCTTTGTCACCGGCGGCAACAACGTGACCCGCCATTCCGAAGCTGAGCGGAGCACCTGTCCAATCGCCAAAATGCCCACCCGCGCCCAGTATGACGGCAGCGCAAGCGTAAACGTCGAAAGGGTCCAGCCCACTATCCACGGCCATATCTGTGCGCCCCGACGCCATCGCACCATAAGCAAAGCACGACCCACCGTATTGCACATATTGTGCGCGCTTGCGAATGCGGTCAAAGCGGGGACGCTCACTGGCTGACATGAAGTCAGCGTTGCTGCAGGTAACCAGCGCGGTTTCAAGCGATGCACAAGGGCGCACATGCACCGGCTTTTTGTTATGATGCGCGAAGCTATGGGCGACGCCGGTCCAACGGTCGGCTGTAACGGGTTGGTCAATCACACCTAAAAAGGGCGCGCCATTCCATGCAAGACCGATCAGCGTGCCATAAACGGGGATCCCGGCGATAAAGGGTGCGGTGCCATCAATCGGATCCAGCACCCAGACGAATTCAGCGTCGGTGTTTATGTTTTCGAACTCCTCACCCAAGATGCCGTGGTTTGGGTAGGCATCAATGATCCGCTCGCGAAGCGCCGTTTCGACCGCCTTGTCGGTGGTGGTAACAAAGGACGCGTCTGGTTTGATCTCGATTTGCGGAACCTGATGGCAGGCCTCGCGCAGCATTTCACGGCTGATATCGGCCAGCGTCTCGGCAAAGCTCAGGAAGGTTTCATGCGGCGGGAGAGATTGGGTCATGTTTGAGCGTCCTAATGGCTGAGGATTTGGCTGAGGAAAAGCTGTGTGCGGGCATTCTTGGGCGCGCTGAAAAACGTATCTGGCGGGGCCTGTTCCACGATCTCGCCGCCATCCATGAAAATCACGCGATCGGCGACCGACCGGGCAAAGCCCATCTCGTGCGTAACGCAGACCATCGTCATTCCGTCACTGGCGAGGCTGGTCATTACATCCAGCACTTCGCTGATCATCTCGGGGTCCAGCGCCGACGTCGGCTCGTCAAACAGCATCACCTCGGGCTTCATGCATAAAGCGCGGGCGATTGCGACGCGCTGTTGTTGCCCGCCCGACAGCTGAATTGGGTATTTATCAGCCTGTTCGGGGATCTTGACGCGGTCAAGGTAATGCATCGCCACTTCCCGTGCCTTGGCCTTGGGGGTTTTGCGGACCAGTTTTTGCGCCAGCATCAGGTTTTTCAGGATGGTCATGTGCGGAAATAGATTGAAGCTTTGAAAGACCATGCCAACCTCGCGGCGCACAGCGTTGAGGTCTTTCAGATTGTCCGTCAATTCGATATCGCCGATGAAAATGCGCCCCTCGTTATGCTTTTCCAGTCGGTTGATACAACGGATCATCGTGGATTTACCCGACCCGGACGGGCCGCAGACCACGATCCGCTCGCCCTTGGTGACTTCAAGGTTGATGTCGTTCAGCGCTTTGAATTTGCCGAAATATTTGCCGACATGCTCCATGCGGATGAGGGGTTTTGATCCGGTCATATCATCCCGTCCTTACCGTATAGCGGCCCAACCAGACTTCGATCCGGGCCATGAGTTTCTGAATGAAAAACGTGATGATCATGTAGATGATTGCCAGCGAGATAAAGATTTCATAGGGCGCATATGTCTGCGCCACTATTGTGCGCGCGATCCCAGTCATGTCGGCCAGAGTGATCGTGCTGGCCAGTGCGGTGGATTTCAGCAGGCTGATCACGTCGTTACCATAGGCCGGAAGGGCCAGCCGCGCAGCAATGGGGGTGGTCAGATAAGTGAACCGCTGCCGACGATTAAGGCCCAGCGCCTCGCCCGCCTCAAGGACACCGCGATCCACACCCAGAACCCCCCCACGCAGGATTTCGGACACATAGGCGGCCGTATTCAGGGTCAGCGCGACAATGGCACAGCCAAATGGGTCGCGGAATATTGGCCACAAGATGCCCTCACGGATGAACTCCAACTGCGGAAATCCGTAGTAGATGATGAATATTTGCACCAGAATGGGCGTGCCGCGAAACACATAGATGTAGACCTGCGCGGGCCACGACAGATACCATTTTCCACTGACACGCATCAGCATCAGCATCACGGCCAATATTAAGCCCAGAACGCCGGACAAGATCAACAACTGAAAGGTCAGGCCAATGCCCATCAACACTTTGGGCAGAGCAGTAAAGATCAAACTGAAATCGAAACTCATGTGACTGCCCTCATGTCCCGGTCTTCATTGTTCGATTGCCGTAGTGCTCCAACCCCATGACGGTCAGCGTCACCACGGTGGAAAATCCCAAATAGATCGCGCCGACCGTGATATACATTATGAAAGGCTGCCCGGTGGCGCCCATGGCCTGTTTGGCAACAAACAGAGTCTCATTGAGGCCGATGATCGAAATTAGTGCAGTGTCTTTGATGAGCGACAGCATGTGGTTGCCGAATGCCGGCAGGGCCAGACGCCACATTTCGGGAACGCGCACATAGATAAATACCTGCAGGCCGTTAATGCCCAGCGCCTCAGCAGCCTCAATACTGCCAGGTTTGACGCCAAGGAACGCGCCGCGAAACGTCTCGGTCGCATAACTGCCGACAATCAGCGCAATAGCGATTGTCCCGGCCCAGAACGGCGGCACGTCAAGAAATTTGATGTCAGGGTTGAACAGCTTGGCGATTGACGTCAGCGTGATCGCGGAGCCAAAATAGAGCAGCAGGATCACCAGAATTTCAGGTGTACCGCGAAAGACAATGGTATAGCCGTTGGCAATTTTTTGCGCGATGCGGCTACCAGATAGTTTGGCGGCAGCCCCCAACAGGCCAAAGATGATCATAAGAACGAGAGAGGCCAGAAACACCTGCGCCACGACGACGGAGCCCCAAAAGAAATCGTCCCACCACCCTGACAAAATTTCCACGGCATGCCCTTTCGCGCGATTTCAAATTAGAAAAAAGGGGCGACGCAAACGTCCGCGCCGCCCCACAGGGAGAGGTCTGTTGTCAGTCGTCGCCCCATTCCTGATTGTGGATCGGGAAGGGGAAGTATTTCAGCGCATATTCCGTCAATTTGCCGTCATTGATCAGTTCTTTGATCGCGCCGTCCAGCCGGGCCTTCAGCTCGGGTTGGCCTTTTTGCAGGCCGATGCCGACGCCGACACCAAAGAATTCGACCTCACCAATGGGGGGACTGATGAAGCTGTATCCGCTGCCCTCTTCGGTCGCCAGAAAGCGCAGGTGCGCCTTCATCGGGTTGGTCATTATAGCGTCCAACCGGCCGTTGCGCAGGTCCAGATAGGTCGCCTCGGACCCGTCATATAGGATGACATTGGCGTCGGGCAGCGTGGCTTCGAACCATGCCGCGTAGGTCGAGGCGCGCTCTAATCCGATGCGCATGCCCTTGAAGTTTTCGGGGATGGGTTTGCCAGCGTCGTCAAACAGGTTCTCATATTTGCCTGTCGCGCCCACCAGACGGCCCACCGAATCGCGGTAAGGGCTAGAAAAGTCGATCTTTTCCAAACGGTCGTCGGTGATAGACATCGACGCGACGATCAGGTCAAACTTGCTGGCCAACAGCGCGGGCAGCATCCCGTCCCATTGCTGACAGACAAATTCAAGGTCCGCGCCGATGATCTCGGCGACGCCTTTGGCCACGTCAACGTCATAGCCCGCCAACTCGCCGCTTTCGGTGCGGTAGTTGAAGGGCGCATAGGTGCATTCCATACCGACGCGCAGCGTCTCGGCGGCAGCTGGCAGGGTTGTGCCCATGGCGAGCGCCGCGGCAGCCGCGGCGAATAGTCCGTGCAGTCGTTTCATGGTTTTGGTCTCCTTGTTGATGGTTGGCCACACCCGGTTTTATCCGGCTTTTGTAACGGCCTTGGTAATCTCGTGAATCGTGCGCTCAATTTCGGCCTGGGTGTTGTAGTGGGCGACGCCGATCCTCACGACGCCCTCGTCCAGCGGCAAGCCCAGCGCGCGGGCAGGTTCATACGCATAGTTGTGGCCGTGCCAGACATGAATGCCCGCCGCACCTAGCGCCTCTGCGATGGGTTGTGGTGCGACCTCGGCGTGCCGGATCGACACGGTCGGCACCCGCTCGCCGATGCGGTTGGGGTTGGTGATACCATAGACAGTAATGCCGGGTATGTCCTGAAGCCCCGCGATCAACGTGTTTGTCAGCGGCTCTTCATAGCTGCGCGAGGCGGCATATGCGTGTTCGATCAGTGCGCGGCGGTTGCCCTGCCCGCCCAACATACCACCGAGAGTCTCGAAATATTGCACCGTGGCGGACAGCCCGGCCAGCAACTCATACTGCGGCGTGCCCATTTCGTGCCGGTCGGGACTGGCGTCAGACACGCAGCGGCCCTTGTAGGGGTAGATGCTGCTAAGCAGATCGTGGCGACCCCAGACGATGCCCATATGGGGGCCGAAAAATTTATAGGACGAACAGGCCAGAAAATCACAGCCCAGCGCCTGCACATCAACCAAGTGATGCGGCGTCAATTGCACCGCATCCACGAACACCAGCGCGCCTGCGTCCTTGGCAATCTTGGTGAGCGCCGCGATATCATTGATCGATCCGGTCATATTGCTGGCATAGTTCAGCGCCACCAGACGGGTGCGGTCAGTTAGCTGCGCGGCCAGATCTTCGGGTTCGACCTGCCATGTCTCGCGGTTGAAATCGACCCAGCGGATTTCCAGCCCCTTGTCTTTGGCAATCTCCAGCCAAGGGCCGACGTTGCCCTCATGCTCCATCCGAGTGAGGATGATCTGATCACCGGGCTGAAAGTCATGGCAGATGCTGCGCGACAGATGAAAGGTCAGGTTGGTCATGGATTGACCGATGATGACTTCGGCCGCGGACCGCGCCCCGACGAAAAGTGCCATATCCTCATGCGCCTTGCGCCACACTTCGTCGGTCTTCTGGCTGGTGATAAATGCGCCGCCGGAATTGCTATTGTCGTTTAGCAGATAGCCCGAGATCGCCTCGACCACCGAAAGCGGCACCTGCGTGCCTGCCGGATTATCAAGGTAGGTCCGGGTTGCACCATCGTCGGTTACTGCAAGCGACGGAAACAGCGCCCGAACGGTTGGGATAGGAAATTCCATTGTCGATCATTTACCTCGTTGGTCAGTTGATTCGTCAGGTCGGCCCTGTCAATGTCTGCGATGCTGCCCCATTGTCCTATCATCCCAAAGAATGAGACGGCTTTCGGGCAAAGACGGCTCTTTCTTTGATTGCAATGGACCCTGACCCGAAAAGGCCTGCCGGATGGAGCAAGAGATACCAGCAGCCCACTATCCTGCCCTGAGTGAGACGCTGATTGCTCGGCTGATAGACCTCATTGGCCGCGACAGCTTCGTCGCTGATCTGGCGGATCTTCTGTCGGGTCCATTCGGCCACAGGTCATTTCACATCTTTCTTTATCACAAGCATCATGCGCCTGCCGTGCTCGCCAGCTTCCCCGAACCGACGCCGCATTTACGCGGGTTGAACAATTATCTGACTTACACTTACGTCGTTAACCCAGCCTACCGGGCGTTCCAAATCGACAAACCCGCAGGCGTTTACATGATTTCGGATTTCTTCCAAGGCGATAATCAGCAAATGCCGGATGGAAACGAACTCGACGTGCATATCGAGGATTCCGAGGCGATTGGATACCGCACGCCCGGCTGGCCCAAAAACATGGCTGAGGTGATCGCCCTCGTGAATCTACCCAAAGGCACAGCGCTCGATTTTAGTTTTCTCACCCCTTTGGCAAGCCCCAAAACGCAAGCGTGTTGTGCGTCGATCAAAGAGCTATTTCCAATTTTGAACTCTGTGCTGTTGCGACAATTTGCACTGAATCCAAGCAGCTTGGACGCCATCAACAGCGGCATGAATCAAGAGACCCGGTTTCACGATTTCGGAGCAGACACACTTACCGACAGGGAACGAGAAATCGTGCAGCTTATTCTCATCGGCCACAGCAGCAAATCAATCGCTTTGACTTTGGGCATTTCGCTGCCAACCGTCAAAAGCCATAGGCGTAACGTTTACAGCAAGCTCGACATATCCTCACAGGCGGAGCTATTTAGCCTTTTTTTACTGCATTTGAAGTAATGATACCCTGAGATATGCGTGATTATGCCACTCGGTTTCGCTCGCGTCCCAGGGCGGTCACTTGACTGGCGCCGCAACCTACAACGCTGCCGCCCGCCCGTCGCAGCGGGTGAGTTGGCTCACACAATCCGGGAGCAGTTCTTCAGCGATTTCGAATAGATTTGATGGCCAGAGTTGTCGAGAAGGAGGCAGACCTACCGTCCGCTTTTGCAGACCTCCACTAACTTTTCCCTCTGCGCGGAGAACGGTAGCTCCTGCCCTTCCATTTGAATGTAGGTGCGTCCGAAGCGAGCTAACTGGAACGACCGCTTTCCCTTACCGTGTCGCCGATTTCGCGTTCGCAGAAAAAGTCAAGAATCCGCCGTCCCTGTAAGAAGTGGCTCCTACGCCGCGCAGATCAACGAACGTCATGTTTGGGGCTGGGAGCCGCCGCTCTCTGGGCCTGGCACCGAGGGCGGCTTACGCAGGAAGCTGCCTCTGCAAAGCGGGGCCTATCGCCAGGATCAAGGGACGCGACCGGCCGATTGCCGATGTTTACCCGTCGCTTTGATGCTGCGGCGCAGCTTCACCAAACCAGCCGTTAGTGCATCGCGCAGAATTTTGATCGGATGAGAAGGTCCACATGATGCGCGCATAGGCCCTGCTCACCTTTTCCTCGGTCACCGTTACGCCCGAGCGTGCAGTTGCCGCAATCACCGCAAAGCGAGATTTTACATTATGGACCGCTCACGCTTCGGCCTAGGTCGGCGCAACTCTCTTTGAAATACATCCTGTAGTACGATCCTCTTTGCCTTCTTCACATATGTGACATCTGAAAATGCTCGGCGCGCCAACTCTACCACGCCCAAACTGCCATTCATAAGCGCAGGACCACACTGTAGGAAAACAGCAGCAACATTGGCCTCTAGTTCCTCCAACGTCGGTGGGATGTTCGACATACCGCTCGGTCCCGCAAAAAGCTGGAAATTCTTCGTTGTCGCGCTCATCGCATGGTGGTCCAAAGCTAAGTGGCCCACTTCATGAGCTAGGATAAAGTTGGATAGCCAGCAGCCGCGACGCGCAGCAGCCATAAGTTTTTCGTCAACGGATAACTTCACCCGATGATCAAAAACCACCAAGCTAGCTTTGCGCTTGAAATCTTCAAATTGGTTGGATTTAAATAGCTTAATCGACCATCGTTCACTCTCTCCAAACAGCCATTCCAAGTAATCAGGCATCTTAAAAAAGTCTGTGTCGGCGGCAAATGCGCGCCGACACTCGAGAGCTTCCCAGTAGATTTTCACCGCCCGCGAGGTGCTTAGACTGTGTTTGAGCATATCTTAGCCCCCTCAGCTACACCCGCTTGTCCCGCCGCAGGTGTTGCACTTCATGCAGGTGCCGTTGCGGACCAGCGTGTAGTTGCCGCAATCGCCGCAGGCCTCGCCCTCGTAGCCCTGCATCTTGGCCTTGGTGCGGGCATCCATCGACACCGCGCCAGAGGTGATTGTCGTGGTCGCCGCGACCATAGTTGTTGTGCCGGCCGTCTCGGGTACTAACGCTTGCAGGGCGGCGGCAGGATCGGCGACGCCCCGGCCAAATGCCTGTCCGCCGTTCAGCACATACAGCTCCTGCGGCATACGCTTGCGCAGATACCCGGTGGAACTGATCTGCTTGAGCACCTCTAGCGACTTCGTGGCCGCCGCAGCGCTCATCTCGCTGATATTGCTGACGCCTTCTTCTTCGCCCCGGCCCAGATCGTCAAAGCTGTGGCCCTCAGGCTTCACATGCGCCAGATCAGTGCGGTCGAGATAGCTGACCGCCAACTCGCGGAAGATGTAGTCGAGGATCGAGGTCGCATTTTTTATGCTGTCATTGCCCTGCACCATGCCGGCCGGCTCGAACTTGGTGAAGGTAAAGGCGTCGACAAA
>RCMY010005780.1_pt1 | contig 10447 bp, 18 predicted proteins | sample 2041341 | NCBI WGS metagenome assembly RCMY01 (sample SAMN09708234, study PRJNA481090) | Marine sediment metagenome, whole genome shotgun sequencing project.
ATGCGAAGACTCACCCGTGAAACCTGTGATGAACTTGTAAAATTACCCATGGCAGGCGCAGTATCAAGTTTAAATGTATCTGTGGCGACGGGCATATGTATGTTTGAAGTCGTGCGCCAACGAGCGGGTATTTAAGCAACAACTTCGTTCGACTACATAACATCTTCAAATTTAGTTAAAAATTATATTGCTTGAGCGCTTCAATTTTAATAATATAAACACTTGCTAACGCTATTTTTGTGTTAGCAAGTCGCATTTCTACTGCCTTTTCAAAGGTAGGGCAAACAAAGTTCAAAGAATCTACAATATTCTTCAAATTAGACTACACCTTACCTTAGTTTTCTGTTATAGTTTCGCGCCCTTTTTGTGGGGGTATGGTCTATTTTGCTTTTATTAACTATTGCGTGCTTGTTTGCACTTCACGCATAATTTAAAAGACAAGTAGCAGCTTAGCGACTCATTTGAGTCATAATATTAGACAGCGGAGCACTAACATGATCCAAATGCAAACTAACCTGGACGTAGCCGATAACTCGGGCGCTCGCAGGGTTCAGTGTATTAAGGTTCTTGGTGGTTCGCATCGCCGCTATGCACACATAGGCGACATCATTAAAGTTACGGTTAAGGAAGCAATTCCGCGCGGTAAAGTTAAAAAAGGTGACGTTTTAAATGCAGTGGTGGTGCGTACTAGGAAAGGCGTTCGCAGAGCAGATGGTTCTACCATTCGTTTTGATAACAACGCAGCTGTTTTGCTTAATGCAAACAAGCAACCTATTGGCACGCGTATTTTTGGCCCCGTCACTCGAGAGCTTCGTGGAGATTCATTCATGAAAATCATCTCATTGGCACCAGAAGTACTTTAAGGAGTCACGATAATGGCTAGAAAAATTCGTCGTGATGATGAAGTAGTCGTATTAGCGGGTAAAGACAAGGGAAAACAAGGCAAAGTTTTGCGTGTTTTACCATCTGAAAACCGCGTTTATGTAGAAGGCATCAACAATATCAAGAAACACCAAAAGCCGAACCCTCAAGCGGGTGAGCCAGGCGGTATTATTGAGAAAGAAGCTTCTATTCATGTTTCAAATATTGCATTAGTTAATCCGGCAACGGGTAAAGCTGATCGCGTTGGTTTCCGTATCGAAGATGAAAAGAAAGTTCGTTTCTTTAAATCTAACGGCGACCTAGTTTAACTATTGGAGAGTACGATGGCGAAACTGCATGAGTTCTATAAAGAAACAGTAGTAGCTGATCTTGCGAAGCAGTTCGGATACAAAAGCGTCATGCAAGTCCCTCGGATTGAGAAAATCACCTTAAACATGGGTTTAGGTGAAGCGGTAGCAGACAAGAAAGTCCTCGAATCAGCGCAAGCTGATATGGCGGCAATCGCTGGTCAAAAACCAGTAGTCACTGTTGCAAGAAGATCAGTAGCGGGTTTTAAAATCCGTGAAGGTTATCCGATTGGCTGTAAAGTAACCCTACGTGGCGAACGTATGTGGGAATTCCTTGAGCGTTTAATCTCAATTACAATTCCACGTATCCGTGACTTCCGTGGTCTTAACCCGAAATCTTTTGACGGTAAAGGCAACTATAGCATGGGTGTGCGCGAGCAAATCATCTTCCCTGAAATCGATTTCGATAAAGTGGATAAAGTGCGCGGTATGGATATCACTATCACTACCAGTGCTGAAACTAACGACGAAGCCCACGCTCTTTTGAGCGCGTTTAGCTTCCCGTTTAGAAAATAAGGTGTAGGGTTATGGCAAAAGAATCAATGAAGGCGCGTGAAGTAAAACGTGCCAAGCTGGTTGTGAAATATTCAGCAAAACGTGAAGCGTTAAGAGCGACCATTAGTGATGTGAATGTTTCTGAAGAAGAGCGTTGGGACGCTGTTCTTAAGCTACAACAACTGCCACGTGATTCGTCACGTTCACGTAAGCAAAATCGCTGCCGTGTAACGGGTCGTCCACATGGTTTCCTACGCAAATTTGGTCTTTCTCGCATAAAGCTTCGTGAAGCTGCTATGCGCGGTGAAGTCCCTGGCCTTAAAAAAGCCAGCTGGTAAGGAGTAGCACATATGAGCATGCAAGATCCTATCGCGGATATGTTTACCCGAATTCGTAACGGCCAACAGGCTTCAAAAGTTACCACTTCTATGCCTTCTTCTAAGCAACGTGTTGCTATTGCAACTTTGCTTAAAGCAGAAGGTTATGTTGAAGATTTCACAGTGACTGAAGGTAGCAAGCCTACTTTAGAAGTTGCTTTGAAATATTTCGAAGGTAAAAAAGTAATTGATACAATCGAAAGAGTTAGCCGTCCTGGTTTACGCATCTATAAGAAAAAAGATGAGTTACCAAAAGTGATGGGCGGACTCGGGATTGCTATCGTGTCTACCTCAAAAGGTGTGATGACTGACCGTGCAGCGCGTAAAGCTGGCATGGGCGGTGAGATCATCGGTTATGTAGCATAACGGAGGAATAGAATATGTCACGTATAGCAAAAGCCCCTGTAAGTATTGCATCTGGAGTAGAAGTTTCTATCTCTGGTCAAGAAGTTACAGTTAAAGGTAATAAAGGCACCTTAACACGTGTATTTAACGACGCAGTAGACGTTAAGCAAGAAGACAACACATTGACCACGGCTCCGAAAGAAGGCGCGGCAAATGGTTGGGCTCAAGCTGGAACGGCGAATGCTTTGTTAGGTGCAATGATTAAAGGTGTTACTGATGGTTTTGAAAAGAAACTTCAACTAACAGGTGTTGGTTACCGTGCACAAGCACAAGGTAGCAAACTTAACCTGACGTTAGGCTTTTCACATCCTATCGCTTACGAAATGCCAGAAGGCATTACCGTACAAACTCCTACACAAACTGAAATCATTGTCACAGGCATAGATAAACAGGTAGTAGGACAGGTTGCAGCTAACATTCGCGGCTATCGTCCACCAGAGCCTTATAAAGGCAAGGGTGTACGCTACTCGGATGAAGTTGTTCGTCGTAAAGAAGCTAAGAAAAAGTAGGTGGGTGTTATGGATAAGAAAACAGCTCGCTTGCGTCGCGCTACTCGCTCACGCAAGAAGATCAGTGAACTCGAAGCGACTCGCTTGGTAGTAAACCGTACACCGCGCCACATATACGCTCAGTTAATCGCCGCAAGCGGTTCTGAAGTATTAGCTTCTGCTTCTACTGTTGAAAAAGACCTTAAAGGTTCTTTAAAATCAACAGGTAATGTAGAAGCTGCAGCGGCAGTAGGTAAAGCGATCGCAGAACGTGCTATCGAAAAAGGCGTTAAAATCGTTGCTTTTGATAGAAGTGGATTTAAATATCACGGTCGTGTGAAAGCACTGGCTGATGCCGCTCGTGAAGCGGGCCTTCAGTTCTAGGAGTTTATAATGGCTAAAGTAGAAGTTCAGCAACAGGGTGACCTGTTAGAGAAGCTAATCGCTGTAAACCGTGTTTCTAAAGTAGTTAAAGGTGGTCGTATCTTTAGCTTTACTGCATTAACAGTGGTTGGCGATGGCAATGGCCGTGTAGGTTTTGGCTATGGTAAAGCACGTGAAGTTCCTGCTGCTATTCAAAAAGCAATGGAAAAAGCACGTCGCAACCTAGTTAACGTAGACCTTAACGGAAATACGCTACAGCACCCAATTAAAGGACGTCACTCAGGTTCTCAAGTTTATATGCAACCCGCAGCAGAAGGTACTGGTATTATTGCCGGTGGTGCTATGCGAGCTGTACTTGAAGTCGCTGGTGTACAAAACGTTCTTTCAAAGTGCTACGGCTCAACCAACCCAATCAACGTAGTTCGCGCAACTGTAAATGCACTAGTGGAAATGAATTCACCAGAGCAAATTGCGGCTAAACGTGGATTGCCCGTTGACGAAATACTGGGGTAATTGAACATGGCGAAAACGATTAAAGTAAAGCAAACCAAAAGCTCGATCGGTCGTTTGCCTAAGCACAAAGCAACATTAGTTGGTTTAGGCTTACGCAAAATCGGTCATGTTCGTGAACTTGAAGATACCCCATCCGTTCGCGGTATGGTCAACCGTGTGCAGTACATGGTTGAGATAGTGGAGGAGTAAATGATGAAATTAAATACGCTTGCTCCTGCACCTGGAGCTAAAAATACAGGTAAACGTGTTGGTCGTGGTATCGGTTCAGGCTTAGGCAAAACTGGTGGTCGCGGTCACAAAGGTCAAAAGAGTCGCTCAGGCGGTACTGTTAAGCCAGGATTTGAAGGTGGTCAAATGCCCCTTCAGCGCCGTTTACCAAAGTTTGGTTTTACGTCGCGCAAATCTTTCGTAACTGACCAAGTAACATTAAGCGAAATTGCTAAAGTTGAAGGTGATGTAGTATCGCTTGACACTTTGAAAGCTGCAGGTCTTATTAAAAAAGAAATGCGCAATGTAAAAGTGATTTTAAGCGGGTCAATTGACCGTGCAGTCACTGTAAGCGGTCTTGGTATTACCAAAGGCGCACTTGAAGCAATTACAGCTGCTGGCGGTAAGGTAGAGGAATAAGCTAAATGGCGAAACCAAGACAGGGATCAAGTGCAGGTGGCGGTTTGAGCGAATTACGCTCTCGCCTGCTTTTTGTACTTGGCGCAATCTTTGTGTTCAGGCTTGGGTCTTATGTACCGATTCCTGGTATTGATTCAAACGTGTTGTCTCAAATATTTGAACAGCAAACGGGTACCATAGTGGGCATGTTTAACATGTTCTCTGGTGGTGCGTTAGAACGTGCGTCAGTACTAGCATTGGGCATAATGCCTTACATCACAGCGTCTATTATTATGCAATTATTAGCTGCTGTGCATGAGCCGTTTAAGGAATTAAAGAAAGAAGGCCAATCTGGTCAACGTAAAATCAGTCAGTACACGAGGTATTTAACTTTAGTACTAGCGACATTCCAATCTATTGGAATTTCAACTGGTTTACCTTCTATGATTCCTGGCTTAGTGACCGATCCTGGCTTGGCTTTCTATTTTACAGCAGTCGTTAGTTTGGTTACCGGCACCATGTTTTTAATGTGGTTAGGTGAACAAATTACCGAACGTGGTATAGGTAATGGTATATCAATTCTGATTTTTGCCGGTATTGTGGCGGGCTTGCCCACTGCAATTGGACAAACAGCAGAGCAAGCAAGACAAGGTGATATTAACCTTCTGTTCTTGTTTGTATTGATGGCTATTATTATTGCATTAACCTATTTGGTTGTATTTGTTGAACGTGCACAGCGCCGCATTGTGGTGAACTATGCAAAGCGTCAACAAGGCAGAAAAGTATTTGCAGCGCAAAGTTCACATTTACCTCTTAAGGTAAACATGGCGGGTGTAATTCCCCCCATCTTTGCATCAAGTATTATTTTGTTTCCAAGTACTTTGTCAGGTATGCTTGGCCAGAATGAGGGTTTTTCATTCTTAGCTGATGTAGCTCTGGTATTGTCTCCAGGACAGCCACTATATGTAATGCTTTACGCGGCAACGATTATATTCTTTTGCTTTTTTTATACTGCATTACAATTTAATCCGCGCGAAACTGCTGATAATCTAAAGAAATCTGGCGCATTTGTTCCGGGGATTCGTCCTGGCGAGCAAACATCACGTTACATCGATAAAGTGATGACAAGGTTGACCCTAGCTGGTGCTCTCTATATTACCTTTGTTTGTTTAGTGCCTGAATTCCTATTACTTTGGTTTAACGTTCCGTTTTACTTTGGTGGTACATCATTACTCATTATTTGTGTAGTGGTTATGGATTTCATGGCTCAGGTACAGACCCATTTGATGTCACATCAATATGGCGATGTTCTTAAAAAAGCTAATCTAAAAGGCTAAGTCCTTTTAGTTGGCATAATACGGAGTGGTGTTATGAAAGTTCGTGCATCCGTTAAAGCGATTTGCCGTAATTGCAAAATCATTCGACGCAATGGCGTAGTAAGAGTGATTTGTGCAGCAGAGCCTAAGCATAAGCAAAGGCAAGGTTAATCAGTCCCTAGCAATAGGGATAATCATGGTTTTTAATATCGGGTTGCTGTACTAGCGCCCGAGCTCTAAAACCTTTATTTGCAATTTTGTTACTGGGTAAGTATCCTAACGGGCTTTTTAGGCTAGTAACATTTATTTAGAGGAGTGCTGTTAATGGCCCGTATCGCTGGCATTAACATTCCTGATCACAAGCATACAGTTATTGCTTTGCAAGCCATTTATGGTGTAGGGGCAACCCGTGCAAAGGAAATCTGTGTAAACGCAGGTGTTTCAGAGTCTACCAAAATTAAAGAATTGGATGAGACTACAATTGATAAGCTTCGTGAAGAAGTAGCGAAGTTCATGGTCGAAGGCGACTTACGTCGTGAAGTTTCGATGAGTATTAAACGTTTGATGGACCTGGGTTGTTTTCGTGGCATACGCCACCGCCGCAGCTTGCCTCTACGTGGTCAGCGCACTAAAACTAATGCGCGTACCCGTAAAGGTCCTCGTAAACCTATTAAAAAGTAAGCGAGGAAGTTAAGTTATGGCTAAAACACCTACTAAAGCGCGTAAGCGCGCCAAACGTCAAGTTGCTGATGGAATGGCTCATATCCATGCGTCTTTCAACAACACTATTGTGACGATTACTGACCGCCAAGGTAATGCTCTTTCATGGGCTACATCAGGTGGTTCAGGTTTCCGTGGTTCGCGTAAGTCTACTCCGTTTGCAGCTCAGGTTGCAGCAGAGAGAGCAGGGATTGCCGCCCAAGATTATGGCTTGAAGAACATTGAAGTGTTCGTAAAAGGTCCTGGTCCTGGTCGTGAATCTGCTATCCGTGCATTAAATGCTACTGGATACAAAATCACAAACATTACCGATGTGACACCTATACCTCACAACGGTTGTCGTCCACCCAAAAAGCGTCGCGTATAAGCGAACAGTTGGAGAAAGATCATGGCAAGATATTTGGGTCCAAAACTCAAACTTAGTCGTCGTGAAGGAACCGACCTGTTCCTTAAAAGCGGCGTAAGAGCAATTGAAAGTAAATGTAAAATTGATCAACCTCCTGGTCAGCATGGTGCCCGTCGTGGCCGTTTGTCTGATTATGGTGTTCAATTGCGTGAAAAACAAAAAGTTCGTCGTATGTATGGCGTACTTGAAAAGCAATTTAGAAACTACTACAAAGAAGCTGCACGCCTTAAAGGCAATACCGGTGAAAACCTGTTAAATCTTCTTGAGCAACGTTTAGATAACGTTGTTTACCGCATGGGATTTGCAAGTACACGTGCTGAAGCGCGTCAACTTGTAAGCCACAAGGCAATCCTAGTTAACGGTAAAGTAGTAAACATACCATCATTCAACGTAAAAGCTGAAGATGTGGTTGCTGTTCGTGAAAAAGCGAAAAAACAGGCTCGTATCGTGGCTGCTCTAGAACTAGCAGATCAACGCGAAAAACCAACCTGGATTGAAGTAGATAATTCTAAAATGGAAGGTACGTTTAAACGCATACCAGAAAGAACTGATTTATCCGCGGAAATTAACGAGCAGTTGATTGTCGAACTTTACTCTAAGTAAAGACTAACTAAAGAGGATACATTGTGGGTTCAGTGACCGAATTCCTAAAGCCAAGATTAGTTGAAATTGAAAACATTTCACCTACTCGTGCAAAAGTAACGTTAGAGCCATTAGAGCGTGGTTTTGGCCACACTTTAGGCAACGCATTACGTCGCATCTTATTATCTTCTATGCCTGGATGTGCAGTTACAGAAGTTGAGATTGACGGTGTGTTACACGAGTACACTGCTAAAGAAGGCGTGCAAGAAGACGTTCTAGATATATTGTTGAACCTTAAAGGTTTAGCTGTAATTTTAGAAAACAAAACCGAAGCTATCTTAACATTAGTTAAGTCTGGTGCAGGTCCAGTCCTTGCAGGCGACATTCAGCATGACGGTGACGTTGAAATCGTTAATCCTGAGCACGTGATATGTAACTTAACAGGCGAAGCCGAGTTAAGTATGCGCATTAAAGTAGAAATGGGTCGCGGTTATGTTCCAGCATCTACTCGTCGTACCTCTGAAGACGATGATCGACCTATTGGTCGTTTATTAGTTGACGCCTCATTCAGTCCAGTAGAGCGTATTGCTTATTCAGTAGAGTCTGCACGTGTAGAACAACGTACAGACCTTGATAAGCTAATTATCGATATGGAAACTAACGGGACATTAGATCCGGAAGAAGCCATTCGTCGCTCAGCTACTATTTTAGCCGAACAACTAGATGCGTTCGTAGAATTGCGTGACATCTCAGTTCCAGAAGCTAAAGAAGAGAAGCCAGAATTTGATCCAATCTTACTTCGTCCAGTGGATGATTTAGAATTGACGGTTCGTTCTGCTAACTGTTTGAAAGCCGAGGCTATCCAATATATTGGTGACCTTGTACAGCGTACTGAAGTTGAACTTCTTAAAACACCTAACTTAGGTAAGAAGTCACTTACAGAAATTAAAGATGTACTTGCTTCTCGTGGTTTATCTTTGGGCATGCGCCTAGAGAACTGGCCACCTGAGTCAATCGCTGAAAAAGATTAATCAGATTTAAAAGACTGATTTGTAAAGAAGGATAAGACTATGCGCCATCGTAAGAGTGGTAGGCAGTTAAATCGTAATAGCAGCCACAGACAAGCTATGTTTAAAAACATGGCGAGTTCGTTGGTTAAGCACGAAGTTATTAAAACTACGTTGCCAAAAGCGAAAGAACTGCGTCGTGTAATAGAGCCACTAATCACACTTGCTAAGCAAGACAGCGTTGCAAATCGCCGTCTAGCAATGGCAAGAACGGCTGACAAAGAAGTAGTAGGAAAGTTATTCAACGAACTTGGTCCGCGTTACGACGCTCGTCCAGGTGGATACACACGCATCCTTAAATGTGGATTTCGTGCTGGTGACAATGCTCCAATGGCATACGTTGAACTAGTAGACCGCCCAATTACTGAAGAAACTGCTGAAGAAGTTGAAGCAGTAGAAGAGTAATTTGTAAAACTATAAAAAAACCCGGGCTTGTCCCGGGTTTTTTATTTTTGTTAGTTTACCAAGTTCAAATTCGTACCATTAGCACCACTGAATAAAACACACTCAATGATATAAACTGTTCACTATTTTCTTTTATCAGAGATTGAGGTTCAATAATGTATGCGTAGCAGGCATAAAAAAAGCCACTACATAAAGTGGCTTGGTTCTTTGTAAATCACAATCTTAATTTTGCGCTGGACTCTCTAATTGCGGATAGTGCTCATTAATTACTGCAACAATAGCTTGTTCACTTAAGCCACCTCTAATCGCACTTAGCCTAATTTTATCTGATTCAATATTTCTTTGTTCAGCAATTTCGACTAAACGCTCAATTGCCTCAGGATAGTTGGCAAGTTTTTCAATGGACATAATAATCATGTTTTCTGATTTAATGTCATCGTCAGTAACGGTTGCTAACAGTGCATCTAATATATACTTCCCTACAAAAGGTACTTCTTTAACCGTAGTTATTAATATTTCCATTGTTTTAGACGGATACGCATTTACTAGCTTTTGGGCTATTTGATCTGCAGAGTCTGGTTGGGCATTCACGGCAGTGCGAATTATCTCTTCAAATTGTTCTGGATTGTATTTGCAGGCAGCACTGGTTGCAGCACCGGCATAACTTGGTTCAGCATTTATCGCTAATTGAACAATTTCAGTCGCTGAGGCAACTTTATAATCGTTTGCTACCATTATTATTTCGTCAACAAACATAGGTTGAGCAGTAACACTGGCCGTTATTATTTCTTTATATTTATCTGGATATGCAATTAAGGCAATAGAAACAAATTCAGTTGTCCTATGGGGATATCGGTCAAGTAAACCTTTAAGGGCAATTCCCAAGGAACTACTTCCTGAAACCTGTTTTTTAAAAAACAGAACCGATTGAGAACTTGGCTCAATTAAAGTTATAGGTTCACTTGCTAGCAAACTATGGCTCATTAATACAGCACTCACGGCAAGTGTAATTATCGCTTTCATTTATAATACGCCTTATCAGGATGTTTCATTTGTACTTTATATCGACAAAAAGTTACAAAACATGCAGTAAATTTATAACGATTTGTAAAGAGTTTGTTAAGGTACGCTGTAAATCGCAAAAATACAATAAAATCTCAGTTTAGCTATTGACCTTTCTGTATTAAACTTTACAATGCGCCCTCGTTTGAAGAACCACATAGGTACTTCTAATGTCGTCAGACTTTTGATGAAAATATGAGTAACAAGTTCAACTTATTATTTTATAAAATCTTAAAAAAAAGTATTGACAATATTCGCGAATGACGTAGTATTCGCATCCCGCTTGAGGAGAGGCTTAAAACCACCTTATAGCGAACCAGTAAGTGCTGGTTAAGGTAGACGATATTCCTCAAGGAAAATCATGTCCTCCTTGCGCAAGATTTTCATTTACA
>RCMY010005782.1_pt1 | contig 10444 bp, 5 predicted proteins | sample 2041341 | NCBI WGS metagenome assembly RCMY01 (sample SAMN09708234, study PRJNA481090) | Marine sediment metagenome, whole genome shotgun sequencing project.
GATGACTTGGTGCTGATGGATTTGGGCGCGGAATACCACGGCTACACCGCAGATGTTACCCGTACCATTCCCGCCAATGGCAAGTTCAGCAAAGTGCAAAAACAGATTTATGATATCGTTTACGATGCCCAGGAAGCTGGAATCAAGGCGAGCATAGTCGGTGCGTCTTTTCAGGCTCCGGGCCAAGCGGCGAGCAAGGTAGTCACTGAAGGATTAATTAAATTGGGCATAATTTCGACGGATTCAGCCGCAAGAACTTATTTTCCCCACGGTACTTCCCATTATTTGGGATTGGATGTTCATGACCAAGGCACTTATCAGGCGTTCAAACCAAACACGGTGATTACCGTAGAACCGGGCATCTATATTCCCGAGGGCAGCGATTGCGATAAGAAATGGTGGGGCATCGCCGTACGGATCGAAGATGATATTCTGATTACAGCGGATGGCCCCGTCAACCTATCTGCAATGGCACCGCGGACGACCGAAGCCATAGAAAAAATGATGGCCCAGCCTAGTCCGCTGAATGATTTTGAACTGCCAGAATTAGATTGATTGGTTGGGGGTGCACGCTCTCATAATGAAACACGTGATTTTAAGAACAAAACCCTGACAGGTCTATCCCTGCAATAAGTATCCCTTCAACTCCCCATAATTTTTTATTCGGATGGATTTTTTCTCCCTATCCATCACCTTTTCGATTTGTGGGGGGATGTCCAAAGATGCCCCGATAGTTTCCTCAACAACATCCAAAAACTTTACGGGATGGGCGGTTTCCAAAAAAATGCCATAGGTTTCCGGATGGTTTTTTTGATATTTTTTTAATCCGAGATAGCCAACAGCCCCATGGGGGTCAGCGATGTAGCCGCTACTGTTGTAGATTTTTAGGATAGCGTTCCGTGTCTCTTCATCCGTAAATGCAAAAGAGGAAAGATTCTCTTTCAAGGCTTCGTAATCATCTTTATATAAATGCCGGATACGAATAAAATTACTCGGGTCCCCAACATCCATAGCATTGGAAATTGTAGCTGTAGAAGGCTTGGGATTGTATTTTCCGGTAATCATAAATTCCGGAACGGTATCGTTCACGTTGGTTGCGGCCACAAAGTGTTTGACGGGCATTCCTAGGCGCTGGGCGACCATACCGGCACAGATATTGCCGAAATTACCGCTTGGAATCGAAAAGACTATCTCTTTTTCTTTGGATTTGACAGTCTTGTAGGCAAAAAGAAAATAGAACATTTGCGGCAACCATCTTGCGACATTGATGGAGTTTGCCGAAGTCAGTTGCATTTTCACCAATAGCTCTTCGTCCAAAAAGGCTGTCTTTACCATTTTTTGGCAGTCGTCGAAGGTACCGTCCACCTGTAAGGCCGTGATATTTTGTCCCAGAGTGGTGAGCTGTCGTTCTTGGATATCGCTCACTTTTCCGCTGGGGTAGAGAATGACCACTTTTACGCCGTCAACCCCCAAAAAACCGTTGGCCACAGCACCGCCGGTATCCCCCGAAGTGGCCACCAAAACGGTTACCTCAGATTTCTCCCCAAGTGAAAAATAGCTTAGGCATTGTGCCATGAACCGTGCTCCCACATCCTTAAAAGCCATGGTCGGACCGTGAAAAAGTTCGAGGGTAGCAACGTCTTCTTCAATTTCGACCACCGGAAAATCGAAATCCAACACTTCCTCCAAAATATCTTTTAAGACCGAATCGGGAATAGCATCGGAAACGAACTGCCGAATGGTCTGAAAGGCAATTTCGAGATGCGATAAACTCTGGATATCCTCAAAAAAAGAATCGGGTAGAGGACTGATGCTTTCAGGGAAGTATAATCCCTTATCCGGAGCAATGCCCTTGATGACGGCATCTTTGAAGGATACGTTGGGGGCTTGTTTGTTTAGGCTGTAGTAGTTCAATTGGCAAAAAGTTTATGAGTTTATTAGTTTAGGAGTTTAGAATAAACCGTTGAGCTAATGAAATCTCTTTTCTATTTTCTTTTCTCTTTTTTACTTTGTATTTCGTAACCTTAACCACGTATTTCCCTTACCCCTTCCATATTAACTTTCGACACATGAACATCATAATCAATCCCAATCTTTTTATAGACTTCTTTCATAGCTTGAGCCACATTCCTGGCATTTTCCTCTCCCTTGCTAAAAGCGAAAATCGATGGTCCGGAACCTGAAATGCCACATCCGAGTGCGCCTGCTTCCAATGAAACGTTTTTGACCTTATCGAACCCCGGAATCAATATCGAGCGAATAGGTTCCACGATATGATCAATTAACGAGCGGCCGATGAGGTCGTAGTCTTCGGTGAAGAGTCCCGCTACCAATCCGCCGACATTGCCCCATTGCTTGATGCCGTCGGCCAAGGTAATATTCGTTTTTAAGATTTTCCGAGAATCGGAAGTCCGTACTTCAATCTGTGGGTGTATAACCGTCGCCCATAATTGAGAAGGACTTGGAATAGGAACAATATCCAACGGGTCGTAACTGCGAACCAACGTGAACCCACCGAATAGGGCAGGGGCGACGTTATCGGCATGGGCGACACCGCTGGCCAACCGCTCGCCTTCCATGGCAAATTTTACCAGTTGGAGTTTTGAAAACGGACGGCCGAGGAGTTCGTTCATGGCCCAAACGGCACCCGTAGAACTGGCCGCACTACTTCCGATACCGCTACCTGCCTTTATCTTTTTATGGATTTCGATTTCGAATCCACCTTCATAATCGCTTTCCGCCAACAGTGCCAACCCCGCTACCCCCGCAACGTTCAGATGGGTTTCGATGGGGAGATCCTGACCAGTCAGTCTTGTAATTCGGATACCTTTTTCAGCAACTTTCCGGACAACCATTTCGTCACCAACACTCTCCAAGGCTACGCCTAGCACATCGAACCCGCAGGAGATGTTAGCGATTGTGGCGGGGCAGAAAATACGAATGTCTTTCATCTTAGCATAAATTGCGAGCGCAGAGAAGCAATCTGTTTAACTTGGCAGAATGTTCAACAGATTGCCTCGTCGCTTCAAAACTGTACCTATTTAACCGTTGCGATGCTCCTCGCAATTTAGTTTTCAAAAATTCCCGATCCGAATAATATCCGCAAATATCCCCGAAGCGGTTACATCGGCGCCAGCACCTGCGCCTTTAATAATCATCGGCTGGTTTGGATAGCGCTCGGTATAGAAAAGTACAATATTATCACTTCCTTCCAAATTATAAAAATCATGTCCCTTGGGAATTTGCTGTAAGCCTACGCTCGCTTTTCCGCCTTCGTATTGGGCTACATATTTTAATTTGCTATCCGCTTTTTGTGCCTCAGCGTACAGTTTTTGAAAATCGGCTTCATACTTTTTTAGTGACGCGAAGAAATTCTCATTATTGTCGGTATCCAAACTTTCCTTTGGTAAGAAAGGTTTGTTCTCGATATCCGATATTTCAAGGCGGTTACCACTTTCTCTCGCCAATATCAATATTTTGCGCATCACATCGATACCGCTCAGATCGATTTTCGGATCCGGCTCGGTGTAGCCTTCCGCCTTGGCCTGCTCGACCACATCGTGAAAGGTAGTATTTTCGTTAAAATTATTGAATACGAAATTGAGGCTTCCGGAAAGTACGGCCTGTATTTTTAGGACTTTATCCCCGGACGCTATCAGATGCTTTAAGGTGTCTATGATCGGTAATCCGGCACCCACGTTGGTCTCGAAAAGAAACGGTGCATTATAGGTCCGCGCCAGATCTTTTAAATTCTTGTAATTTTCATAGTTAGAGGAGCATGCAATTTTATTACAGGTGACGACCGAAATACTATTGCCCAGATACGAATGATAAGTCGATGCCACTTCTTCGCTGGCGGTATTGTCCACAAAAATGGAGTTCCGGTAATTAAAGTTTTGTACGGTTTCGAAAAAGCCTATTTTGTCCGCTTTTTGACCATTGGCCAATACCGTTTCCCAATCTTTCAGCGGAATGCCGTTTTCGTCAAAAACCATGGTGCGGGAATTCGATATACCGATGACCCGAATATTCAGTTTTAGATTTTCCTTTAAAAACTTGCGCTGTTGACGTACCTGCTCCAAGAATTTAGCGCCGACATTGCCAACGCCCATGACAAAAAGGTTGAGCTGTTTGATGTTTTCCTCGAAAAACTCCTCATGTAGGGCGTTCAGGGCCTTTTTCACATCGCTTTTTATGATAACTGCGGAAATGTTGCGTTCCGAAGCACCTTGCGCAATTGCCCTAATGTTGACATTGTTACGGCCTAAAGTGCTGAACATTTTTCCGCTCAGGCCTTGATGGTGTTTCATATTGTCACCTACCAGTGCGATAATGGCCAGGTCGGTTTCCGCGAGGGTCGATTTTATTTTCCCGCGTTCGATTTCATATTCGAAAGCCGCATTGACGACTTCTACCGCATGATGCACATCGTCCGCCGAAATACCGACGCAAATCGAATGCTCGGAAGAAGCTTGAGTAATAAAGACAACACTGATTTCAGCTAGGGAAAGTACTTCAAAGAAACGTTTCGAAATCCCTGGGATGCCTACCATTCCTGGACCTTCCAAAGATAATAAAGCCATATTGCCCACATGGGTAATGCCCCTAACGGTCTTTCCTTTTTCATTCTTGTTCTTGGTAATCAGGGTGCCGGGATCTTCTGGCGCCAAGGTATTTTTGATATGGATGGATATGCCTTTCGCCAAAACGGGCTGAATGGTTGGGGGGTATAGCACCTTGGCCCCAAAATGGGACAGTTCCATGGCCTCTTCGTAGGATATATGCGGAATCGCCGTGGCCTGTTTGACTAGTTTCGGGTTGGCGGTGAACATGCCGCTGACATCCGTCCAGATCTCCAGTACCTCCGCATCGATGGCTGCCGCTACGATAGCAGCGGTATAGTCTGAACCGCCCCTGCCCAAAGTGGTAGAACTTCCATTTTCGGAGGATGCGATAAATCCGGGTATAATGATAATTTTGTTCGCTACTTCCGAGAAATAGATAGCACAATTGGCATTGGTGCTGTCGAAATTAACGCTCGCTTTTCCGGTATTGGCAAAAGTTTTTATAAGTTCCCTGCTATCCTTGTAAACAACATCCATCTGTTCCTGTAAGAAGAACTCGCTAATGATATAGGAAGACAAAAGTTCACCATAGCTTACGATTTTATCGGAAAGTCTTGGCGTAATTTCCCCAATTAAAAAGGCACCCTCCAACAGGGTTTCCAAGGTGTTGATTTCACTCTTTACCTTACTCAAGACTTGGCTTTGGGCATTGATGTTAATGAGCTCTTTAATGGTGGTCAAGTGCCGATCCTCAATTTCCTTTAAAACATTTTTATAGTCCCCGTTCTGAACGGAAGCCAAGAGTGCGGCATGCAAAAGCTGATCGGTGACGCCACCAAAGGCGGAAACCACGACAATAGTTTTGTCCGTCTCCGTATTTGCGACGATATTTTTGACCAAGCGTATATTTTGGGCGTTGGCAACGGAAGTGCCCCCGAATTTTAGGACTTTCATGCTATGAGTTGTATTAACGAGGAATTTGGGTAAGAGCGCGGTACATGGCCAAAGAAGTAGAAATTTTTTAGCTTACCCCAAAGGGATAAACCGGTCAATGGAAACGGTTTACACATTATTAAACGGGATATAGTCAATTTTTGTATTTGTTCGAGCTAAAAACATACGACTTTGAAAGCTTCAAAAGTAGTATTTTTAGGCGCTTAATCAAATTTTTATAACCAGTTATTGTGTTACCGAATTATTCAGCTTTAGGGTTGGCCGAATATGTAATTGAGTAGTCAATACCCTAAACATTTGCACACAAAGAGATTCCTTCCGAAGCTTGTGCTGAGCGCAGCCGAAGTGCAGGAAGGACAAAACAAATAGAATTTTTATGAAAATATTCTCCGCCAAACAAATTTACGCCGCAGATAAAGCTACTATAAAGAAACAGAATATCACCGGCGACGAGCTGATGGAACGTGCCGCAACGCAGTTGTTCAACTGGTTGCATCTTCGATTACAGGGCGATCAGGTTAAAATTCATCTGTTCTGCGGTATCGGTAATAATGGCGGCGACGGATTGGCGTTGGCGCGGCAGCTTCAGGAGCATGGCTACAATAGTACGGTCTACGTGGTCAATTATAGCAAAAAACGCTCCGATGATTTTTTGACCAATCTCAAACGTTTGAAGGATCGAGAGGTGTGGCCCGAATCTCTGGAAGAAGGCGATGACCTGCCCGAAATCGGTAGGGAGGATATCATTGTCGATGCGATTTTCGGGTTGGGATTGAACCGTCCGCCCGATGATTGGGTAGTGGATCTATTCGAACACTTGCACGTGTCGCAAGCTTTTACCCTTTCCGTGGATGTTCCATCAGGACTATTTACGGATAAAATCCCCGCAAACGAAAGAGCGGTCGTCAAGGCGAACCATACCCTAAGTTTTCAAGTACCCAAGCTAGTTTTCTTCCTCCCGGAAACCGGAATCTACACCGAACAATGGGAAGTTTTGGATATCGGTTTGGATACGGAATTCTTAATGAATGCGGAGACCGATTATGAACTCATTGGAAAGAACGAGGTGCTATCCTATTACATCCCTAGGGAAAAATATTCCCATAAAGGCACGTACGGGCACAGTTTGATCATTGGCGGTAGTTATGGAAAGATCGGAGCGGTGCATTTGGCCGCTAAAGCCTGTTTGCACACGGGTAGCGGACTGGTCACGGCCTACGTGCCGCAATGCGGTTATATTCCTCTGCAAACAAACTTCCCCGAGGCCATGGTCATTACGGATGCGGATGAAAGACACATTTCTAATATCGCATTCGATATCTCTCCCACGGTCATTGGAATAGGTATCGGTATTGGTAAGGATGAAAAGACGGTGAAAGCCTTTGCCGATTTTCTGGAAAGCAATGAGATACCTTTAGTAATCGATGCCGATGCATTGAACATACTTTCTGAAAACAAGGAATTGCTAAAAAAATTACCATCGAAAACAGTTCTGACCCCACATCCCAAAGAACTCGAACGCCTGATCGGAAAATGGGATGACGATTTCGAAAAACTGAAGATGGGGAAGGATTTTTCAAAGAAATACGACTGTGTACTTGTCATCAAAGGTTCAAACACCATTACCGTTTACGATGGAAAAGGTTATGTGAACACTACGGGTAATCCAGGAATGGGCACGGGAGGCACCGGTGATGTATTGACGGGAATTATCACTGGATTGATTGCTCAAGGCTACGAACCTATGAAGGCTGCCATTTTCGGAGTATTTCTGCACGGTAGAGCAGGGGATATTGAGGTAGAAAAAACGGGCTATCAGGCGTTGACTGCTTCCGGGGTTATCGAGGGGATTGGGAGGGCTTTTTTGGATTTATTTACTGTGAATGAACAACCGATATCTGAAGACGAGCATTCTTAATCCAACATATTCAACACTTACTTTTTTCACTTGCCCTTAACCCGCCGCCTCACCCAAGACAACGCATTGTCATACTCAATAAAAAACTTCATAGGCTTCTTATAAAATAATTTTTCAATCTTGAAGTTGTGCATATCGATTTCCTTAACGGAAACGATGGCGAATGCCTTTAGGTTTTCCAGTTGGCGCATATAGGTGTAAATAGTGGGATCTACGGCATAGGAGTTTTTGCGAAGGCTAATGATGCCAAAGTTTTTGTTCCTGAAGTGTATTTCGGAGATACCGATAATTTGGTAGGCTCTCTCTAAGGTTAGGGTAGCGTCTTCTTCGAAAAGCGATACCATATAATTGTCATAAACCTGAATCTTACCTATCTCTAAATCATACTCCCTAACGATAACTCTCTTCTTCGGCCGTTCCACTTTCATTGTATAAAGATTATAGCGTTCTAAATGCTCGGTGACGAAAGTAGACGTAAGTAAAGAATTCGGATAAAATACTAGATTAAAGGCGAAAATATCGTTTGTACTACTTATTAGTGGAATTTACAGTATCGATTTTCGCTTTAGCCCATCTTTGAACATTAAAAAAGGAAGCCAAATTAATGACTCCCTTTGTATGAATTTTAAAATGCTCAGCAACTTACCTGCGACAACTTTTTTCATAAAACCCGCCGCTGCAATTACCAATGCCTACTCGGTTTTAGAGGATTCCTCTGCCTTTTTAATCTCGATGGTAAGCTCCTCGTTTTTCTCGTCAAGGTCCATGTTGATGGTGTCGCCTTCTTGCAGTTTGGAGTTGACGATTTCCTCGGCCAGGGCATCTTCGATATACTTTTGGATGGCCCTTTTGAGCGGTCTTGCACCATACTGTTTATCAAAGCCCTTATCGGCGATATAGTCCTTGGCCTTGTCTGAAAGTTGCAGGTCGTACCCGATATCGTTGATCCTTGCGTAAAGTTTGCGGAGCTCGATATCGATTATTTTATGGATATCTTCCCGTTCAAGAGGATTGAACACCACAACGTCGTCGATACGGTTCAAGAATTCAGGGGCAAAAGCCTTTTTCAGGGCACCCTCGATAACACTTTTTTGATAGGTGTCTTCTTGGGCCTTCATCGCTGAGGTACCGAAACCGACGCCTTGTCCGAAATCCTTCAATTTACGGGCTCCGATGTTCGATGTCATGATGATGATGGCATTTCGGAAATCGATTTTTCTCCCTAAACTATCCGTTAGATAACCGTCGTCAAGTACTTGTAGAAGCATGTTGAACACGTCTGGGTGGGCTTTTTCGACCTCGTCTAAAAGGATGACGGAGTAGGGTTTACGGCGTACCTTTTCGGTCAACTGGCCGCCTTCTTCGTAGCCTACGTATCCCGGAGGTGCACCTACCAATCTCGAAATGGCGAATTTTTCCATGTACTCGCTCATGTCGATACGTATCAGGGCATCTTCGGAATCGAAAAGCTCTTTGGCCAATACTTTGGCCAATTGGGTCTTTCCAACACCGGTCTGTCCCAAGAAAATAAAAGAACCTATGGGCTTGTTAGGGTCTTTAAGTCCCGCCCGGTTTCTTTGAATGGCCTTAGCCACTTTGGCGACCGCCTCGTCCTGTCCGATTACGTTGGCTTTAATGAGAGTGGGCAATTCGGCCAGTTTGTTGCTTTCGGTCTGTGCGATACGGTTTACCGGTATTCCGCTCATCATTGAAACGACGTCGGCAACATTATCTTCGCTAACGGTTTCTTTATGTTGTTTGCTGTCCTCTTCCCATTGTTCTTGGGCCGAAGCCAAATCTTTTTCGAGCCGCTTTTCATCGTCCCGTAGCTTGGCGGCCTCCTCGTATTTTTGTTTTTTGACCACGGAGTTTTTCAGCTCCCTAACGTCTTCCAACTTTTGCTCCAGTTCCAAGATCTGCTTGGGCACATCCATATTTACGATATGTACGCGTGAACCGGCCTCGTCTAAAGCATCAATGGCCTTGTCGGGAAGAAAACGGTCGGTCATATACCGGTTGGTCAGTTTGACACAGGCCACAATAGCCTCATCGGTATATTGAACATTATGGTGGTCTTCATATTTTTCTTTAATATTTTGGAGGATTTCAATGGTTTCCTCGACCGTGGTAGGTTCTACGATCACTTTTTGGAAACGTCGCTCCAAGGCGCCATCCTTTTCGATATACTGTCGGTATTCATCTAAAGTAGTCGCACCGATACATTGAATCTCGCCCCGTGCCAAGGCCGGTTTGAACATGTTTGAGGCATCTAGGCTTCCCGTGGCACCACCAGCACCGACTATAGTGTGGATTTCATCTATAAATAGGATGACATCCTCGTTCTTTTCCAATTCGTTCATTACCGCCTTCATCCGCTCTTCGAACTGTCCCCTATATTTGGTACCGGCTACCAAGGATGCCAGATCTAAAGTGACTACCCTTTTATTATACAGGATGCGGGACACTTTTTTATTGATGATCCGAAGCGCAAGACCCTCGGCAATAGCGCTCTTACCCACGCCGGGTTCCCCGATCAAAAGCGGATTGTTCTTTTTTCTACGGCTCAGGATCTGGGAAACGCGTTCGATTTCCTTCTCCCGCCCTACGACCGGATCCAACCGATTTTCCTCGGCCATTTGGGTTAGGTCGCGTCCGAAGTTGTCAAGCACGGGAGTCTTGGATTTCTTGTTTCCTTTTTGGCCGGTGGTAGCGCCAAAAGCTCCCTCTTTGCCTTCATTATCGCCGCTATCGCTGGGAAAAGATTCCGCAGTCGGCGAATCGATTATATTGTCGTCGCTGGTGATCATAAATTTGAATTGTTCTTTGACGCCGTCATAGTCCACTTTCAACTTATGCAACAATTTGGTAGTGGGGTCGTTCTCGTTGCGCAAAATACAAAGCAGTAAATGGGCGGTGTTAATCGAGGAGCTCTGAAAAAGTTTGGCCTCTAAAAAAGTGGTCTTCAGCGCTCGTTCGGCCTGCCGGGTCAGGTGCAGGTTCTTTTTAT